>ERZ827150.1825-NODE-1825-length-25185-cov-4.110903_pt1 | contig 25185 bp, 19 predicted proteins | sample MGYA00519779_ERZ827150 | MGnify/ENA primary metagenome ERZ827150 (study PRJEB31778, sample SAMEA3449267) | human gut metagenome | biome: human gut; feature: human-associated habitat; material: faeces | place: United Kingdom | collected 2010/2012 ...
CGTCGCCCGTGAGCTCTACGAGCTCGTTCTTCACGTCGGAGACGACGAGGGTCGCGGGCTCGGAGCCGTTTGAGCCGTCGCCGTACGAGAGCAAATCGATAGAGGGGAGGTAGAGGAAGCGGCTCTTGCCTGACCCAGTGGCCCCGGAAACGAAAATCATCTTCTTGGGCTCGAAGAGATAACAGGGCTTGCCGCGCCGCTTGGTGAACCCGTAGACGAACCCGCGCGACGAGGGGTTGGCCGAGCCATCCCATGTGACGGAGCCCCTCACGACCTCCCGGCCCGTCTTCACGTGCGCGTCCCCGAGCACGCCGCCGTCCTCGCCCCTCGCGTTGAGGGCGCTTGAGTAGGCGATGAGCGAGCATGCACAGAGCGAGAGGAGGAGGGTGAGGGCGGTGCCCGCCGGGCAGGCGGTGAATGAGCCCGAGAGCCACCAGCCGAGAACCGTGGCTGCGTCGAGCGCCGAGGGGAGGAGCGACGCGTCGAGCGGGAGCCCCGCGACGAGGCGGTCTATGGGGGAGGCGAGCACCGGGCAGGCGAGCGCGGCGAGGACAATTGAGGTGACGAGCGCCGTGAGTATCTTTGTCTTCATGGTTGTTCCTTTGTTTTTGACAGAAGGTCCGAGAGTTGAGAGGTCGTGCGGGCTATGAGGTTTAAGGCCTCCGAGAGCCGATGTGCCGTCTGTCCGTCGACCCCGTATTTGTTAATGGCCCGTTGGGCCTGGTTAAGGTTGTTTCCCTGCCGCTTCATCTCGGTGAGCATCTGCCGGAGGGTCGACTCGTCGGCGATCTTGACCGGTTTCTCTCCGAGATTGAGCGCAGCCTCGCGCATGAACGTCGATGGGGGCATGCCGAAAGAGGAGGAGCGGGCCACGATTGCGACCCGCTCCTCATCGGTCATCCTGACGTTTATATGTGCGGTCCTGCTATTGCCGCGCATCGCCTAATCCCTATCGAGGAAGGTGGCATGGACCCCGTCGAAATCGAGCCGCGCCTCGGCCAACATTCCGTAACGGTTCTTGAGGGCAATGAGCTTGAGCGGAGTTCCGCTTGCGGGAGGCTCATAGGGAAAGCTGGGCTTACCGTTGTCATCGGCGAGGTAGAGCACAGAGTCGAAGCCGTATTCGACGGCGGAGGAACCGCCGAACATGCCGAGGCTTGGCTTGGTCGACTTCCCAGACTCGTAGGACTTGCGCGTGGTCGAGCTCAGGGCGATGACGGGCGAGCCATAGAGGTTCGATATTTCGCGCAAACCCTTTACGCATGCGGTGATTGCCAGGCGCTCGTCGATGAACTGCTGGTCTGCCGTGGTGCCGCAGGCCAGGAGCTGCAGATAATCCACGAAGACGATAGGGGCCTCGTCGCGCTCGCGTGCCACCAGTCCGACGAGGTTCGAGAGCTCGACGGTGTTCAGCGGACCGGTGATGCAGAGATTGGGGGCGATGCGGTCGCGGTACATGCCGAGTGCGTTTTCGAAAGCCACGTGCTTGGGGTGGCTCTCCGCCGCCGCATCTGCGACCTCGGAGAGGGCAAGCTCGGTGCCGCTGAGCCGCGTAAGGCTCTTTTCCAAGAGCTTGTGCGCGGGGAGCTCGGCGGAGACGTAGACGACTGGGTGCCCGTCGTCCGCGAGCTTGTCGGCCTCCTGCAAGGCCAGGGTCGTCTTGCCCTTGCCGGGTGCGGTGCCGATGGCGTAATTCAGTCCGGGGTAAACGCCACCGAGAACGTCGTTGAGGGCCTTGAGGCCAAAATGGGCGACGGGCTGGTCGCCCTCAAGGGCGCTTAGATGCTCGTCGAGCTTATCGGATTCGAAAACGAGGAGGTTGGAGGTCGGGCACTGCATCACTCGCTCGCCTCTTCAGCGAGCTTTTTGAAGTAGTCGAAGAGGTCTTCCTCCATGACAAAATACTGGTTGGCGATGCGGAAGCAATGATGAGTCGACTTCATGAGCCGGATGGCACTTGACTGGCCAATGCCGATGAGAATCTGAACATCAAGACGGCTCAAGATACGCTTGGTGCCAGTGCGGCGAAGGTTGATGCCTGCGGAAATGGCGTCAACCTTGGGGTCATCTGCAAAATGCATGATAAACTCCTCTGTTAGGGCGCTCGGCTCCTCTTCGATGTTTGGCGACAATGAGGGGAGTCGGGTGCTTGCTTGTAATTCGGGCTTATCGACTAGTTGGCGTCTCCTTCCTCGTAAGCGTCGATAAGGTGTAAGAGGCTAATTCGAGCCTCTGTGGGCTCCACGTACCCCTTGCGTGACGACTCGCCCATGTTGGCGAAATCGAGCAGAACGCGATAGGTACAGGAGTAATCCTTGATGCACTCCCACAGATTGATGATGTACGAGAGCAGCGGCGTGATGGTGAGTAGCGCCGTCGGGTTTTGCAAGAGCGTTTCAAGCTCGCGCCCGGTTTTTGCCTGAATGCGTAAGTCGAGACTGTCCTCGTGCGCCTTGGAAGCCTCTTCGGCCAGAAGACAGACGCTATCCCAATTCGAGCGGAGATGATGCACGCGCTCGTCAGCGGTGTCGATGCAGACTCTAGCCTCATGACAGTAGTCAAAGAAGCCTTTGACGATGTTGCGGCAGTCCTTTTTGGGCTGGATGGCGCTCCAGTCTTCGAACATAGCCTCAAAGGCGTCGAGACAGTTTCCATCTTCTGCATAGATGAGCTGCGCCGCCCATCTTCCGAGGTCTGTGCTAGTCAGCTGCTCCATGGGGAGTCTCGCCAAGAGCGCGGAGGGAGTGAGCCCCCTTGTGGCTGCTAGGTCGGCGCTGGAGCGCTTGAAAAAGACTTGCTCCTCTTTTGAGCTAAACAGAATCGTCGAACGGAGCTTGCTGCTCGCGGTGGTCAATGCCATTGATAACCTCCTCTCACTTTAGGTGAGAACAAGTATAACAATACGTGCACCATATAACATGGCTCTATTCTGATTCACTCAACTTTTCAAAGACTTCTGCTGCGTTTCGGTCATTGGCCCTGATTGCATGGGTGTAGAAATTAGCCGTTGTGCTTGCGGAGGCATGGCCCATTCGCGCCTGAACGGTCTTTAAATCGACGTTGCTCGCCACGAGAGCGGTCGCGGCGGTGTGACGGAGGCCATGGGGAACAAGTCCTGAGTAACCAGTGCCGCGCGTATGAAGCTTGCCGTCTCGCATGAACTGCTTCGTCACATTGCTGTAGGTTCCATAGCCGTTATCGACGCAGAAGTCCCTAAACCATCGGGAATAGTTGTGCCCCTCTGGCCGGGTTATGCTTATTCGGCGGAGGCCCATCGCATCCCTTTCAACGCTAAGCGCGTGAACGATGGGATCGGTGTCCTTTCGTTCTAGCCCACGGCGTTTGAATATGTTGCGTTGCACGTCCCTCCATTTATCCAAGTAACCGGCCAGCGTTTTATCTATAGAGAGAATGCGCCTGCTCATTTCTGACTTCGGGGGCCTTAGGGTTTTGTCGTTGGTGTACTGGCGGACGATTCGAAGCTCCATGGCCTTGGGGTCGTAATCGAGCCAGCTTAGGCCCAGCGCCTCTCCCTTTCTCAGTCCAAGGTGGAATATGAGCATGGTGCAGACCGTCATGGGTCCCATCGGCTCGGCAAGCAGGCATTCGGTGAACCGTGGAAGCTCGTCAGGGGGAAGAAAGTTGCGTGCCCGCAAGTCCGGTTTCGGAAGCTTGATGCCCATGCAGGGATTGCGGTCTATCAGCTCGTTCTCGAGGGCGTCTTGCATGACCTGCTTAAGCTTGACGTGAATACGACGAATCTCGGCGTCGGTGAACCTTCCATTTGAACGAGCCTCAGCGTAGGCGCGTTTAATATCGTCGGGCCTCAGGTCGGCTAGGGGCACGTCTCCGAACAGTTCTCGTATGTGTCGCACGTCGTATCCCTCTCGCTCATAAGAGAGAGGGGAGCCGAATGAGCCCTCTCGGAGCACGTGGAAAGATTCGGCATATGCCGCTACGGTGCTTGGGGCATCCCTAGATGGTTCATGGCTCTCAAGTTCCTCGCGGTACTCGTTGAGGGCGTTTGCGACTTCGCTAGGCCAGTTCTTTGGGTTCTTGCTCTTGCAATGGATAGTCCTCTTGGGTGTTTTGAGATACTTAACCTTGCTGCCGTTCTTTCCGGAGTTTGGGTCTCTCCCAAGAGAGAAGTAAATCTTGAATGAGCCGGGCTTTCCCTTGATGGGTTCGGATGTTCCCTTTGCGGTTGGTTTGATTCTGGTTTCCAAAAGAGTCCTCCAAGGGGATTACGTTAGGCTCGGGGCCGGGGCTTTGAGGGCCTCGGCCCCGAGCCTAACGTAAACTTTTCACCCCTGCAAGCCGTTACCGTAACTGCTAGGGGTGAAAAAGGGGTGAAATAGAATTCTAATAAGAACCAGCAGAAACTCAAAAATAGCTAATCTACCTGCGAATATATATAATAGGGCAAAATTGCATTTGCCCAGGTAAGGTAAATGACCATGACCTCCTAAAGCGGGTGTCGACGGTTCGAATCCGCCCGGGGGCACCAGAGGAATATCGAGCCCGGTACCGCTACGGTGCCGGGCTCTTCTGGTCTAAAGGTATGCTGTGGTTTTCGCTGCTTCAGATAAAGCAAAGCGCCCGCTTGCCGGGGGAGCAAGCGGGCGCTTCTGAGCGAATATGTTTGCGGCGTTCGCTGCGCAGATAATAAGCTGCCGGCTAGTTGCTTGTACCGGAATCGTCGCCTGAATCAGTACCAGAGCCAGAAACCGAAACCGTCAGCGTAATCGTGCTGTCGGTGGACTGCTTGCCAGTGGGGGAGACGCCCGTCACGGTGGCGTTTTCGTTGCCACTCACGGGGTTGCCGTTCTGATCGCAGAATGCGATGTTGTAGAATCCGGCGTTGTTGAGCGCGGTGACGGCGGCGGAGATGCTCTTCCCGTACAGGTTGCCCGGAACGCTGGCCTTGCCGGACTTCTTGGCGATGACGACGGTGATCGTGGCGCCGGGCTTCTGCTTGCCGCTGGGGTTCCAGCTAATGACGGTGCCCTCGGTGACGGAATCGTTCTCCTGGTAGCTCACGTTGACGCCAAAACCGGCCATGTCGAGAGCGTTGCGTGCCTGGGCCTCGGTCATGTCGGTCAGATCGGGGACGGAGGTGGTGTCAGGACCGCTGGAGACCTTATACGAGATGGTCGTGCCCTTCTCGACTTCCTTGCCGGCATCAGTGCCCTGCTCAAAGACCTGGCCTTCGTCGGCCTCGTTGGCCTCCTCGGTTGCGTTGCCCTTCAAGCCCACGCTTGCCAGCGCGGCCTCGGCCTGGTCCTTGGTTAGGCCGACGAGCTGCGGAACCTCAACTTTCTCGGAGGGCTTGGGGCCCTTGGAGATCACCAGGTTAACCTTGGAGCCCTTGGGCTTCTTAGTGTTGCCGTTGGGGGTCTGCTCGGCAACCTTTCCCTCGTCGACATCGTCGTTATAGCTCTGGTCGACAGTTCCGACCTCAAGGCCGGCCTCCTTGATCAGCTCGATAGCGGTCTGCTGGTCCTTGTTAAGCACATCGGGCACCGTAACCTGCTCGCCCCCAAAGAGCCCGGTGGCGAAGGCCACCACAACGCCAACCACGGCGATTGCGGCGACTACGGCGGCGATAATCTTGTTCTTGTTGGACTTGGGCTGATCGACCTCGTAGGAGCCCGTGGAGCCCGAGACGGCGCTGCGGGGGTTGGTCTGTCCACTTACGCCCGATACGGGGCGAACCATAGCGCGTGTGGAGTCAGACAGCTCACGGGTCTTGGTGGCGCCCAGGTCGCCCGCGGCACCGATGATGCGCGTGGGCTCGGAGACGTTGACGGCGCGGCCGGACAGGTAGTTGTTGAGCACCTGGCGCAGCTCGTCTGCCGTCTGGAAGCGGTTCGACGGGTCCTTTTCCATGCACTTGAGGATGATGCGCTCCAGATCGGCGTCGACGCCGGAGTTGATCTGGCTCGGCGGAACCGGCAGTTCGTTTACCTGCTTGAGCGCAACCGAGATGGCGTCGTCGCCGTCAAAGGGGACGCGACCGGTGGCGCACTCGTACATGACGACACCCAGCGAGTAGATATCCGAAGTGGGACCGAGGTCCTGGCCGCGCGTTTGCTCGGGGCTTACGTAGTGGGCGGTGCCCAGTACATTGTTGTCCTGCGTGAGGTGGCTGTTCTTTGCGCGCGCGATGCCAAAGTCCATGACCTTGATGTTGCCGTCGGGCAGCACCATGATGTTTTGCGGCTTAATGTCGCGGTGGATGATCTCGTGCTTGTGGGCGACCGAAAGCGCGGAGCTGATCTGCGAGCCGATCTGCGCGACCTTCTTTGGATCGAGGGCGCCGTGGCTCTTGATGCCACTCTTAAGGTCGGTACCGCGCAGGTACTCCATGACGATGTAGTAGGTATCGCCATCCTTGCCCCAATCGTAGACGCCCACGATATAGGGGGAGGAGAGACCTGCTGCTGCCTGGGCCTCCTGCTTAAAGCGGGCGGCGAAGGTGGCGTCGCCGGCATACTGCGGCAGCATGATCTTGACGGCAACCGTGCGGTCGAGGACCTGATCTTGCGCACGGAAGACGGTCGCCATGCCGCCCGTTCCCACCTTATCCTTGAGGAGGTATCTTCCCCCGAGGACCCTCTGTTCCATTCCTGCTCCTAACATAACTATTCGCTCAACGATGTGTGTAGTACCAAATCTATGGCCGCTGGGACCGCGTGGCGCCTTGCCGCTAGCTCATCGGCCGCGGCGCGCCCCAAGTATCCGCTTCGATCACAGGCATCACGCTCCTTGGGCGGCAAGTGCCGCGGTCAGGACGATGCCGGCGATCTTGGCTGCCTTGACGTCGTGTTTGTCGTAATCCTCCAAGGCCACCGAGATGGCGACCGTGGGTGAATCGTAAGGTGCGAAGCCGACGAACATTGAGTTGACGTTGGTACCGCCGGTCTCGGCCGATCCGGTCTTGCCGGCGACCTTGACGCCCGGAATCTGGGCATCGGTGCCGGTGCCGGACTGGACAACCGCGAGCATGGCCTGCTTGACCTGATCGGCCGTGGTGGCGCTGACGGCCTGGCCGAGCGAGCGGGATTGCGTGGTCTTGACCACGGTTCCGTCGGGGGCGAGCACCTGGGCCACGAAGAACGGGTCCATGACCACGCCGCTGTTGGCGATGGCCGCCGCTATCACGCAGTTTTGCATGACGGTGGTCTGCGGACCTGGCGTGTGGTCCATGCCGACAGGCTGGCCGGCGCCTGCCCAGGCGGTCTCCCACTCGGTCATGAGCGAGGGGTCGGCCATGATGGAGGCCGCGGTGGTCAGGTCCTGACCGAGCTTTTGGCCGTAACCAAAGGCGTTGGCAAACTGGACGAGCGAGCTGGCGCCGATCTCGTTGGCCACCTGGCCAAAGACGACGTTGGACGACACGGCAAAGGCCTGTTGCAGGCTGATGGTACCGTAGCTCTCGTTGGCGTAATTGGTGACCGGCGCGTTGCCGATATCCATGGAGCCGGGCGCCTGGTACGTGCTGGTAAGGCTGGCGGTGCCGGTTTCGAGCGCCGCGGAGAGTGTGACGACCTTAAAGGTCGAGCCCGGGGTATAGAGAGCGTCCATGGCGCGGTCGTACATGGAGCCGTCCTCGCCACCGCCCGACTGCATCAGGGCATCGATGTTGGTGTTGTCATAGGTGGGCGAGCTTGCGCATGCGAGGACCGCGCCGGTGCGCGGATCCATAACCACCACGGCACCCTTAAAGCCCTTGAGTGCCTGCTCGGCAGCCGTCTGGATGCGCGAGTCGATGGTGAGCTTGGCGGTGTTGCCCGGTTGGTTTTGGCCCGCGAGCGACGCGAGGGCGTTGTCCCAGCTGGAGTAATCCTTGGAGCCGGTGAGCGTTTCGTTCATGACGCTCTCGACACCAGCGGTGCCGTACTGCTGGCTTACATAGCCCACCACGTGAGCGGCCATGTTTCCGTTGGGGTAGGAGCGGGCGTAGGTGCCGTCTTCCTGTTGCAGCGACTCGGCCAGCGTCACGCCGTCGGACGTGATGATGGAGCCGCGTTGGATGTACTTGGAGCGGGCGATGGTGTGGTTGTTGGTCGGCATGTCCTGATAGTCCTTGGCCTTGATGACCTGGACATAGGTGAGGTTGCCGATAAGGATGGCGAATAGTGCCGTAAAGGCGAGCACGGCGCGGGTCAGTCGATTGGCGAGCGCCACGCGGCCGAGCACACCGGATTCGGGCGTGTCGAGCAGGCGACGGCGCATGCGCGAGCCGGCGGAGTGGCTGCCGCGGTTGTGCGAAGACGAAGTGGCGAAGCGCGTGCCGGCCGGGGAGGCCGCCGAGGCGACCTGGTCGTCGGTGATGGCGGCCATGGTGCCGGTGCCGGTGAGCTCGGCCTCGCGACCGGTTGCCTCGTCACCGGCGCGCAGCAAAAGCGCGACGATGATAAAGCTTGCCAGCAGCGAGGAGCCACCCTGGCTCATAAAGGGCAGGGTGACGCCGGTCAGCGGAATCAGGCGGGTAACGCCGCCAACGATCAAGAACGCCTGGAAGCTGATGGCGGCCGTAAGACCAGTGGCGCTAAAGGCGGCAAGGTCGGACTTGGCGCGGGCGGCTGTGGTGAGGCCACGCACGGCAAAGAGCATAAACAGGATGAGCACGGCGCCGCCGCCCAAAAGGCCCATCTCCTCGCCGATAGCCGAGAAGATAAAGTCGGACTCGACGACGGGGATGTTGTTGGCCATGCCGTTGCCAATACCGACGCCAACAAGGCCGCCGTCGGCCAGCGAGAAGAGGGACTGGACAATCTGGTAGCCCTGGCCCTGTGCATCCTTAAAGGGATCGGCCCAGATCTGGAAACGAACCTGGACGTGCGACAGGAACTTGTAAGCGCCCACGGCCCCCACGGCCAAGAGCACAAGGCCGATGATGACATACGAGAAGCGACCCGTGGCAACGTAGAGCATCAGCAAGAAGATGGTGTAGAACAGCAAGGCCGAGCCCAGGTCACGTTCGAAGACAACGACGAGCAGGCATACGCCCCAGACTGCGAACAGCGGCAGCAGCAGGCGCAGACGCGGAATCTTAAGACCCAAGATCTTGCGGTTGGAGATAGAGAGCAGTTCGCGGTTCTCGGCCAGGTAACCGGCTAGGAACAGCACGATAAAGACCTTGGCGAACTCGCCGGGCTGAATGGTAAAGCCGGCGATGCGAATCCACAGTTTAGAGCCCGAGATCGTGGTGCCGATAAAGATGGGCAGCATCAGCAAGATGATGCCGACGATGCCAAAGGTGTACTTGTAGCGCATGACCACGTCGAGGTTTTTGACCAGCGCAAGCGTACCTACCATCAACGCCACCGAGATAAACAGGATGACGAGCTGCGAGATGGCGAGCGTGGGCGCCAAGCGCGTCACAAACGTGATGCCAATGCCCGAAAGAACAAAGACGATGGGCAGGATGGCCGGGTCGGCGCCGGGTGCCAGAATGCGCACGGCGATATGCGCCGCGGCGAAGGCGGCAAAGAGACCGATCGGAACGGCAAGTGTCTCAAACGAGATGGCGGCGCCTGCGGTGAGCACGTACATCGCATACAGCAGGATGACGGGGAACGCCGAGGCGATGAGTAAGAGCAGTTCGGTATTACGGCGACTCATAAGCGGCACTCCCTTTCTAATTCTTATCGGAGGCTTCGGCCTCGGCGGACTGTTCGGCGGTATTCTCGGAATCCGATTCGGAGGTCGAACCCTGGTCGGTGTTATTGCGGATCGTTTGCGCGTCGATCACCTGACGGGTCTGCTCCTCGTCGATCTGATGGCGGTACTTGGAGATGGTGTCCTGTGCGTCGTCGATGCTCGTCTGCTGAATACCTGCCTTAAGGCGATTTTGTGTGTCTTCGGGCAGGTCGGACAGTTTGATGGTGGTCGTGCTGTCGAGCCAGTGCAGCTTAAGGCCGAGCGGCTTGCCGGGAATGCCCCGGTAGACCGCGACGGTGTCCTTGTAGGTGCCCAGGTAGTACGAGCCGGTGATGCCTGCGTAGGCCCAGATGGCTGCCGCCAGCACAAAAGCGATGCCCAGTACGGTGGCAATGGTGATGTTGCGGCGGCGGACGCGCTTTGCCTCGCGCATGACGCCATCGTCGACCAGGTCAACGACAAGCACGGTGACGTTGTCATGCCCGCCGGCGACCAGTGCCGCGTCAACAAGGTTGTCGACGCAAATCTGCGCGGTCGAGGACTGCGTGGCGATGTTTTCGATATCGCTATCGGGAATCATGCTCGAAAGACCGTCCGAGCACAGGATCAGGCGGTCGCCTTCCTCGATATGCAGGGTAAAGTGGTCGGCATACATTGCGGGATCCGAGCCCAGCGCGCGGGTGATGACCGAGCGGTTGGGGTGGACGCGAGCCTCGTCTGCCGTGATCTCGCCGGCGTCCACGAGCTCCTCCACGTAGGAGTGGTCGCGGGTCACGCGGATGAGCGTGCCCTCGTGGAGCAGATAGGCGCGCGAGTCGCCCACGTGGGCGATAGCGAGCATGTCGTTTTCGATATAGGCGCAGGTGGCTGTGCAGCCCATGCCGGGCTTGCCCAGGCCGTTCAGGGCCGCCTCGATTACGGCGGCGTTGGCTGCCTCGACGGCTGCGGCCAGGCGTGCTGCGTCGGCTGCCTGCGGCGCTGTCTTGGCAATGGTCTCGACGGCGATGGAGGAGGCTACCTCACCGGCGGCGTGGCCGCCCATGCCGTCGCATACGCAAAAGAGCGGCGATTGCACCAGATAGGAGTCTTCGTTATGCGGGCGCACACAGCCAACATCGGAGCGGGCGCCCCACATAAGTTGCGTGGTGGTGCCGGCATCATAGGTCGAGTCGGTCTCGATGCGCTCCTCGGTCAGGGGCTCAAAGCTCATGGTCGAGCCGGGGTCTTTGAGCTTGGCCTCAACGGCGGCAACGTCGATCTCGGCTGTGTCGCCGGGAGAGACGGTGTCGGTCTCGGCGTTTGATTCGGAATCGCCGGTGTCCGGGGAGTCGGGCTCCTCGGAAACGCGGGCGGTCGACTCGTCGTCTTGCGGGCTGACGTCTATAGGCTCGGGCGCCGGCGTAGACGCGGGCGCAACCTCGGACGCCGGGGCCATGGGAAACGCCGGCGCGGCGGGCTCGGGTGCCGCAAACACCGCAGCGCTCTCGTTGATTGCCGCGGCGACGGGCTCTGCAAAGTGAGCCGGCGCCGGGGTTGCTTCGGGCGCTGTGGGCTGTTCCGCAGCATGTGCGCCGATGGGCGCTGCTGCGGCATCCTCTTCGCCCTCGTTATCGGCGAGATCCGAAATATCATGCGTTACATGCGAAAGAGGCAGGGAGAACACGGTGTCCTCGGGCTCCACGGGTGTGGAGTCCGCCGGAGCGGCGTGGGCCGGTGCAGCTACGGCGGCAGCCGGTGCCTCGGTCATAGTTGCGGACTTGTTCTCCTCGTCGATCATCGACGGTTCACCTTCATGACCACGTCGCCAATCTGGACTTCGTCGCCCTCACGCAGCGTCGCGGGCTCCACGAGTTGGCGGCCGTTGACGAGCGTGCCGTTAAGTGAGTTGAGGTCCTCGATGATGAGCGCCGGGCCCTGCAGCGAAAAGCGCGCGTGCGAGGCTGAAACGAACGGTTCGTTGATGCAGATGTCCGAAGATGGCGAGCGACCGACGATGACGGGGCCGAGCATGTCTACGTGGATGCCGCGGATACCGCGCGGACCCTTGTCCACATCGATCGTCCAGATAGCCGAGTCGCGGCGCTGCCCACGCACAAGTCCCACGCCGGTCTTCATGACGGCGAACAGAAAGATATAGAGCAGGGCGACCAGGACGATGCGGCCTGCAAAAAGGACGATATCGATGTTCATAAGCGACTATCCCCTAAATTCAAAGGTACTCAGGCCAAACGTCAGCAGATCGCCGTTGCGCAGCGGGCAGCGCGTAATGCGGCGGTTGTTGACGAGCGTGCCGTTGGTGGAATTGAGATCCTCGATCGACCAATCCGAGCCCGTAAAGGTGAGCTGGGCGTGGCGGCGCGACACGTTGGGGTCGCGCAGGGCAATGTCGGAAACTGAGCGCTCGCGACCGATGGTCACCTGTGCGGAGGTGATGCTATGGCTCTCGCCGCTCACGACGTCGACGAGCTGGGCGAGCGGACGCTGCGGGGCGCGAGTGCTCGCCATGTTGGAGGCGATGCCGGCTGCGGCGCCTAGGCCCACGGCGGCACCGGTCGCGGCGGCTCCGCCCATGCCGGCAAGCGCGTCACGCGAGACGGTCTGCGGCACCGGGATGGGAGCGGCGGGGTCGGGGATGCTAGGCGCGAAGGGGTCTGCCACGGCAAGCGGGTCGGGAGCGGCGGCGCGAGGCGTCGGCTGCTGCTGGGGCATGGCGGCGGGGCGCTGCTGCTGCGGGGCAGCAAACTGCTGCTGGCCGGCGCGCGGGGCGCTGGCGGCACGGCTTGCCGCGGAGTTGTTCTGGCCCAGGCCGTTTTGATAGGCGCGCTCTTCTTCGTACAGGCGGCCGAGCGTGGGGGCATCGACGTTCTCGGCAAAGACCGAGAACTTGCCGGCACGCAGCTGCGGATCGATCATAAAGCGCACGAGGGGCTCGCCGACAAACACATAGCGGCGCTTTTCGGCCTGTGCCTTCACAAACTCGCGGACCTCGCGCGAAAGCTCGGGGTAGAACGGGGCGAGCATGGGATCGTCGTCGGCGGCGATAAGGATGGTATAGAGTGCCGGCGCCGTGTTGACGCCGTTGATCACCAGAGTCTGATCCTCCATGTCGCGAGCGGCCTGCTTGGCAAGCTTCTTAAAGGAGAACGGGGCACGGGTGGCACCGAAGATGCCGGCCACGTGGTCCTCGAAGATGTTCAGGAAGTTCACGAAAGATCACTCTCCGTATAGGTTCTTTGGTATCCGAGCAAATATAGGCATATCCCAACGATTATAGAGGATAGGGTTCCCGCAACCGCCGCCTTGGCGACGACCGCGGCTGCAAGGCTGGCAATTTCCATATGGTGTGCAAGACAGGACGCCGCTGCGCAGCCGATGCCGGTGACAGCGATGGCAGCGATTGCGGCAAGGTTTGAGCCCTGGTCGGCACGCTTGGCATGGGCATTGAGCAGCGCGGATGACGCTGCGGCAGTTGTCGCGACCAGCACAAAGGCGACCCAAAGGAGCGGGTCTCCCAGCGCTGCGGCAACGTTACCGAGCCCCAGCACGCCTCCGGCTGAAAGCGCGACCGTGGCCAGACGGGCAAAAAGCGCGCCCATGCCCGTTGCCGCGGCGGCGCTTGTCGGGCCGAGCCAAAATGACGCGACGCCGGCGGCGACCCCAGCTGCCAGGAAGGTATTGCCGGTCAGACAGCCAAGCGCGAGTGCACAGGTGAGCGCGGCGCTCGCGGCAGCCTCGGTACGACCCCAGGCGATCCACCAACCGGACATGGCGGCGGCAAAGATCACCGCGACGGGCAGCATCGACAGGATGCCCTGTGCCTGCATGGTGGCGTTGGCCATGAGCACCAAAAAGCCCACAGCCGAGATGGCCGAGCCAATCTGGGGGGCCAGGCCAGCCGCCGCTCCGATTGCGATAGCCGCAATGACCAGGCCGGGAAGCGCCGCGACCCCGGCCGTTTGCATCAGCAAAAAGCTAAAGGTGCCGCACGTTAGCGCCGAGATAATGCGCATGGTGTAGTCGCGCGCATGGCTCCAGCGCGTGCCCGCCCAGCCGAGTGCGGGGTCGACCTCGATGGCGTCGTCCTCGTAGTGCGACGGCTCGATACCGTCGAGCTCCTGCTCGTCATCCGAAAGTTCGCCAACCATTTGCTCCAGGCTGCGACGGCCTTCGCGCACGCTGCCCAGACCGGCAAGGAGCTGGTCGCAAAATGCCTCGATGCTGTTGGGGCGGTCCTGCGGCATGGGGGAGAGCGCGCTCATGAGCGCGGCCTCGGCTCCCGGGGGAAAGTGTGGTATCAGATCGCTGGGATAGGTGGCGCCGCCGATGATGCGGCCGAGCGAGTCGGCGGGCGTGGCCGCCATAAAGGGAGCGCTGCCGCACAGGCCCTCGTAGATCACACAGGCGAGGGCAAAGACATCGGCGCGCTCGTCGACCGTGCCGGTCTCGATATCGAGCTGCTCGGGTGGCATGTAGCCGATGGTGCCGCCGCGCGAGCCGCCAAAGCCACCGGCGGACGACAGTCGCGCCATGCCAAAGTCGGTGAGCTTTACATTGCCCGAGTGGTCGATGAGCACGTTGGCGGGCTTAATGTCCAGGTGGAGTACGCCGTTACTGTGGGCGAAGGTGAGCGCCTGGCCCAGGGCATCGGCAATGGCCGCGGCCTCGTCAAAGGTAAGTGAGTGGCCGTCCGCGCGGTGCAAAAACTCGGCCAGCGACATGCCATCGACATATTCCATAACCAGGTAGGCATAGGCTGTGTCGTGCGTAAAGTCGATGACCTGCACGATGTTGGGATGTTGAAGCATGGCGGCAGTGTGCGCCTCGCGCAGGACATCCATGATGTCGCTAGCGGGCATGCCGGCACCGTTGATAAGGGGGATGCGTTTAATGGCGACGCGGCGGCGCAGGTGCGTGTCGCGGCAGATCTCGATGGAGCCAAAACCGCCGGTCGCAAGTGTCTCGAGCGGCTGGTACCGCTTGAGCAGCTCGCGAGAGCTGGTGCCCTCCAAAGGAACGTCCGGCGAGAACCGGGCGGTATGTTGCGAGAAAAGCGGCATGGCCAACCCTCGTGCGTTTAAAGTTCGTTTGCGAGTGGCGGGCGCGGAGCCGAGCCGTTCGCGGTGGCATAGATGCTGCTAGTGTAGCACGCTCGGGTGCATGGGGAGGATAGCGGGATGCGAGGCTGCCTGCCTGGCTTGGCCTTAGCGCTTTTTCTTGTTCTTCTTCTGCTTGCGCTGCTTGCCCTTGGTCTCCTGGGGCTTGTCGCCCTGCTTGGCCTCGACGGCGGCCTTTTCTGCCTTCATCTTCTTGCGTTTGGTCTCGATGCGGAGTTTTTTGTTGATGCGGGCCTTGAGGAAGGGACCGAACTGCTCGGCATCGCCGCGGACAAAGGTGTCCTTAGGGATCGTCACGCCCTGGTCGGCGAACATGGCCACAAAGATGCGCTCGCCGTCGAGCACGTGGTCGAGCTTTTCAAACGGGAAGAACTGTGACTTGCCGCTCTTGCCCCAAACCATCAGGCCGTCCTCGTTGGCGGGGACGCGGCGATAGCGGCCACCCATGGACTCGTCGGCCTCAACGGCGTCGATAAAGTCGCGGGCGAGGGTGTGGTGCAGGTTTTTGCTCCACCAGGCCAAAAAGGCGCCGAACACGATCAGGACGACGCCAAACTTGATCCAGTTGCCGCCGGCCACCAGCATGCCGATGCCGATGAGCGCGGCAATTGCCGCGGCGACATACAGCGAGCCGCGACGCCTGGGCGAGGCGACCAGGCGGGCGAAGTCGGTGACCAGGTCGTTTTCGTACTGGTACTCGTTGAGGTACAGGATGCCGTCGTCGGCTGCGGCCTGCTCCTCGAGCGCGACCTCGACCTGGTCGGCTGCTTCGGAGGGGACGAGGTTGCTCTCTGCGTCTGCCATGCTCTTTGGACTCCTATCGCGGCGGGCTCGCCGTACGGGTTATTATGAATGCAGTATGCCGTGCGACCGCATGGCCGTCGCGGCAACAAGACTCAGTATACCCGGGGGAGCACCCATGGAATCGTTGTACCGAAAGTATCGCCCGCTCACCTTCGACTCCGTGGTGGGCCAGCAACATATCGTCTCGACGCTCGAGCACGCCATCACCGAGGGGCGCCTGTCCCACGCCTACCTGTTCTGCGGACCGCGCGGCACGGGCAAGACCACCATGGCGCGCATTCTGGCCAAGGCGCTGCTGTGCCGCAATGCCGAGGCGGCGCGCGCCGAGGGTGCAAGCGGCTGCATGCCCGACGGTACTTGCGAGGAGTGCGAGCTCATCGCCGAGGGCAACCACCCGGATGTCTACGAGCTCGATGCCGCAAGCCGTACCGGCGTGGACAACGTGCGCGAGGAGATCATCAACTCCGTCAACTTTGCCCCAGTGCGCGGCAAGTACAAGATTTATATCATCGACGAGGTCCACATGCTCACGACGGCGGCGTTCAACGCGCTGCTCAAGACGCTTGAGGAGCCGCCGGCACACGTGATCTTTGTGCTGTGCACCACCGACCCGCAAAAGATTCTGGAGACCATCCTCTCGCGCTGCCAGCGTTTCGATTTCCATCGCATCGGCAACGAGGATATCGAGTATCGCTTGGCATACGTGTGCGAGCAGGAGGGCTTCGATTACGACGACGAGGCGCTGGCTATCGTGGCGCGCCATGCCAAGGGCGGCATGCGCGACGCGCTGTCCACGCTGGAGCAGCTGAGCGTCTTTGGCAACGGTTCTGTGCATGCGGACGACGCCCGCTCGCTTTTGGGCGAGGTTTCGGACCAGATTCTGGGCGAGTTTTCCCGCGCCATTGCCGAGCGTGATATTGCTGAACTCTATGGGCTCATTCGCGCACAGGTCGAGGAGGGCAATGACCTGCTTGAGCTGACGCGCGACCTGGTGGCGCACGTGCGCGATGTGTACGTGGCCTGCGTTGCCGGTGCCCGTGCCGAGCTGTTTGAGGACGGGGCCGAGCAGGCCGAGGCGCTTGCTGCCGAGGCCGCTGCCTTTGGCGAGCATCCGGGCGACCGTCTGGCCCGCGTGCTGACGGTGCTCGATGATGCCGCGCTGGAGATGAGGGGCGCGAGCGACGTGCGCCTGGTGCTCGAGATCGCTTGCACGCGCCTGGCACGTCCCGAGGTCGATTTGACGATTGAGGCCCTGGCCGAGCGCGTGGCTCGCCTAGAGGCCATGGTCGCCAACGCCGCGGTGCCGGCGAGCGTGGCTGCTGCAGGTGCTGCGCCTGCAACTGTCTCGGCTGCACCTGCGACGACACAGCAACCGACGCTGATTTCGGGTGCCCGAGCTGCTACTCCTGCGGCGACCGCCGCCCCCGCTGCTACGTCCGCGCATCAGGGTGGCATGCCCTGGGACCGCGGCACTGCCGCTCCGGCGACCCAGCCTGCGCCCTCGTCGACCCCCAAGCCCACCGCGCCCGCGCCTCAGCCTGCCCCGGCTCCGATGTCCCAGCCCACCGCCGCTCCGGCTCCCGCACCTGCCGCTGCGCCGGCGCCTAAGCTCCAGCCCAATACTGCCGCTCAGGTCGCTGCCGCCGGCGCCGCCGAGACCCCCGCGGTCGAGGATCCCGGCGAGCTCCAGCGCAAATGGGCCGAGGTCGTCGAGCGCGTCAAGGCTCGTCAGGCTTCCTATGCAGGTCTGTTGCTCAACGCCCGCGCCACGGCCGACGACGGCTCCAAGCTCACCGTCTCGTTCCCTGCGGGCTCGACCTTTGCCATCAAGATGCTCGGACGCGCCGACACGCAGTCGGTGGTCCTGCCGACGGTCTGCGCGGTCTTCGGTCGTCGCACCGTCGACTACGTCCTGGATGGAGGTGGCACGCCGGCTCCTCAACATGAGGAGCATTCTCCATCTGCACGGGCTGCGGCATCTGCGGACCCGCAACCCGTGTCCTCGGCGGCCCCTGCATCCTCGGGTGCCAGCGCGACGCAGCCAAAAGCGGCGCCGGTAGCGGCACCGACCCCATCGGCGCCTGAACCCGCTGTGCCCAAACCGGCTGCTCCGATCCCCGCGCCCAAGCCCGCTGCCGCGCCTGCGCCCAAGTCATCCGACCTGGCTAAGGCCCCCTGGCTGCGCTCCGACAATCCTGCCGGCGCTCCCGCCACGGGCAAGCTCCCGACCGAGCCCGCGCCCCGAGCGCCCGAGCGCGCGTCCGCTCCCAAGGCTCAGCCCGCCGAGCCGTCTGCGCCGTGGGAATCCGAGCAGGTGCCCTACGACGACACCATGGTCGGCGGTTTTGCTGCCGATGCCGGCGGGGACGATCTACCCCCGTTCGACGTGCCGGGTGCGGCGTCCGCGCCCAAGCCCGCTGCAACTGCCCCCAAAGAGGAGGACGCCCCCGGTGCCCCTTGGGAGTCCAACCCCGGCGCCGGCAGTCCCTTCGGCCACCAGGGCGCAGCCCCGAGCATCCCGCAGACCGAGGATGAGGCCAAGGCCCTCATCCGCAGCGTCTTCGGCCAGGCCACCATCTTCAAGCCGGTGGAGTAACCGTGCGGGCGGGTATACTGTTCAAGAAGAGATTTCTTTGAACGGAGCGAGCTTATGATGTGGGAATATGTCCGCCTTGAGGACGATACGCAAATCTCGTATTCCGAAGTCCGTGAGGACAACACGGTGAAGATCGTTGTGGAGCGCCCACGCGATTGGGGCTTTGACGCGGCGGAATGTATCTTGCCGGCATTCAATTGGGTGTCGCACGAGGGCTTTAGCGAAGTGGACCTCAAAGAACTCGATGATTTTGTGCGTAATAACGCCCCGCTTATCTTGCGTTTTGCCTACGAAGGCGGACGAGTCTATGCCTAGCCTGTTTCGACTCGGTCATACATCACTTTCTTTTGTCCGGGCGCATCTGTATTTCGGACATGTGTAGTGTGGTGCCGCGTATATCGCATTCGAGCAAACAGGTGCGCGACGGCCGGCCTAGGATGCTGAGGTCGATACGATACGTCGCATGGCTGTCCGTGTACTCGACTTGCTCGGCGTTAATGGTTGCTCCGATTGCCAAATAAACGCCTAGCTCGGCATCGACAATCTTGAAGTCCTTTATCTTGACCTTGAACTCTTGATAGAGGGACGGGCTGTTGTAGTAGACGGTTCGGGTTCCGTCGGTGCACTCATCGGTCGTCTCCCATTTGACGACGGGCTGGTCCGAGCTGGCTATCAGCAGTTCTGCTCCAAAAGCTATGGCATGGGTGATGACAACCAGCAATGCCCAGCCGACAAAGAGATAGAGAACCACATATGCAACGGGGTGTTTTGAGCGGATGTTTTGGAGCGCGTTGGGGGCATTCATGGGGCACCTCCAAATTACTATCTATGGCAATCAAATTATACCCTGCCGCCATGTGCGCCGCCTCGAGCAGCGGTTCGGCATTTAGCCATTTAGTGGTACGCATTAAATGTCGGATTCCGGCTCTACGAGATTTAGCTTTCAATATTATGCAGATGCGAATTATTCAACTTTGCATAATCTTGGGGGCGCATCACGCTCCAGGACATGTATATCGACTGAGGTAACACGTCCGCCCCGCTCTCTCGCCGCGCGCCGTGGTACGATTTTTGAGTTTGAAAGTCCCGCCGTGCTCCGGCTGCCCTTGCAGCTCGGCGTGCGGCCGCACGTAAAGGAGCCATCATGGCCGGTATGAACATGCAGCAGATGATGAAGCAGGCTCGCAAGATGCAGGAGCAGCTTGCCGCCGCGCAGGAGAACCTCAAGTCCCAGACCGTCGACGCCTCTGCCGGCGGCGGCATGGTCAAGGTGACCGTTAACGGCGAGATGGAGCTCGTCAACCTCACCATCGATCCCGATGCGCTCGATCCCGAGGACGTCGATATGCTGCAGGATATGATCATGGCTGCCGTCAACGAGGCCGTCCGCGGCGTCAACGAGCTCGCCAACAAGCAGATGGGCGCCATCACCGGCGGCCTCAACATCCCGGGCATGCCGTTCTAAGACACACATATAAATGAGTGCAAATCACAGTCTGCAAAAACTGCTCGATGAACTGGGCCGTCTGCCGGGCATTGGTCCCAAGTCGGCCCAGCGCATCGCCTATTACCTGCTCGAGGCCGATGCCGAGGAGGCCCGCCGCCTGGCCGAGGCCATCCTGGAGGTCAAGCAGGAGGTCCACTTTTGCAGCCGCTGCTTTAACTACGCCACGGCCGACGAGTGCTCCATCTGCCAGGACCCGATGCGCGATACCACTCGCATTTGCGTTGTGGGCGAGCCGCGCGACGTCCAGGCGATCGAGCGCACGGGCAGCTACCACGGTCTCTACCACGTATTGGGCGGCGTGATCAGTCCCATGGACAAGATTGGTCCCGAGCAGTTGCACATCCGCGAGCTGCTGGCGCGTCTGGGCCACGAGGATATCCATGAGGTCATCATTGCCACCAACCCCAACATCGAGGGCGAGACCACGGCGAGCTACCTGGCCCGCACTATCAAGCCGTTGGGCGTCGAGGTGTCGCGTCTGGCAAGCGGCCTTCCCGTGGGCGGCGACTTGGAGTATGCCGACGAGCTTACGCTTGGCCGCGCTATCGAGGCCCGCCGCGCGATCTAGGCGGCGAGCCTGCTCCTGCCGTATGTTTTCCTCGCGACGCACGGGGTAGTCATAATTTCCCCGTGCGACTGTGAGTTTGTTGTGCAACAAAGATGCTTCGTATCCGCTTATCGCATGGATGCTTCCACTCGCATCCTTAATTTGCTCATTCGTTGCGCAACCTTTTGGGTTCGCTGATACACTCAAATATGGATTTGAATGAATGCGTCGCTTCTGAGCGGCGTGTTTTTCTTGGAGGAGAACGCATGCGGCCCGGTGGCACTCAGACAAAGCGCGGCGCCGCGGTGCGCATGCGATGCCGACTGGGCTTGGCTCCGCGGGCGTACGCACTGCTATCGTGCTCGTTGGTGCTGGTCATAGCTGGCGTTTCTGCCTATGGCATGACCGTGCCGTCCATGATACAGGCGCATGCCGCACGCGAACCGCGCGTGGGGCATGAGGTCAAAAGTGATCTGGGCACCACGACTGGATATGCTTGGGCAAGTGTGGTCGGGCATATTGTGTTTGGCACCGACGATGCGGACGGCGCCGAGGTCCCGGACAACGAAGTCACGCTTGCCAATGGCAAAACCATCGTGCTCACCAACACCAAGATCATCGATCGGTTGTCCAACAATAGCGTGGCGGCAACGGTGAATAAGGTCGAGCAGCAGAAGGGGCAGGACGCCCAGCAGACAGGCAAGCCCGGTAGCTCGGATTCATCGAGTTCGGGCGGCGGCTCTGGGTCGGGTTCCTCTACCGGAGGGTCTGGAAACGGCGGCTCGACGGGCGGCAACACTGACAACGATGCAAACTCCGGTGGCCTTTCCGCTGCTGAGGAAGAGAGCATTCACAGTTGGCTTGTGACCAAGTACAACATGCTCGACGGCTATGTTTCTCGTGCCAATGACGTGGTCTCGACCTATAACTCTACGGGAGATCCCAGACCGTGCGACAGCCTGGTCGGGGAGATGTTTGTTATTCGAGCTGAGTTCGGTCGTCAGACATTCTCGCCCCGGTCAAAGTGGTATCAGCAGTATGCCAATCTGTGGGGCTGTTATACCAACCTATGCCAATGGGTCGGCCATTACGGCGATGATGACGTCGCACTCGGTAACTTCAACAATAACGTGGCGGCGCTTGCCCTATGATGACCGATCTTGCATCCACCACACCACAATCGCTCGGTCGCGATCCCATGGTCGGCCTGCGCCTGGCGCGTGTCGACGGGTTTGAGCCGGCCATTGCGCTCGGTCAGGACGAACTGCCTGCCTATCTGCGTCGTTTTACGATGCTGTTTGCCGACGATGCCACCATGCGCCGTGGCGGTATCGGCCGCGTGACGCGTGCCGTCAACGCCCAAGGCGAGGCCGTGGCACTCAAGCAGCTCATCTTGCCGACGCGCGATGAGTTTGACGACGATGCCGCTCACGAGGCGCTGGTCGCCAAGTTCAAGGCGGCGTTTCGCGAGGAATACGAATGCCATCGCGCCCTTTCGGGCCTTAAGGGCTTTCCCCGCCTCTATGGCTGGGGCGAGGTCGACGGTGTGCCTGCAATTGTCATGGAATGGGTCGAGGGCGAGACGCTTGCCCGCTTGCGTTCGCGACTCGCCGTGGACGATGCCGGACGCCTGTCGCCGCTTGTGGCGGCGCGTCTGGGTCGCGACCTGTTCGATCTGCTCTGCCGTATGAGCCTGGTGGGTGAGGGCTTTGTCCATCGCGATATCTCGCCCGCTAATATTATGGTGCGCACGGCGCGTCTACCGCTTGACCGGCAGCTTGCCGAGGGCACCTTTGACCTGTGCCTGATCGACTTTGGCTCGTCGCTGGCGCTTGAGCCTGCGTCGGCCGTGGCCGGTACCGGCGGCAAGGCATCCTTTACCGAGCGCTATGCCACGCTGCGTCGCGCGACGGTTGCCTATGCCCCGCCCGAGATGCTCACCGACGATATTCCCGATCTGCGCGCTTTGCGTATGTCGCCGGCGATCGACGTCTATGCCGCGGCAAGCACGGTTTACGAGCTCATTGCCGGCGTCGCGCCATACGAAGCCGCGCCGAGCACTTCGGGCACCTCGGGTTCGCGCAAAAAGACGCGCGACATCGCGAGCCCCTACCGTCTCAAGATGGACACGCGGCCCGACTATCCCATTGGTGCCCATGCGCCCGGTTGTGATTTGACTCAGCTGCTTCGTCGTGAGCCCGATGTGGCGCTCGCCGCGGCCGAGCAGGCCCAGCAGCTAGGGCTTGAGCCGGATTCCGAAGAGCTACGCGATGCGCTGGCGTTTGTCGATGCCCAGCTGTTCGACGTGGTGATGGCCTGTCTGTCCAGCCATCAAAAAGATCGTCCCGAGCCGGCGGCGGTCGAGGCGGCGCTCTCGGCGTTTTGTGACCACTATGCGCAAAATGTCGGTCGTTCGCTTCGCGGCGAGCCGCTCACGCCGTGCCCCATGGATGCGTCTGGCCGCGCGGTTCGTCGCGCGCTGATGGTCGGCGCGACGGTCGTCTGTGGCGTGGTTTGGGCTGTGGTCGTGGTTTCGGCCGCGCTGCTGGCGTCGGGCGCTCGCGTGACGGCGACTTTGGGATCGCTCGTGTGGTCTGGGTCGCTACCGGGTATTATTGCCGCACTGGCGTTGGCGCTGCCAGGCATAGCCGGCGTTGCCGCGGGGGCACTTGCGCGCGATCGGCGCTCGGGCTTCCTGCAGGGTGTGCTTGCGCTTTCTGCCTGCGAGGTTCCGGTGCTGGTTGTGGCTGCATGTAGCGTATTTTCCCAACGCGCCGTGATGGGCGGCCTTGTTGCCGCTCTGGTTGCAACCTATACGCTTACGTGGTTTTTGCTTGCGATGGGCTTTGCCTTTGAACTTCCCGTTTCGGCACCGCGACGCACAAAAGCCCAGATGGCGACTCCGCTTGCCGGTGGAGCCGCAGCTGCCCGTACTTTTGGCGGACCTGTCGAAGTATCGTCCGATTCTATTTCTACGACCAAGGAGGCCTAGGTCATGGCATCTCAAGTTGAGCTCACCCCATGCGGGGCCATGTTTGACATCTTTAAGCGCGCAGCGCATCTGAGCCATATCGAGCTGTGCGGCTTGGTGCTTTCGTCCCGTCCGCTCGCCGACAGCCGCAGCCCGCAGAGCCGAGCCGCCGATCGCTCTTGGGTTTCCCGCTTTATCGTTCGCGCGCCGGTCGGCACGCTTCAGCAGCGCTACTTTGCCGAATACGGTACCTCGGCTGCGCGTATTATGTCGCAACTGGCCCTGCGCCAGCGCAATCCCATGGACTCCACGGCTGTGATCAATATGGTGTGCGGTCCTGCAGGTGAACCGATGGTACGCGCGCTCGAAGAGTGCCACCAGGACACGAATCTCTATCGCAACGCGCTCGATCGCCTGTCCCAGGCGGCGGAACTCATGCCCGCCGAGCGCGCCGAGGCCGTGCTGGTGCTGTTTGTCGCCGTCGGTTGTTCGGCGGATGTGCGGTCCTCGGTGAACTATGCCATCGACTACGCACACGCGACCTGTGGCGGAGGCACATCCACGCCGCGTTCGCTTGGCATGTCGCTGACTGCGGGCGAACGCGAACCCGCCCCGGCGCACCCCTTGGGCTTGCTGCGCGTGCAAAACAGTTTTGTCGTGAGCGCCCCGCGCTGGATTCAGCCGAGTGAGCAGGGTGTTGAGATTGGCGCGCTGGCCACTGGTGAGGGCGATATTACCGACGTCGGCGACGATGTCTCGGCCCGCCATGCCCATATCTGGTGCGATGCTCAAAATATCTGGCACGTCGAGGACTTGTCGTCCACCAACGGAACCGTGGTGGTAAACGGGGCCACGCGCGTCTGCATTCAGGTTGAGCCCGGCCGTTCCGCCCAACTCAATCCCGGCGACGAGCTCAAGCTCGGCGAATCCACTACCTACGCCATCCTCTTCGGTGCTCTCTAGCCGGCAGATAGGGACGTTCCTTTTCTGCCGGCACTTGGGGACACTCCTCGGCGCGCCAGAGCCAGTCGCCCGGGGATGGAGGGGCCATTTTGGCCCTTGGCGGTCAGTCGGGGCGAAACTAGAAGATCTTTCCGATTCGCGGCTGTTCATGCTTGTAGAGCATCTAAAACAATAGGATGTTATTCTGGAATATGCCGGGTGCGTGAACTTGCCTGTCTTAGCCTTAATAAGGTATAGGGGAGTTTGGCTCAGGGGTTCCGTCTTGTTCTTCAGCGCAGTATTGTGGGACAGATTTGCTGAGATTGGCGCCTTACACCGCAGAGCGCACGGAAGGCTCTCGATTTGTGTTCTGGCCCCAGAATACAGGGCCTGATACTTACCAACTGTGGCATGGATGTAACATCTGTAGAAATCAACCCTTTTGTTGTCGACCTTTGTAAGAAAAACACTGCCATCAACTCTTTGGATGACGAAACTAGGGTGCTTGAGGGGAGCCTTTACTCCCCTCTGAGAGATGACTCATGTTTTTCGCTTGTCGTTGTGAATCCTCCGTTACTGCCGATTCCGGATGAGATTCCTTATCCCTTCGTTTGAGATGGAGGACAATCGGGTCTGGATAAAACACTTCGTATTCTTAAGGGTGGCGATACGCATTTAGAGAAAAATACTGCTAATAGGGGTGACGACGATGGTGCAGGGGCGACCCGCGATGCTCTCATCAATACGTCGGATACTTGGGAAATCAGGTCTAGATGCATGTATGATGATGCTGTGTGGCTATTCAATTAATCCGCGTTCCGAATGGGTGCAGGGTATAGCTGCGACATCGTATGCTTTTGACCCGGCGCGATACTCAGATATTTCTGAGGCGGTTGACGAAGTTTATACGCACTATGCCGCGCAAGGCGTTTCGGAAGTTTGCACATCTACGTTACGGGCTTAGGTTTCTTCAAGCGAGCAGGCCGGTTGCGTTATTTCGAGCGATTTTTCTAGTCTAGACGACAAAAGGCAAAG
>ERZ827150.1829-NODE-1829-length-25161-cov-3.411814_pt1 | contig 25161 bp, 18 predicted proteins | sample MGYA00519779_ERZ827150 | MGnify/ENA primary metagenome ERZ827150 (study PRJEB31778, sample SAMEA3449267) | human gut metagenome | biome: human gut; feature: human-associated habitat; material: faeces | place: United Kingdom | collected 2010/2012 ...
CAATCGAATGGAAATAGCTATTCGCATACATACACGGATCCCTTCTATGTGATCTCTTTGAATAGCGATGTGAAGAACTTTAATTTTAACCTGTTGATTTATAAGAGAAGCTATAGTTTTTCGGGTGAGACCAGTCGTGAGGCCGATCGTTTTAATAGGTTGGGTATCGGTTATAGGATCGGGAAGGTTCAGTTAAGCGCTTCTTTCTCTACCCAATTTACCTCATCCGCCCGTTACCGGAGTAAGAACCATTCAGCGATCGCTCCCTATGTGACCGATCAGCGTTTTGGTGATATTTATCCGGGCTTCGAGATTGGATTCTCTTACCACTTAGATTTCGGTCGCAAATACAAATCCGTGGATCGTAAGTTATATAATTCAGATAATGAATCGGGTATATTGAATAGTCGGAAGTAAGTTACATCTATATTGTCGATTACGTGTTCGCGGCTTTCAGTATGCAATATATCATAATTGGGTAGGATATAGTTCTCTATCATTCCTACCCGTTTCATGCGTGCGAACACCTCTTGATAAGGCTGCCCCAATTTGCGTGCGGTTCCTTCTATACAAAAGGAAGCGAACGCTAGCTCTATTTCTGTTTGCGATAGTTCGATTTGTTTATCCATTTTTCCATGTCGCTTAGATGAATTTGCTTTAAATGTACGTAAAAAGCGGCTCATGCGATAAAATCCGTGGATGAAATTATCTATAATAGAGGATTCCGTAGTGGTAGTACTAAAATGATATTTGTCTTTGTATAACTGAGAAGTATTTGCTAACTTTGTTATCTATAACCAGAAAAAGGATAGGGTTATGACTATAGAGGAGAAGCAACTGGAATTTATGATTTATTGCATAGAGAGTACCGCGGAACGATTAGGGCGTTATGGTTCGGATGTATATAATAAACTGAAGGAACTAGGAGCGATCAATGGCTATATCCGCTCTTATTACGATACCTTGCATACGCAAGGGAAATCATATATCGTAGACTCCATCTTAGAATATATTTACTATCGTGATCCTCAATGGCTCCCGGACGGATATAAACCCTTCCGTAGTATTGAAGAGAAAGGGAAAACACTATGTTGACGGTTTATCATGGTTCCACTTGCCGCATAGAGGAGCCTTTGGCTGGGGTTTGCCGGCCTAATCTGGATTTTGGAATCGGGTTCTATGTTACGGACTTGAAAGAACAGGCAGTTCGTTGGGCACTTCGTACAGCAGAGGTACGTCATAAGGATGAGGCTTGGCTGAATGTTTATTCTTTGGATATGGATGTCTGTCGTGTCTTGCCATATCGCTATTTATGTTTCGAAACTTATGATGCTGATTGGTTAGACTTTGTAGTGGCCTGTCGTCAAGGTCGAAATTTGTGGTCAGCTTATGACATGATAGAAGGAGGTATAGCGGATGACCGTGTGATTCGTACGATTGACCTTTATATGCGTGGGGATTATACACGCGAGGAGGCCTTGGCTCGTCTTATCCATCAAGAGCCTAATAACCAGATTTGCATAATTAACCAAGAGATCATAGATCGTTGCCTCTGCTTTACGGAAGCGTTTCTTTTACCTAAAACACCTGCTCCACTTGTTGTCCCTGGTGCGGCTGATACGGTTATGCAGGGTAAATATAGGGGAGTTATCGAACTGCTTGCGTCTCGTTTGCGTATTTCTGCCGATAAAGCATTAGACCTTTTTTATAATAGTGATACTTATAAATGCCTGACATTACGGAATGGAGATTTGCTTTTAAAAAGCGATCTCTACATTCTTGACGAAATCATACGAGAGCTGCAGGATAAACAGGGCTAGTGTCTTAACTTGCGTGCGGTTCCTTCTATACAAAAGGACACTTATCGAGGAATGTACAGGGGAGCTGTCGCTCTGCTTAGAGAGTTATTGTCGATAGTTTTAAGGTATTGTTTGTATTCTTGCTTTATAGCCTTCTTATTCTCTAAAAAATAAGCTTGTATTCTTCATTCGGCGGCGGCGAACGATCATTCGCTGTCGCCGAATATATATTCACCGCCGCCGAACGAACGTTCGCTGTCACTGAATGAAGTATACATTAGGTAGTGCGGAAATTTACATAGGGTTCAAGAAACATTTGTTTCGGTTTGTTTCGGCTTTTGTCCTTATGGATTGGATGAGGAATCTTAAATATTCGCATGGATGTTTGCGGGATTCATGGGAAATTCCGTACTTTGTACCGAGCCGTTAGAGTGGAAGCTCGGCGGGTTCGTTTTCGTGGAAAAGGCGTTAAAAGATATTATTCCCTTCTTTGAAATCCCCAATTTCGTGCCCGGGAATAATAACAACAGACGCCCATGCTTGTTATAGTTACTTCGAGAGGAGCATCCTATAATGAAGCGTGGGGCTGCTGTTTGTTATCCGGGCAGGGTATGGGGATACCTAAAGGAGGGTGACAATGGCTAAGCCTCGCGCTTTTTCTTTGTGTGGATGATAAGGAGTGGTTGATGATTGTAGGGTAAATCAATTATTAATTCAAATAGAATGAGTATGAAAAAACTTTTCTTTCTTTTTGCTTTTCTCGTAGGACTTGGGATAAGTAGTAGTGTATATGCGCAATTGGTGAAGGAGGTAACACTGACCTCGTCCAATACGCTGGCATCCGAGCTAGGAGCGGATGTGGGCAAGGTAACGAGCTTGAAAGTAAATGGGCTACTGAGAGCGGAGGACTTTAAGACGATGAAGGAGCAGATGGGTATGCTTCAAGTGCTGGATATGAGTGGGGTGACGGAGTTGCCTAAAATGGGTGGCGCTTGGGCAGATTTACGCTATATCCCAGCTAATTCTTTCCAAAACAAGTTGACGCTCCGAAAAGTGGTATTTCCGGGAGTACTTCAAATTATAGAGCGGGAGGCCTTCTCTGACTGTAGTACCTTGACAGACTTGGATTTCTCGAAAGCTACGCAATTGCAGAGGATAGAATATAATGCCTTTTATAAATGTAGTGGTTTGCTGAGCTTGGATTTATCGACGTGTGTGAATTTAGTGGAAATAGGGTCTTCTGCTTTTAGGTTTTGTAGCAATTTAGTGACGGTAAATTTGACGGGATGCGTTAAGCTGACGAGTTTGGGGAGTTGGGTATTTGGCGAGTGTTCCTCTTTGCAAACGGTGGAGTTATCTGGTTGCTCGGCATTGAAGACGATTCAAGGGTATGCGTTTTATGCCTGTCGTAATTTGACACGTGTTGCGTTGGATGGCTGTACGGTATTGGAGACGATAGAATCTTATGCATTTAATGGGTGTTATCAATTATCTGGTTTCGATTTCTCTCAATTGACAGCCTTAAAAGATATAGGCGAAAGAGCTTTTGAAGGTTGTGCCTTGGCTGGTGATATCGCTTTTGCTTCTGGAATCACCCAATTGGGTAGATCTGCCTTTTCTAATTGTCGTAATATCACTAGCGTTGATTTCAGTAAAAGCACACAGCTCGCAGTTATTTCTTCTGGAACGTTTAGTTCTTGTCAAAGCTTGAAAAAAGTAGATCTGAGTAATTGTGTATCCTTGAATACGTTGAATCTAGCTGCTTTTGAAGGGTGTTCTTCTTTGGAGGAAGTCGTAATCAATAACGGTTTCTATACCTCTATCGATGGAGTCCTTTTTGTGGTGGACAAGGCTACTTTATTACTCTATCCGGCGGGAAAGAAGAATGAGGCTTATACGATTCCTTCTACGGTGAAGACGCTTGGTGAGCGTTCGTTTCCTTATAACGAATCATTGATGGAACTGACGATCCCGGAATCTGTGTTGACTATAAAAGGAGAGGCTTTTTATAACGGATCTTTCTCGGGAAGAGGAGCGAAAGTAATCATGAAGGCTGAGAAGCCGATCGGCTTGTCGCAATCGATCGGTTTGGAGAATGCGTTGGTATATGTACCGAAAGGCTTTGCTAAGGCTTATCGTGAGGCTGCTTTTTGGAAAGAAAGCAAGATTGTAGAGATCGATGCGGATCCTGTAGTAGTGACCTTGGATGCGGCCGGTTCGCTGGGTGCGAAATTGACGGAACTGAATATTCCATTGGCTACTATCTTAGATTTGCGTATCATCGGTCCGATGAACGCTAGTGACTTCGAGGTCATTAAGCAAATAGAGCTGTTGCAAAAGGCTGATTTGAGCAAGGCTACGATGGAAGAGGATCGATTACCGAATTATGCGTTTGGAGGGTTGCGTTATTTGGAAGATGTTATTCTTCCGAATACGATAAAGGAGATAGGTAATTCTGCGTTCTCTGGTTTATCCGCATTGCGGAAAGTGAATATGCCCGAGTTTGTAGAAAGGATCGGGGAGTCTGCGTTCTCGGACTGTTCCAGCTTACAAAAGATTGATTTATCGTTATTGTCTCACTTGAAGGCGGTCGGTTACTCTACTTTCTCTTCCAGCTCATGCGTGCCCGTTTCATTGAAACTTCCGGATGGATTGGAGCGGATTGACGGTTACGCTTTTAATAATACTGGTGTTACTTCCGTGGACTTCTTGAATACGTCCTTGTCTTATATAGGCAACAATGCATTCTATGCATGTCCGATCACCGGCACATTATCTTTCCCCGGTACCTTACGATCCATAGGCAATTCCGCTTTCGCTTCCGCAAAGGTCTCATCTATCAAGTTGAAGTCTACAGAGATGGTACGTTTGGATGGAGCTGATGTTTTTAAATCCGTAGATAAGACCACCTGTAAAGTTTACGTCCCGAAAGGCATGAAGGATACTTATAAAGCAAACACCTACTGGTCTCCATTCGGAAATAACATTGTGGAGTTTGGGCAGTTGATTACGGCAACTTCTAATAATGAAAATTATGGATGGGTAGAAGGTAGCGGTGCCTATGAAGAGGGGGAAATAGTGACCTTGAAGGCGGTTTGTAAGGGTGGAAATTGGGAGGATTATTATTGGGCTAAATATGTTAATTTGTTCTTTGGCTGGTATGATGGTGAGACAAAAGTCTCCGATGATACTATATATACTTATAAGGCAGGTAAGGAGGACAAAGCATTTGTCGGTAAATTCGTGCGTATAAGTTTCCCTAATACATCAGACCTTCTTCAAATGGTAAGAAATGATAGTAAATCCATTACGGTGAGGGTGGAGATGCCTGCCGATGATCCTCGATTGTTTGCTGGTTGGTATGAGAATGATCAATGTGTTTCCAATGAAGAAGAGTTGACGGTGCAAGTTGGTATGGTAGACCGATCCTTGGAGGCTCGTTTCTTCGACGATGGACTTATGGTTGTTAACGGTGATGTCATCGTAAATGATCAGAATAAGGTAGATGGTCCCGCTGTTATCTTGTATTCCGGTAGCCTCACCGTTGAAGGCAACGAGGTTTGGGAACCGAAGAGCTTCGCTTACTATCGGGATGCCTCTTTGCTGGTGAATTCCGATATACAGACCGAGGAGATCTCTTTCAATTGGGACGCATGGAGTGGTTATTGGCATTTCGTATCCTTCCCCTACGACTTGAAGATGTCAGAAATCAAGTTGACGAGCAGCGACGCTCGCTTTGTGGTACGGGAATACGATGGAAAGTCTCGTGCGGATAAGGGCGTAGGAGAGTCTTGGCGGCAACTTTCGGATGCGGAGACCTTGAAGGCGAATACGGGATATATCATCCAATTCAATAGCGGCGATGGAATGGCTGATGGATTTACCACCAAGACCGGCGATATGAAAGCCCTCCTTAATCGGGCGAGCGTGACGATACCATTGAACACATACGCCTCGGATAATGCCATGAATGCCAATTGGAACTTCGTGGGGAATCCGTATCCTGCCTATTATAGCGTGGAGCGATTGTTCGCTGATGGATTGGACGCTACGGTGACGGTTTGGTCTCGCAATTTGAATAATTACGAGTATTATACGCAGGATGATAAGGGTGTTTATCTGGCACCGCTTACGGCCTTCTTCGTACAAAAGAAGACTTCCAGCTTGGTATTCAATCCGGAGGGTCGTGTGGCCGCCCTGCCGAGGGAAACGCAAGCGGCTTCAGGGTTACGTAGCGTGGATAACCGTCAAGTTGTCAACCTGCTGCTGGAAGGCGAGAAGGCAAGCGATCGTACCCGTGTGGTATTCAACGAGGAGGCTTCGATGGAGTATGAGATCGGCCTTGATGCCGCCAAGTTTAGCAGTCCGAATGCGGATGCCGCCTCTTTCTATAGTTTGGATAAAGACGGGAATCGATTGGCCATCAACGAGCGTCCGGTAGCGGATGGTGTGGTACGCCTTGGATGTGTCTTGCCTGCCAAGGGAAGCTATACGATCTCATTGAAAGAGAAGATTGGCAAAGGTATTCAGTTGGTAGATAAGCAGACGGGGGCCGTATGCGATCTGAATAAGGAGGCTTATATTTTCGAGGCCGAGGCTGGAATCCTCTCTGACCGCTTTGAGCTGAGAAACGATGTGGTGACTTCTGTTGAGGCAATCGATGCGTCGATTCGCTGGAACGTGCGAGAAGGCTTGTTGATCGTGTCCGGCTTGCGTGATGTGGAAACTTTGAACGTATGCGATGCGGCGGGTCGTATCCACTTCGCTGGTAAGGTGACGGATGGCGAGGTGCGTATCGCCCTACCTCAGTCTGGTATTTATTATATGACATGGACAACCAAGGCGGGCGAGCGTCAGACTCGTTCCATTAAATGGTAATCGCTATGAGAAAACGATTGTTTCGATCTATTACGATGATTTTGTCTCTTTGGATCTTCCTCGGAGGATCCATCGGGCAAGCCTATGCGCAGGATGAGTTCAATCCGACTCCTCCACCGGAGCCGGGGAAACTAACGCTCTTACTCTCCACGGATCCCCACGGATCCGCTTATTTGGAGCAAACGAATCCCTCCGGCATTTATGATACGGGTACGGAAGTAACGGTACGGGCCTATCCGCATACGGATTATGAGTTTGTGGCTTGGCAGTCCGCTGATGGAGAAGAATTGTCCGGCCTCTCGGAATATACCTTCACCCTTACGGAGAAAAACGCTCGCTTGATTGCCAAGCTACGTTTTAACCCGAAGGAGAATCCATCGGAGCCGGGAGATGGTTATTATAATCTGATTACGACCGTCGCTCCTTCCATGGCCGGATGGGTAGAACAGAGTGGCCAAGGTATTTATGAGAATGGCAAAGAGGTGACACTTATCGCCCATGCTTATCCCGATTATGTGTTCGACCATTGGGAGAGCGATGGGAAGAATGTATCGGAAGAGACAACCTATCGCTTCACCATGCCGGGCAAGCATGTGTACCTGCGGGCCGTGTACGACTGGAAGCCGCAAAGTCCTATCGAGCCGGAGATCGGGTATTGCCTTTACGTAAACACTTCCGATCCGGAGGCCGGCTATGTATCGCAAAGCGGAAACGGTATCTATGAGTTAGGGGATGAGGTGACCGTGATCGCCTCGCCTACGAAAGACTATGACTTTATCGGCTGGTATGATGAGGCGGGTATGTGCCTGTCTACCGACATCTCTTATACGTTGACTATTAGTAAGCGAACCACTACGATCGAGGCTTGTTTCAAGAAGAGAGAGGCACCGGTGGATGAGGTGGAGATCGTACCCGGGCCGAATCCGGATGATCCTTCATCTACGGAGAAAGGCGGCGAGGTGGAAGTGATAGGCGAAGCCATTCCCGGCCAAACGGTCGAGATCATCGCGATGCCGAAACCGGGTTATGCTTTTGAAGGTTGGTATTTGGATGGCGTGTTTATCCCGGAGGCGGAGATGAGCCATGAGATCTTGATCGGTAAAGATATGGGTAAGCTAGAGGCTAAATTCCGGGAATTACCCGTTGACTTGGAAGTAGAGGGTGGAGAGAACGGTTGGGCGGAAGTGACTCGCTATCGAGGTGATGTCATTAACTTGAAGGCTGAACCGATCGTAGACCATACCTTTATGGGATGGTACTTGCTAGATCAGTTATTGTCGAAAGCGTTGAATTATGATTTTGATGTCAATATCCTACGTGCGGCCTTGCCCGCTATTCGTGCGGTGTATACCAAAGGTACGGTAGCCAATGAGACGATCGTTAGGGAGGAACTAGTCACGATCGCTTTCTCCGGGAACCAACTCTGCGTGACTGCTCGCCAAGCGATCCGTAGATTGATGGTTTATTCGTTCGAGGGGGACTTATTAGGTACTAACGGCCAAATGGAACAAGGTGATATCTATCGCTTATCCATACGTAGCCCCTTACTTCTCGTTATCGAGGCAACGGATGGTACTCGTATCGTCTGTAAATTGTCCTCCGGACGGTAGTCCGTGGCGTGATTTGGATATATGATTCTTTCAATGCCCATTCTAAGGTTCTTATAATGACCATCGTAAGCTCCTTTGAATGGGCATTGTTAGATGCTTACGATGGGCATTGTAAGAAACGATAAACAAAAAGCCATCCGGCATTCCGCTGGATGGCTTTTTGTATGGCAATAGAATCGGAGAGATTACACTCTCTTTTCTTTGATTCTTGCTTTCTTACCGGTAAGGGCACGCAAGTAGTACAATTTAGCACGACGTACTTTACCGACTTTGTTAACCGTGATGCTTTCGATAAACGGAGATTCGATCGGGAAAATTCTCTCTACACCTACGTTCTCAGACATCTTACGAACTGTGAAACGTTTTTTGTCGCCGTGACCGGAGATACGGATAACAACACCGCGATACTGCTGGATACGCTCTTTGTTACCCTCTTTGATACGGTAAGCTACCGTGATCGTATCACCACTCTTGAATGAAGGAAGTTCCTTCTTCGTAGCGAACGCTTCTTCTGCAATCTTAATTAAATCCATTGTTTATAGCTTTTTAATTGTAATTTATAATGAAACGCAATTTAACGGGCTACATTTCCCGACAGAGATTACGTAAAGCGGGTGCAAAGTAACGAAATAAATATTTGATTCGCAATAGATATATGCTTTTTTGCTCGCTATTTGATCAAATCTTTTATGTCTACCAAGGATTCAAACCATTGACATCCACCAGCGATTCCCGTTCCTCCTTCCACATTGCTGTAGATCCGGACAGGCTCGGCCAGACCTACATTCGTAAGTCCGCCCATGATACCTTCATTCTCGATGTTTTGTAAAGATAGCAGATATTGGTAATAGGGTTCGGACAGGGAATATAAACGAATATGGCGTTTGGTATAATATTTAGTATCGGACCTAAGTTGTTCTTTTACTTGCAACGTGTATTCCTTCCCGTCGAACAGCTCGTCGGAAAATACCCGTCCCCGCCAATTTACCATCGAAGGGCCGAAAACCTCATCCAAGATACCTTGTTGTTGCGTGAATACGGGATCTACGGAGAAGTCCAACAGGACACCAAGATGGTCGTCATCTCCCCATATCTGTAGAGAATAGTAATTTGATTTACCCGGGGTATCTTGGAAAGTGATTTGATAGATAAGCACATCGTTTTCTTCTATGTAGGAGATATTCCCATCTCCATCGACAAGGGTACCGCCGTTGCCGGTAGCTTCTTTACGGGGAATTATGCGCAGGCCTTTGATTTCGGTCTTGGAAGGAATCTTATCTTCCGCCGAGGCTGTTCCATATTCCGGGGTAGAAGCTACTATCTTTACGGTTTGTCCGGGCAGTGGAACCGTATTCGATATATAAAGCGTATCTGTTACCCATCCACCTCGATCCTCTCCGAGCCAACGAGAAGATTTCCAATAGGAATATTCTTTCCAAGGCATCTCCTCCTTGAAGATCCCGTCTATGTATAATTCCACCTTGGCGTTTCGAATCGTCACGTCCGGCTTGCTCTCTGAGTGAAACCATGTGCGGGATATGCTGGCCATTACGACTGTATCCGGCGAGAAGGCCGAGTTGATCACCATTTTTGGTGTAGTACGATATTCCTCTAGGTCAAACTTCCTATAACAGGAGGTTAGGAGCAGGCTGGATAATAAGATTGATAAATAGAATATAGGTTTCATGTTCTTTAGAATTTATAAGTATATGATATAGACGGAATGATCGGTAAGAGCGATAACGTCTCGAAATAATGGCTGTAGTTTATCCAAGACCGCTTATGGATAGTTATCGGGTTCATCTGGCAATAAGCGTTATATACGCTGATATTCCAGATACCGAGATGGCCGTTCTTTTTAGGTCGATAAATATTAATCCCCAGATCTAAGCGGTGGTAAGCGGGGAGACGTACGTTATTACGCTCCGTGAAATAATCCAAGCCTCCTTCCGGTAAGAGCGGAGGGACAGGAGTGAGGCCCAAATCCTCGTAATTCTCGAATGCCACCGTAACCCGGTTTCCGGTCATGAAAGTCCAGCTTCCGGTCAGTTCCAATTTCTCGTTGATCTTCCAGTTTGCGACGATATTCAGCTTATGGCGGTTATCATATTTCGCGGGAAAACGTTTACCATTATTAATCTCGTCGAACTGCCGGTCGCTCCACATCAGTCCGTATCCGATCCATCCTGTTATACGCCCCGTCTCTTTCCGGGCGATAAACTCCGCTCCATAGGCCCACCCCTTACCGGCGGCCAGTTTCTCCTCCCAGCCGACGAACGAGGGTAAGAAGTTGTAACCATCTTTATAATCCAGTAGGTGATTCATCCATTTATGATAACCTTCCACCGAGAAGGAATAGTCTTTGTGTAAATTGTAATAAGCGCCGACGGATACTTGATCACTCTCCAATGGCTTCAGCTTCTTGCTGACCGGCATCCACATATCGGTAGGGAGACTCATATAACTTTCGCTGATCTGATGTACGTATTGATTCATCCGGGCGTATGAGGCCTTAAGGCTTAGATCCCTCGTGAGCAGGAAGCGTACGGATAAACGAGGGTCTAAGGAGACATATGTCTTCTTTTGTATATTATACATGTTCAGGCGTAATCCGGCGTTAGCCCGGACAATGGGAGATATCGCCCAGTCATCTTCGGCGAAAACAGCCAACTCATTCGCTGAAAGGCGCTCGTCTCCGGTAGTTCGTTTGGTCGGAGACAAATTCTCGGAGGTCTTTTCCTCGATATATTCCGGGCTGAAACGATGGTAAAGATAGTCGGTGCCATAACGGATATGATGTGCCGGGGTAGGAATATAGTCGAAGTTCGCATGGACTCCGAAATCATTGATACCGTTTCGGGTTGAGGTCTCGATAAACCGTGAAGAATAATCTTTGTCACCCTCGGTTCCGTAGTATTGTGAAGTCTCTTGTTTTAGTTTGGATTGATAATGGGAATAAGCCAAGGTGACGGTACCGAACATCTTGTTGTTAAACACATACGACCAGCCGGAAGACAATGCGATGTTACCCCAGCGCATCTTTCCAAAGTCCTTGTTCTCGAAAGGGGTTATATCATCACCTACGGAGAACTCGGAACTTCCTCCTTTTAGGAAATCCTGTCCGAAATAGAAATTAACGTAAGCTTGGCTCCGGTCATTGATATGGTGGTTTACTTTTAGGTTCAGATCGGTAAAAGCATAGCGTGCGCTGAATTTCTCCCCATTCTTTTTCTGAATTTTATTGTAGATCGCCAAACCCGGTGCGGACAAGCCATCCAGCCAAGAGCGACGGAAGGAGGCGTTGAACGGAGTCCGGTCTTTAATGATCGGCCCTTCGAAATTTAAGTTACCTGAGGTCAATCCTAGCATGGCGCTACCATGGTACTCTTTCATATTGCCATCTTTAGTATGCACATCCACTACGCTGGAAAGCCTTCCTCCATAGCGGGCGGGGAAAACGGATTTATAAAAATCCACATCTTTCAAAGCCTCGGCGTTGAAAGCGGAGAAAAGTCCTCCGAGATGATTGACCTGATACAGTTGGATTCCGTCTATCATATACAGGTTCTCGTCTCCATTCCCCCCACGGACATACATCCCGGCTAATCCTTCCGTTCCGGCTGATACGCCGGGTTGGGTTTGCAGGGCTTTGATCACATCGGCCTCACCGAATAAGGTCGGGATGGTCTTGATCATCTTCCGGGTTATTTTAATCGTTCCCATCTGAGGGGCTTGTATCGGGTTTTGTGTGTCATTACTACCGGTAACGACAACTTCGGCCAATGCTTCACCGCTTTCCAGCAGAATTTCCATCACGGTATCCCGTTCGAGCGGTTGGAATGTATGTGAGAAACGTCCGTATCCGATGTAGGAAGTCTCCAAACGGACTGCCCCGACCGGTAAGGTTAGACTGAAGAAACCGTGGTTATTGGTAGCCGTGCCCCTTTGTGTGCGAGAGTCATAAACGGAGGCCCCGATTAGATACTCCGTAGTCGCTTTATCCCGTACGAATCCGCTGATGGTTACTGAGCGGGGGCGTTTCTTCAAGATGATGTGGGTACCGTTTATCTGATAAGACAGAGGGAGCTTTAGGAATAGCCGGGTAAGGCATTCCGATATGGATTGGTTATCAGATTTGAATGTAATCCGGGAAATGCCTTTGAGAATAGAAGGATCGTAGGAGAATGTCATGCCTGTTTGATGCTCTATTTTTTTCATGATTTCTTGGATCGGCTCTTGTTTAGCCTCGATACTGAGAGTCGGCGCCTGTCCCCAAGCGCTTGATTGAAAGCCGAAGATAATCAAGATTATGAGTAGTATTAGCTTCATGAAGTACTTCATTTTTTATTACGAGACAGGAAAGATAGTAAAAACCCCTATCACAATTCACGTTACTATTGCGATATTTTCTTATTTTTGGAGAGTAATAATGATAATGTTGTGATGAGACAGATTGGTATCTTGCTTTTGTGTTGTATTTCCCTTTTATCGGGTGGAGCTCAAACCGTTCCGAACCTTTATCGTTCGGTGGATCAGGAAAAGATGAATCATTGGGTTGATTCCGTGTTTGACGCTATGAGTTATGATGAACGGATCGGGCAGTTATTTATGGTTATAGCGAATCCTAAATCCGATAACCGGAATATGCAACGGCTCATGCGTTACGTGAACGATATCAAGATCGGGGGCATCTTATTCCATAAAGGGGATCCGGTGACGCAGGCGGAGGTGACCAATCGTTTGCAAAAGGCTTCCCGGATTCCGATGTTGGTCTCTTTGGATGGGGAGTGGGGACTTTCCATGCGATTAAGTGGAACCACCCGTTTCCCGAAAAATATGATGCTAGGCGCTATCGAGGACAATGCCTTGATCGAGGAATATGGAAAAGAGGTGGGACGGCAGTGCCGGGAAATGGGAATTCATATAAATTTCGCTCCGGATATGGACGTGAATAGCAATGTGGATAATCCCGTGATCGGCCTGCGTTCGTTTGGCGAGAATCCGGAGGCTGTGGCGGAGAAAGGTATTGCTTACGCAAGAGGATTGGAAAGTACGGGCATCTTGTCTGTCTCCAAACATTTCCCCGGACATGGAGATACTTCTGAGGACTCGCACGAGACATTACCCGTCGTGCGCCATAACCGGGCCCGCTTGGATAGCGTGGAACTTCTTCCTTTTAAACGTTATATATATGATGGGTTCGCCGGGATAATGACGGGACATCTTTATGTTCCGGCATTGGACAAAAGTCATAAGCCGGCTTCTTTCTCTAAGGCGGTAGTGACGGATCTATTACAGAAAGAACTCGGTTTTCAAGGTCTGTGCTTTACGGATGCTTTAGCGATGAAAGGGGCTTCCACAAAGAAAACGGATAATCCTTCGGTGAAGGCTTTGCTTGCGGGGAATGATATCTTGCTCGCTCCGGCCGCTCCAATCAATGATTTTACGGCCGTGAAAGAGGCTATCGAGGAAGGGGTATTGGATCTGGAAGCGATCGAGGCCAAGTGCTTGAAAATATTAAGGTACAAATATATCGCTGGATTGAATGCCTATAAGCCGGTCGAAACAAAAGGCTTATCGAAACGTTTGAACTCTCCGCATGCGGCATGGATGGCGGCGAAATTGAATTCGGAGGCTATTACCGTTTTGAAGAATGAGGATACGATCTTACCTCTTAAACAGTTGAATAAGAAAAAGATCGCGGCGCTCTCGATTGGAGACGGGGTTGGTAATGAATTCCAGAAAATGCTGGGTGAATATGATTCGATCGCTTGCTTTAGCATTGGACGGCGTTCTACGGCTGCCCAAGTCCAGCAGGTTTATAATAAATTGCAAAAATACGACGTGATCATTTGTGGCGTACATACGATTCGCATTCCCGAGAGTTTAGCGTTGAGGCAGTTGGCCGCGAAGAAAGAGTTGGTCTATGCTTTCTTTACCTTACCATATGCTTGTAAAGAATATAAGAAGTCGATCGAGAAGGCGAAGGCGGTCGTGTTGGCTTACGAGGGCACTCCCTTAGCGCAGGAATATGCGGCCCAAGTGATATTCGGTGGTATTGCGGCGAAAGGGAAACTTCCGGTTTCGATTCCGGGATTGTATTATGCGGGTACTGGTATTTTTACGGAAAAGACTCGTTTGGGGTATCACCAGCCGGAAGAGGTGGGAGCGAATCCGGACCGTCTGGATGTAATTGAGTCGATCGTTAAAGAGGGATTGGATGAGAAGGCTTATCCTGGATGCCAAGTGCTGGTGGCGAAGGACGGCGTGATTATCTATAATAAATCGTTCGGTTATTTTGATTACGAAAGTAGGCAGCCGGTCACGGAGTCATCGGTCTATGACTTGGCCTCGGCGTCGAAGGCGGCGGGAACTTTATTGGCGGTCATGAAAGCGTATGATGAGAAGAAATTCACCTTGAACAATAAGATCTCCGATTTTATACCGGAGTTGAAGGAGTCTAATAAAAAGGATTTATCGATAAAAGAGTTACTGTACCATCAATCGGGAGTGACTCCAACTATTAATTTCTATCTGGATGCCATTGATAAGGATAGTTATAAAGGCAGTTTATATAGTTCGGCGAAGAACGCCACGCACCCGGTTCGTTTTGACGCTAAAACGTATGTCCGGAATGATTTTAAATATCTTCCGGATATAGTATCAGATACACGGAAACCCGGATTTACGACTGAGGTAGCCCGTAATTTCTATGTGAGTGATTCCTTTAAAGATACGATCCTTCAAGATATCAAGAAATCCCGTTTGGGTACGAGAGGTAGGTACGTATATAGTTGCGTGAATTTCATTATGCTGAAAATGATGGTGGAAAATCTGATGAAATCTCCGATGGACCAGCTTCTTCGGGATGATTTCTACAGCGGGTTAGGGGCTTGGCATACCACTTATAATCCGTTGAAGCGAATGGATACCTTGCAAATTGTACCTACGGAACAAGATGGATTTGTCCGCCGCCAATTGCTTCGCGGATATGTACATGATGAGGCAGCCGCTTTTCAAGGGGGTGTTTCTGGAAACGCCGGATTATTTTCGAATGCGAATGATTTGGCGAAGGTGCTCCAATTGATGCTAAACCAAGGGACTTATGGCGGCGAGCGCTATCTTTCTTTGGAAACCAGCCGTTTGTTTACACAAAGCAAGAGCCCGACTTGCCGTAGAGGGCTAGGATTTGATAAACCGGTGATTGGTAATCCGAAAGCCTCGCCTTGTGGGGCTTTGGCTCCCGCCTCGGTCTATGGACATACAGGATTTACGGGTACTTGTTTTTGGATAGATCCGGATAACCAGCTTATTTATATATTTTTGAGTAACCGGGTGAATCCTAGCCGGGCAAATAATAAACTGGGATCGCTTGATATACGTACTCGCATACAGGATGCGATCTATAAGGCGATTGATAGGAAAAGCCAAAAAGATTCGTAATTTTGTGACAGTTTTAACAGATAAGGTATTAATTAAAAAGCAGGTATATGTTATACGGACACGGTGATGATTTTTATAACGCAAAGAACGAGGTAAAGATAAACTTTAGCTCGAATGTGTGGCACGGAGCTAATTTAGATAAACTGAAGGAACATTTGATCGAGCATTTTGATAAGCTGACTCGTTATCCGGAGCCGGATGCCGCTACCTTGAAAAGATTGTTGGCCCGCCGGTATGAGATCAAGGAGGAGAATATCGTAGTGACGAATGGTTCGATCACCGCTTTTTATTTGTTAGCGCAAGCTTGGCGAGGTGCGAAATCCATGATCGCTATTCCTTCTTTCTCTGAATATGAGGACGCTTGCCGTTTGCATGAGCATGAGATCTCTTTCTTCCCGACATCGGACGATTTATCAGAGTTATCCTTGGAGGGACAGGATTTCTGTTGGATTTGTAATCCGAATAATCCGGATGGAAAGCTGATCCATCGTACGGAGCTTCTCCGTTTGATCTCAGCGAATCCGCAGACTACCTTCATTATTGATCAGGCATACGTGGCTTTTACGACGGAAGACATGCTAAAGCCGAGTGACGTGAAAACGCATAAGAACTTAATCCTTGTCCAGTCTATCTCGAAGGCTTATAATATCCCCGGCTTGCGTATCGGTTATCTGGTCGCTTCTCCGGAGATCGCGGAGAAAGTGAACAAGTATATCATACCTTGGTCGGTAAATGCTATCGCTATCGAGGCAAGTAAATATATCTTGATCCATCCGGCGCAATTTACGTTGCCGATCCGTAAATGGCAGCGTGAGACTGCGGATTTTATTTACCAATTAAGTAAATTGGATGGCTTGGAGGTAATCCCGACCTCTACGACTTTCTTCCTTGTCCGTTTGAAGAAGGGTACAGCCGCTGATTTAAAGCAATTCCTTTTAGATAATTACGGAATCTTGATCCGTGACGCTTCGAATTTCCGGGGCTTGGATGAGACTTATCTACGGCTCTCCACCCAGAAGGCAGATGAAAACCAGATCTTGCTTGAGGGGGTAAAGATTTGGTTGGAGCAACAATAAATGAAAAAGGGCTATTCATCGAATAGCCCTTTTTCATTTCCTTTTAAATCTAAGTAGCGTGTATTATTCTACTCGTTTGTTGATTACGATATGACCAAAATAGCCAAGGAGAACCAATCCCAGACCTGTAAGTAGAATACTATTTGTCATACCACCGGTAAAAAACGGTACAGCCAAAACTGCCGCACCAATAATGAGTACGATCACTCCTAGATTTTTAATTAACTCATTCATGGTTATAGATATTTTATAATTATTTTCTTTTCTACCGCAAATAAAGCAATAATAACCCGATCGTGAAAATATTTTCGGAGAAAAATAATGAAACGATTGAAATTAGCTTCTATATTTGTGTTATAATATAGTTACGTATGGGAAGAATACTTTACATAGTTTATTTGTGGCTGTTTTTTGTACCTGTATTTCTGGTACTGACTATACTTACGGCTGTGACGGTTATCATCGGTTGTCTATTGGGGGGAGAGAAAATCTTCGCTTATTATCCGGGTATGATCTGGTCTCGATTGACTTGCTATCTGGCGCTTTGTCCGGTGACGGTAAAAGGGCGTGAGCATATAGACCGGAAACAATCGTATGTTTTCGTAGCTAATCATCAAGGTGCGTTTGATATTTTCTTGATATATGGTTTCTTAGGCGTTCCCATTAAGTGGGTGATGAAGGCGGGTATCGCTAAAATTCCATTTGTCGGTACCGCCTGCCGTGCGGCCGGTTTTATCTTTGTCGATAATTCTACGCCGAAGGCTGCCGCTCGTAGTGTTTTGGAGGCGGAGCGTTGTCTTCGGAACGGGGCTTCCGTGGTTGTTTTCCCGGAAGGTTCGCGTACGTATACCGGAAAAATGATTCGTTTCAAGAAAGGGGCTTACCAAATGGCTCTGGATCAGCATTTGCCTATTATTCCGATCACCTTAAACGGGCCGTTTGATGTTTTGCCGATCGGGTCGTTGAATGTCCATCGTCATCGGATGGAGATGGTGATCCATCCGGCGGTTTCTACCGAGAATATAGACACTTCCCACAAAGGAATGCAAGCGTTCGCTGATCAGACTCAAGAAATCATAGCATCTGCCTTGTGGGAAGAATATAAATAATTTAGGTTATTATTTCCAGCTTTTCAAGATGCCACGTTTCGCTACTTTCAGGCTGAATCCGAAGTTATCGCCGAACATGGAACCGGCATCAGCTGCCAAAGACCCTGTAAATTCCCATCCCGATAAACGGGGATGTTGATAAGAGATATCTAAAAGTCCGGAAGCTCCTCTTTTCTTGCTAAGGAAAGGGGTGGCATGTCTACCCCAACTATTCATCACGGTGACTAATACCCGATAAGATACTTGTGAGGAGATAGCGCCTTCCGCACCGAAATGCCAGTCACGAACACGGTTGTTCTTGAATCCTAATGAACCGGCCTCGTTATACTCTGGGCTTGTGATCAGAGGAGAACCTATCGCCCGGTTAAAATAAGAGGCTCCGGTAGTGTATTCTCCGTTGTTATAATAATCATCACCACCGCCACCTACGCCGGGATGTAGGTCGTGATCAAAATCGATGAAGTGGAACTGTCCGCTTTGGTCTCTTGTAACCAGATACTCCACGACCACCTTACGCAACCACGGGAATTTTGGTAAATCCAATTGTCCTCCCCATAATCCGTCGGTATTGTTTACGAATATCATACCGGATTTATCCTCGAAGAAATGTTGGTAATAGGCGGATACTTGCCAGTTAGGTTGTGTAAAAGCCAATTTGAAATCGTAAGAGCCATAATGATTACCCAGTACGTTGATTTGATCGGAGACTGTTGCGTCGCCACCACCTTCGCTGCCGCAAATAACCCGGATAAGGTCCTTGATGGATTGAGGCTGCTTTCCGATCTTAGGATTGGTTGAGGTTCCTCCCCATTGTGCCCAATGCTGTACTCCGATTACACCAGATAACGGGAAGTCATTGCGTGTATCCTTGATCTGTACAAATAATGATTTATGATGCCATAAAACGTTATCTACATAAGTCTGCTTATTGTTTGTGAAGTTAGCCAGATAATCCTTGTCGAAAGAACGACCGACGGCAAAGTCTCCTTTGACTTGCATCCAGCCTTTCGTTAAAGGAACAACGGTAAATTCCGGAATACTGATGTTCACTTCCGGAATCGGGCGGGCATTGGCGGATTGTACGATATCGCCCGAGCTAAGCCAACGATCCCAAAGTGAATTATAGCGTTCCTTGCTTCCTACACTCAATAGCAAGCATTTGTAACCTAACTCGGCATATATTTGTTGGATAGAGAAATTGCGATGACGAGGAACTGCGGCCACTACGTCTAATCCGGCTCCCCAGCGAAAGCCTTTGCCAAAAGTTTGATTATGGAATACTCCCGCATTCAAATATCCGTTATTCGCTTCCAAAGGAACAATTCCGTATCGATTGCTAACCATCCAGAAAGGGGTATTGTCGCCACTAGCTACCGATCCGAATATTTCGGCCTTGTAGGTAGTCGCTTCCGGAGTTGTCTCTTCTTCTTGAGCGAAACTAGCCGTTGCCATCCCCAGACAAGTCAGACCTATAAAAATTGATCGCACTGATTTCATGTATATATAAATGTTTTGTCTGGGCGCAAAGGTAAGGATTTATATGTTTGGTGCAACCATTATTGTTTCTTTAACCACTCGAATATAGTTTGATAGGCATCGTTCCGATAGGGCTTTTGAGATAGGATCAGATCGTGGATGCCGTTTGGAATGGTATCTCTCGTGACTTTGTCTCCTAGTTTCTCCCCGTATTTTTGAATGTCTTGAACATCCAAGACGATGTCGGAGGTCATGTATTCCTCATGCCATGTCTCTGTTTCCGGAAAAGATTTGTTGGAAGACATCACTAGTATCGGACAATCCAGTTTTAATCCTTTTTGTACCGTCTGTTGCGCTTCTTGTATAGCTTTGATCCATCCGGCTTTTTTCGGATGCCCGAATATCATTTTCCAGTTCGTGTCAAACTCCCATTCTCCTTTATATTGCTTAAGCAAGCTATAAGCGTAATTCGGATCACCCAAACCTTGTACGGTAAGATCCGGGAATAGCCTCCCGACAAATGCTACGGTTGGCAGTATGACTTTCTCCATGAACCATCCGAAATTCCAATCCAGAAAAGGGCTGTTCAGAATAAGCCCGTCTACCGGTAACTCCCCTTTTTTACTATTCAAATAATAAGGTGTGATCAATCCGCCTGTAGAATGCGCCATTAATAATATCCGCTCGTTGCCTTCAGACCGGATGGTGGCCAAAGCGGTATCGATATCAGCGAAATACTCTTTTAGGCTCTTGCAAAAGAACGGGTTTTGATTGGGTAATATCGAACGTCCGTATTTCCGCAAGTCCATCGCATAGAAATTATATCCGTGAGCGTTTACGCTATCCCCTAATTGTTTCTGGAAAAAATAGTCATTATAGCCATGGATATACAGCACGGCCTGTTTTACGCTATCCAGTTGAGGTTTCTTTACCAGCGTGCAAACCACCTTCCCCTCATAATCATCCGGCATCTGGAAGGTACGGCGTAAATAACCATCTCCCAATACATCGGGTACGTATTGGGCATATACCTCGCATAAAATGAAACAGAGGAATATAATAAGATTTATTTTTCGAGACATAAATATATTGTTTCTATTTTATAACTGTATTTGCAAAGATAGGGTTTATCAATCAATGGTAATTAACCAAGATCATAAAATAAAAAATGACAGATAAGCATGAAAAACGATAGGATAAACGTGAATATTGCAACTTATACGTAAAAAGCCCTATTTGTGGGTACTCTATGATTTTTTATCTTAACAATAAATATTTTACTTTGTTGGAAAATGGAAGCGTGTATGGAACCGGAAATAACAGTAATAATCATAGATGATGACCTTGGATCGATCCAGAAATTGCAAAACGATCTATTGGCCTTCTCGGAGGTAAGGATATTGGATACAGCGACAACGGCGGAATTGGGCAAGAGGCATATCCTTAAGTATCAACCGGATTTGGTGTTTTTGGATGTGGAACTTCCGGACATGTCTGGCTTTGATTTGCTGGATGATATACGGGATGATATTCTTCCGAACTTGAGAGTCGTTTTCTATACGGTATACGATAAATATATATTGGATGCCCTACGTGCCTCTGCATTTGATTATTTGTTAAAACCTTATTTAATTGATGAGTTAGCGGCACTCATCGAACGTTTTCATACGACAGAACCTGCGGATGTTGCCTGCATGGAGAGATCTTTGCGGAAAATATTGAATCGGGATAGTCGATTTGCGATCCAAACCGTTTCAGGTCTTTTGCTAGTCCGTTGTGAGGAGATATTCCTGTTTCAGTTCTTGGGAGACCAGCGTTGCTGGCAGATTGTCTTGACTTCCCGTACTACTCATAAACTAAAAATGAGCACGACAGCGAAAGATTTGTTGTCTATCAATAATACGTTTGTTCAAATAAGCCAAGATTGCATTGTGAACTTGACTTATTTGATGTTCATCGAGAATAAGACCTTACGATGCGAGTTCTATCCCCCCTTCCAAGAGGAGGAGAGGATCGCCTCGCATCGCTATTTTAAACAACTGAGAGAACGGTTGGATATTATTTGATGATTACTTAACCTTATAAGAAAGTATGATATAATATCTTTTCTCGTTTGCGTCAAATGCTCCTATACTCAATTTACCTTCAGTCTTAGGAGTATAATTTATGCTCCGTAATTTACCTCTCGTTTCCCAATTAGTGATAGTCGCTGTTCCATGGAATAAAGCGATCTTTATATTGGGAGGGAGAGTGACCATGAACCGGTAGTTCTTTCCTTTTTGCAGATCACGATTAATGGGTACGTCAATTACTTTGAGTGGAAATTTATCATAAGAGAATGTTTGAGGCAGCGCCTCTATTTGGTTCGATTGGATAGCCTTGATTAATTCTCGTCCATCAAACCCAAGTAAAGGAATATTGGATGAATAGCCATCTATATCTTGTATAAGCGGACTATAGTAAGGATTTTTTTTGATCAGTTGTTCATACTCTTCTTTTGACGGTTCGGGTACCGAATATGAAAGTACGGTGGAATACGTTTTCCGGTTAGGTGGAGCGATACTGATCGATACTTCTCCGGGTAGGAATGGCGTAAATACGAGTTTCTGAGTTCCTTGGACTACTTTATTAAAGGGAAATTCGTTGTTTTGTGTCAACGCCAGTTTCGTAGGCTCGGGCAACTGTATCGTAAATTCATACGTTTCTCCTAATTTCAACGTACGTGTCATCGGTATTTGTACCACCCGGAAAGGAAGTTTTTGCCGGGGATATATTTTAGGGAGGGAAAGGATGGTACCGTTACGTAATCCTTCTAACAATTTTTCTCCATCAAAGCCCATATACTCCATGTCGGGTACGAGACCGGGAAGTTTTTGGAATTCTTCGAAAGATAGTGGTTTTTTTAGCATTTGATATTTTTCTTCATAGGGAAAATGTGAGAATGCCATCCATACGGGTGAGGTATGGAACCATGACATATCATCATCGCTACGGGCGAATGTTCCATTGTTGACAGTACCGGAACCCCATGTGGCATCCACAAAAAAGTAACGATTGGGTTTGTCTCCTTCAACTAGTACATAGGCATGGCGTTCAAAAGTCGTACCTGGTATATGATCATATGTTTTGGCGAATCCGGTTACCAAGATGCATTTGATATTTAGAGGCTCGCATAACTTGATAAATAGATCGGCGAACGCTTGGCATACCCCTTTTTTCTGTTTCCAACAGTCATAAGCTATATTTTGTATCAGATAACGATAGATAGCCCTCGCTTGATCATTTTTTTTAGAACATCCTTTTGTGATTTCTGCCGCGATACTTTTATAGTCTACTGTCGGAAGTTTCTCAGCTGATAGCAAAGTGAAATCGCAGAATAATAAAAAGATGATAAGTTTTATCGTATTTTTCATATGCATTTATGTTGGTTGATGTGTTAAAGTTATTGATAATCATTAATACTTTTCATTGTTCGTTTCTTTATATAAACATGATTTTTGGCCGCTTAAACGTGGAAACGCTATGAATATCCGTTTATAGGGGAACCCCATCTTTGATATCCGAAGATTTACTTCTAGTTTTGAATTTGTGAATATCTGTTTTAGAGGCTTTCTTATAATAAAAATATGATGCTGATGAAGAGAGGAAAGAGGAAATATGTTTCTCTCGGGATCATTCTGATATGTATGTTTACCTGTCTGCCAGATATATGGGGCGACAATGGAAAATGTGAGAATAGAAAGATCGAAGAGATAATAGAACTAATGGGAAAGAACCATTTAGATGTCGAGGCTGCGGGTGAATATTCGTTAGGCTCGGTATGTCCGGGAAAGAATTTGATTTTGGCCGCAGATGCTAAGGGTACTATAAATCATGTGGGAATTAAATTGTTCGATCGCCGGATCATCGCCGATTATCCTTCTCCTGTTTATTTGTTTGTGGAGAGATACTTGCTATGGGTCTTATTAATGAAAGATGAACCTGCGATCAAGGAACGTTTGAAAGAAGACCGAGTACTATTTCGATTTGGAATGAAACTGAATGATAAGATATATTTGAATTTAAAACAAAGCCTTCGGGAAATCAAACAAGATCAATCCTTTATTATAACGACGGATAATAGTAAATACGCTGTGACTTGGTTGGAAGATCAGCGGCCTATCTTATCGATAAGTTTTCCTATACAGTATGAACTGATTTGGGGTATGAATAAGAAGGAGGCGGAGGGCCAGTTTCAAGATGGCTTAAAGGCGTTTTTGTCAAAAGAAAGGAATTTGCCTGTAGAGGCACTTCCTACTGAAATGAGTTTGATTCGTGATAATTGTTATCGTTCAGAAGGTGATTTTTATGGTTTGGAAGATATTACGTCCTATCGATATTATACAAAAAGAGCGGATCATACCTATTCATTAATATATGATCGTGTTAATCCTGTAGAATCGGTGGCAAACTTATTTACGGCTTATCCCGACTCAATGATCAAAATTGAAATCACTCAACGAATGTATGGAGGTAAACGGGAGCTTTTCACGGTCCCTCTTACTGATTTCATATCTTTTTGTAGGGAAAATGGTTGTGAGATATTCGTTGGCATTGAGAGACAGGACGAAAATTCTATGGCAGGAACGGCCATAATGGTGAACCGGTCATTGGGGTATAATCATATTTTGTATTTCAATGTAGATATGCGTATTTGGGATAATCCGGGATCTTATCCTGTGACGGCTCAATTGTATGCCTTTGTTCCTATGCATAATGTGAGTAGTTTATATGGTGATTCTAAATAAGAAATAGGGTAAAATAACAAATAAAATGATATGCGTATGAAAAAACTGAGTTACTTATTCATCTTACTCCTTTTCCCGATCGTCGCTTTCGCTCAGGAAGCAACGGAACAAGATAAGGAAAATAAGGAGAAAATCAAGGAGATCAAGCTGAGCGAGGATTATGTGTATGCGGATGCCGTGACGGAAGATAATCTATCGGAAGCGCAACAAAACTCAATGGATCTGCTTCGTGCGAACGTGAACGCTATTTTTGCTGAACGTTTCCACATGCCCAAGGAGGATGTGGAAGAGATTTGGGATGTTATCGAGGATAAATGCCAGAATGTGACTATCAAGAAAGGAGATCTGTTCCGGGTATTTACCTACATCATGAAGGATTATCTATTCCCCGGAAAGAAGAAAAAGAAGGTGAAAAACGAGGAGTTGGCAGAAGTGAAACCCTCAAAAGATGAGATCTTACCAGATGAGATAGAAGAGGTATCGGAGGCTTTGGTAAATGATTCATTGCCGACGGCCTCACAAAATGAGATATTGGCTTTCGTTCCGGATGCGAAGCCGGATGTTACTTCACAACCGGAGCCACAGCAAACACAAGAAGCTGGGGAATCTGAGGCTACATTACAAGATAAGGCTCAAGAGGTAGTTTCAGAAGTAACGGGTGATCCAACAGAGGTTGTTACAGAGGTTCCCGTTGCTGTTGCAACTTCAGTTGCGACAGAGGAACCGGTGACTACTACGGTGATTGCCACTCCTGTTACTCAAGTTGAAGAGACGGTCGCTGCCGAGCCGGAAGATATTACGGTTTCTAGTCCATCGGCTCCGGCTTTAGACCCTATTGTCAAAGAATTATTAGAAATCCAAACCTATAAAGAACTGATCTCCTTATTAGACCAGAAAAAAGAGGAAGGCACCCTTATCTATGGACGTATCAAGACTATGCGCTCTCCGGATAGATGTTATCTGGCGATTTTTAAGAAAAGCGA
>ERZ827150.1833-NODE-1833-length-25081-cov-6.036522_pt1 | contig 25081 bp, 16 predicted proteins | sample MGYA00519779_ERZ827150 | MGnify/ENA primary metagenome ERZ827150 (study PRJEB31778, sample SAMEA3449267) | human gut metagenome | biome: human gut; feature: human-associated habitat; material: faeces | place: United Kingdom | collected 2010/2012 ...
CTTGAAAAGTGCTAATTCAAATACCGCACTTTTTTCGGTCAATTATATTGTATCAGGAAGGTATAAAAATGAAAACAGTCAAGAAATTTTGCGGTTTAGCCGTTTTGTCGGTCTTGGTGACGACCGTTTCTTTCGCTGCCTGCGGTCGGCAAAAGGTAGAAGAAAACAATTCGGGAAAAAGCGTACTGTATGTGAGCAATTACGCCGGCGGTTTTGGGGAAGAATGGATGAACGAAATCGAAAAGCGTTTTGAAACGACTTATACTGATGCCGAGTTCGAACCCGGGAAAAAGGGTGTAGACATCAAGGTAAGTCAGAACAAAACGCTCGGCAACGAGTATTTCAACAAAGTGGAATCTGTCCCCGAGGAAGTGTTTTTCGTGGAAAAAATCGATTATGCGGCTTGGGTAAAACAGGGAAAGATGCTCGATATAAGCGATATAGTGACGGAAAACAATTCTCGCGACAACGGCAAATCGATTTTATCGAAAATGTCGGACGAAGAACAGAATTATTATAAATCGGAGGGCGCGTATTATGCCTTGCCGCATCACGAACATCAGGCGGGATTGATATACGACATAGATTTGTTCGAACAAGAGGAACTGTATTTTGCCGAAAACGGCGCGCCGAGCGAGAGCGGCTATACCGGCATGGCGGCATATACGGGAACGGGGAATAAATCGGCAGGGCCGGACGGAAAATATGAAACCGCGGACGACGGCCTGCCCGCTACCTATGATGAGTTTTATATGCTGTGTAATTATATGATAAGCAAGCAGTCGGACGTGGATATTACCCCGATCTTATGGAGCGGAACGAACAGAAACGACTATATCGATTGGTTTTTGTCCGAACTCACCGCCGATTTTGAGGGAGAAAAACAACTCAAACTCAATTACACGTTTGACGGAATCGCGAAAAATCTGATTGCCATAGACAAGAACGGAGCCGTTTCCGAGCTGGAAGATACAAAAATCAGTTCGAGCAACGGGTATCTCGTTTATCAGAGCGAAGGCCGTTACAGAGCCTTGGAGTTTTTCGACAAGGTAGTCGATACAAAGGCGTGGTATAACGAGTCTGCCAATTTCGGCTCTCTGTCCCATACCGAAGCGCAGTATAATTATTTGCTGGGCGCAACGGGACTTTCCGATACCCGCTATGCTTTTTTGATCGACGGCTGCTGGTGGGAGAACGAAGCGACCGATTCGTTTGACAGCATCGTCGACAGAAAAGGCGAAGAATTCAGTAAAACTTCCAGACGGTTTGCGTTTATGCCTTTGCCGAAAGCGATGGAAGAACAGATCGGAGATCCGTTTACGATTGCTACGACGGACGTCACCATGGGATTTATCAAGAGCAATATTTCGGCGTCTAAAATCGATTTGGCCAAAACGTTTCTGAAATTTTGCTACGAGGACGAACAGCTCAAAATGTTCAATACGGTATCCGGATTGCCGGCTGCCGTGGATTATTCGCTCGACGATGACGAATACAAGTCTCTCAGCAGGTTCGGAAAAAGCATATACGACGTAAAAGATAAAGTTGTCGCGCCCTATTCTCAAAATCCGATATATGTCAACAATTTTGAGACTTTGAAGCTCGCTTCGACCTTCGTTTACGGAGGAAAGCATGCGGTGGATGCGCTCAGGACAACCGATGCCGCGTCTTATTTCAGGTCTTTATATTCGGCAAAAAACGAAACAAGCTGGACGCAGAGCTATTCAAAATATTTTTAGCGATTTAAGAGGAAAAACAGATGTCAGTCAAAAGCGGTAAAAGGCTTCTCAATAAAAACGAGATCATATTTTGCATCGTAATGCTGGTGATTCCGACGTTGCAATTCGGGATTTTCTATATCGGAACGAATATCAATTCTTTTGCGCTGTCGTTTCAAAGATACGAATATGGCGAATTTGTTTTTAACGGCTGGAACAATTTTGCAAGGGTTTTTACGAATATTGCAAACGATCCAGAAGTCGGCTCTGCAATAAAAAATTCTTTTCTTATATACGGAATCGGACTTCTGGTGTCAATTCCTGTTTCCGTTTTATTTGCCTATTACATTTATAAAAAGTTTTTCGGTTTCAAAATTTTTAAGCTGCTTCTGTTTTTGCCCAGCCTGTTATCCATACTTACGCTTTGCGTGCTGTACCGTTATTTTGCGGATCAGGCGATTCCGGAAGTACTCCAAAAATTATTCGGGGTAAAAGTCACGGGGCTGTTTTCCAATGTAAACACAGAATTTTTTGCCTTGTTGTTTGCCTTTGTATTTTTCAGCATGGGATCGACGCTGTTGCTGTATCTCGGTGCGGTTTCAGGGGTTTCGTCCTCCGTGTTGGAAGCCTCGGAGATAGACGGGGCAAGCAACTGGATGCAGTTTACCCGCGTGGTTCTTCCCATGATTTTTCCGACGATAAAAACCTTTTTTATCAGCGGAATCGCAGGATTGTTTTCCAATCAGTTCAACCTGTTTAATTTTTACGGGACGGGGGCCGCTCCGGAATATGAGACCATAGGCTATTATTTTTATAAGCTGACGGTGCTCGGACAAGAGAATTATTCCTATGTCGCTGCGTTCGGACTTGTATTGAGCCTTGTGCTGATACCCGTTACGCTTACGATAAACAGGCTGACGAACAAGATACAGGATAAAATCGTATAACGGAGCAAGAATATGAAAATATCGATAAAAAAATCTGTATTACCGCGGTCGGGGAAAACAAAACGCAAATTTGTGCCGAGCGATATTGTGTTTGTCGCAATATTTGTCGTTTTGGTGACCTATGCGCTTTTGCTACTGTGGCTGATGATCTGGGGCTTGGTTAGCAGCTTCAAGGATTATTATACCGATTTTGCCCTCGGTAACGTCGCCGGTTTTCCGCGGGAATTCGTGTGGTCGAACTATAAACTCGTTTTTGAAAATTTTTATTACGACGTAAGCGCGACCGAGGCTACGTACCATATCACCTGGTTCGGACTTATAGAATATACTTTGCTCTACACCGTGGGGTGCGCGCTTTTTTCGACGCTCGCACCGTGTATCGTGGGATATATCGTCGCAAGGTTCGGAAAGAAATATAAGGCTCTGAATATTTATACGTCGGTGGTGATCGTCTGTCTCATCCTGCCCATCGTGGGAAATTATCCGTCCGAATTGAGGATAGTGCGTGCGCTCGGCTTGTATGACCGCATTTGGGGAATATGGATATTAAAGGCACATTTTTTGAGCATGTATTACATGGTTTTCCTCGGAACGTTTGCGTCCATGCCCGACGGCTATGCCGAGGCGGCGAAGATAGACGGCGCCGGAAATTTTGCCGTATGTTTCAAAATTTATCTTCCGCTTGCGGGAAATCTTTTTGCAACCGTTATGCTGATACAAGGAATCACGTTCTGGAACGATTATCAGACGCCGCTTTTGTATCTTGAAACTTATCCGACGCTCGCGTACTGGTTATACAGATTCACCGAAAGCACGAAAACGGCGTTGAGTTTCGTCCCCGTCAAGGCGGCCGGAGCCATGCTGCTCGTATTTCCCATTCTGCTCGTCTTTCTGTTTTTCAATAACAGAATCATGGGAAATTTATCGCTCGGCGGGTTGAAAGAATAGACGGATTGAATTTTCGTCCCGAAGCGGGTTGCATTAAAAAATTATGATGAAAAAGAGGATATAAGAATGATGAAGAAAATTAGGATTCCCTTTATTTTCGCTGTCGCAGCGTTTTGTCTGGCCGTTTCTTTCGGAATGTTATGCCTTACGGGAATGTCCCGGCATACAGAGGCGGCGGAGCTCAATACCGAACAGGCGATCAAGGAAGAATATGCCCGGGGAGAATGGTTTGAAATTCCGGTCGGTTCGCTGACAGTGGGCGGGAAAACGTACGCGGCCGTTTCCGTACTCTATTTTCCCGACGGAACCGCAACGCGGGAAAACTCGCTCTTTTTGGAGACGGAAGGAATATATACGCTGACGTATACCGCGTCCGTGGATAAAAAAATATATAGCGAAAGCATTGAAATTACGGTAAAGGGGACGTCGGCTCCTTCGCCGGCAAAAATCGAAATCGATTGCGGAGAATATGAAAAAGCGGCTTTGCCGAAAGCCGTTACGGGCAAACCGTACAAATTATTCGAAGCGGCGGCTTCCGTCGGAAAGATAAAGACCGACGTGAAAACGGAAGTTTTTTATCGGTACGGAAACCATTCCAAACTGCGAATCGAAATCGGGAACGGCTGCTTTATTCCGGAATGGGATGGAGAATACGAAATCGTTTATTCGGCACGGAATTTCTATAAAGAAACGACCGCCGAAACACTGACGGTTACGGCTGTTTCCGATTATACCGAATTGGCGATCGTTACGGAACCCGACAGCTGTTTGGCCGGAGAAGAGACGGAAATAAAAGTCCCCGCCGTATCGAAAGACGAACGAACCGGCAGTTTGCGCCTTATTTGCACCGCCGTCTGCGGAGAGTATTCCGAGGAATTATATAACGGCGTTTACAAGGGAGAAAAAATAACGTATACCTTCGAAAGAACGGGAAAGTGGCAGATCGAATGGACGGTATCGGATTATGTGGAATCGAGTGCCGCGACCTCGGAAATGACAGTCGAAAGCGTCGCCGCTTCGTTTGACGGCGAGTCGGAAAAAGTGAGAATAGAACCTGTATTTCTTATCGGAAGAACGTATTCCGTTCCGAACGTTTACGTAAAAACCTATACGGAAAACGGCCTTTCGCTCGCTCCCGCCCCGATCGTGTATTCGTATGGAAACGGAACGGAAATCGCCGTGACGGATAATTTGATTACCGTACCGCAGACCGAAGAAAAAACGATCACCGTAAAATGGCGGTGGGAAACGCTTGAAAAGACCATCACCGTTCCGATTGCAAAACTTTTGGATTCCGCGGGGAAAATCGATACGTCGGCGCTTTTCGTCTCCGATAATCATCGGGCGATAACGACCGAAGATGGTATCGAAATGGATTTGGCATCCGCAAAAAGTGCTATGTTTGCCAATAAACTGCACGCCGCTTCTTTCGACGTCCAGCTTTCGGCTGCCTCGTTTGCTTCCGGAACAGGATTTACGGTTGCGATGACGGATGCGTTGAATTCCTCCGAGCGCATTGTTTTGTCTTTTGTTCTCTCCTCCGCTTCCATAACGGTAAGGACGAACGGCGGCGGGAGCGTGAAACTCGATGCTGCGGAAGGAGAACGCGGGAAGGAAATCAGAATTTCCTATGCCGCTGAAACTGCTTCATTAAAGATAAACGATAAAGCGATCGGAACGGGAAACTTTTCGGGATTTTCCGGCGGAGAAGTATGGTTGGAGTTTTCGACTTCGGCTTCGGCGGGTAAAATAACGCTCGGAAGGATTAACGGACAAAAATTGAATTCCATAAAAAACGATCTCATAGCGCCGCGTATCACGGTGAATGGTTCGTATAGCGCGTCGTATAAGGTGGGAGATGGATTGAGTACGTTTCCTGCCCGCGGTCTCGACGTCCTCGACGGATACTGTCCCGTGACGTTGAATATAACGAATGTCGCTTCGGGAGAATATGTCAGAACGTCGGAGGGAGAAGAAATAAACGGCCTTGACGCAAGTCTGACCCATTCGTTGAATCTGACGGAAAGGGGACGCTATCGCATCCAATATACCGTCAAGGATCTTTCGGGCAGAGAAACCTCTGAGGTTATGTATATCGACATAGTCGGTGGCACGATTCCGATGCTTGAAACGGGCGAAATAAAACAGACCGTCGCCCAAGTCGGATATAAATTGGAATTGCCCGAGTATAAGGCGACTGATCCTTTGGGCGGCGAGGTCGTGACGTTCATCTGCGTTTACGATCCCGATGGAAAAGGCGTTCTGATCGACGAATCCGTCGGCTATACGTTTTGGAAAGCGGGCAGCTATAAGATCGTCATCGGTGCGTTCGACGCCGACGGAAATATGTGCAGCGATTACTATTATGTGGAGGTGGCGGCATGAGGAAAAAAGTTATCGGATCTGTCAGCGTTTTGTTGATTGCGGTCATGGCGTTTGTGGGCTGCGGAAAAAATGAACCCGTTTATATCGATGACGGCGGAAAAACGATAGACAAAGAATGTACCGTCGTGGAAGGAAGTTATATCGTAAAGCAGGGAAAAACCGATTACGTTATCGTGACGGAGAATAATCCCGACGCCGATATTACGACCGCGGCAAGTGAATTACAGACGTTTTTCGAAGAGGCGACGGGAATCAATCTTATTTTCAAGCAGGATAAAGACACTACCGGAAAAGAAAAAAATATGATTTCGCTCGGAAACACCTCTTACGCAAGGCTCGCTTTGGGGGAGACCGGTTCCGAACTCGGTATCAGCGATTATCGCGTGACGACCAAAGACGGAGATATTTTTGTCCTCGGAGGCGGCGGAGCGGGAGTGCTTTACGGCGTATATCGTCTGCTGGATTATATGTTCGGCTACGAATTTTACAAAGAGGGCATTTATACCATAGCACATGATATTTATAATCTTAACTATTTTAACGTGGACACCACTTTTCAGGCGACCATTCCTTTCAGGGCGGATTATTCGGGAATGAATTTATACGGGAGCACCATAAGTTCTTCAAGGCTCGGACTTATGACGGACGATGAAATTTCCGTCGGGGAGCGCCATAATACGCTTACGCTGCTCAATCCTGACGTATATGCCGAAGAACATCCCGATTGGTATTCTCCGAGCAGCGATCAGCTTTGTTATACGGCGCACGGAAACGAGAGCGAGTTGAACGCGATGGTGAACGCGGCGAGCGATCTTCTGGCTTCGGAACTCATGCAGGAGGGGGCGGAAAGCAAAACGTTCGCGCGCTTTCAGATGATGGACAATAAAAATTGGTGTTCCTGTTCCGCGTGCGAGGCCGCGGCGCTCGAATACGGCGCGGTGAGCGGAGCCATGCTGAAAACTTGCAATCTTTTAGGGAAGACGATCACCGAAAAATTAGCCGCCGCGGGCGACGACAGGACGATAAAAGTTGTTCCGCTCTTGTATCTCGCAAGTGAAAACGTGCCCGTTTCGTATAATCAGGCGACGGGCGGGTACGAACGCTCGGAAAGTTTGGGCGAGCTGGAATACGTCAATCCGCTTTGGGCGTGCATGACGATGAAGAACCATGCCAAAGCCTGGTCGGACGATGAGAATAAAGCCGCGCTCGACATGCTCGACAAGATGAACTGTGCATTCGACGAGTTCTGGATTTGGGATTACGGCGTGAATTTTAACAATTATCTGATTCCTTTCGATACGTTTAACAGTATGGCGGAAGATTTCCGAACACTTTCGAAATATAATATAAGTCTTTACCTGTATCAGCTGGCGAACTCCGCCCGCAACGTCACGGGCTTCAATTCGCTCAAAGTTTATCTTTTGTCCGAGCTCATGGCGGATCCGTATCAGGATATAGACGAACTGACCGAAAAATATTTCGATAATGTTTACGGAAACGGCGGCGGAGCTATGAAACAACTGTATGACGAATATCGTTTGCTTGCCGTTTACAACAGCGGAGACCATGGAGAGGTAAGCGCATGGAATCAGGGAATTTATTCGCAGACCATGCTGAAAGAAGAATATTGGCCGCGCGGAATACTGAGACACTGGCTGGATCTTCTGGACGAAGCCCTTGCCGCGAGCGGCAATGACGGAACGCTCGAAAGCAGCGCGGTGCCTCAGGCGAACACCGCCGCCATGTACGAACGGAATATCATGACGGACGGTGTCTTCGTCAGATATATTTATGCCGTTCTCTATATGCAGGATAACTATGAGGAAAATATAAGTTTTAAGCTGAAATTGTATAACGACGTGGATAAGCTCGGATTCAGTCATGTCAGGGAACAAGCGGATGCGAATGCCAATCTGTGGCCGCTGAGAGAGGCTTTGGGAATCGGCAACTATTTGTAAGCGGAGGAAATGTTATATGATGAAAAAACGATTGAAAACGATTTTGGCGGCGGCGTTGGCGACGGTTGCAATGACGGTCTTGGCCGTTGTCTTCGCGGGCTGCTCCGATAAAGACGAGCATGCGGAACTCGTGGATAACAGAACCGTCGTGATGAGCGCGACCGAAACGGACGTTACGCTTGGCGGAACGATGAAGCTCAAAGCATCTCTGTCCCTCGGCAAGGGGAAGTTTGCATGGAGCTCATCGGACGAGACAATCGTTTCGGTGAAGCAGGACGGGACCCTGAACGCTTTAGCGTTGGGTACGGCAAAAATAACGGCATCATGCGGAGATAAGGCGGGTTCCTGTACGGTCACGGTCGTTTTGCCGGACGGTTATCCCGTATTTGCCGAATACGGTCAGACGGCGGAACTGTTTATCGGCAAAAATTGGAACATACACTCCGACGTTCTCTATAACGGCTCGCCCGTCCCAGCCGCGGTAACGTATGACTCGAAAGATCCTTCGGTCGCGACGGTTTCTTCGAGCGGTGTGATTACAGGCGTCGGCGAAGGCGATACTGAAATCGTCGTGCAGGCGGATTACGAGGGCATGGCGGCGTCCATGACCGTCGGCGTCACGGTTTACGGCGATGTGATCGTGGAGACGGAAAGTACGTCCGTTGCGCTGCAACTCTTGAATGACGACGCGAACGGTTTTTCGACGACGAACGTCGTCGGGATACGAGTTTTAAGCGATTTGCAGGACGTGACCGACAGCATCGAAGAAGTGAAATGGACTGCAAAGGACATTTCGATTGCCGCGGTTTCGGAAATTTCCGACGCAAACGGCGAAAAGCGAGCTTCCGTGACGGCCGTTTCAAACGGTTCGACGGAGATCGTCTGTTCCTTCGTCTATAACGGGACGCCTTATTCGAAAACGTTTGTTGCGGATGTTGAAAAGGCAAAATATCGGGTCGACGGCACCGTGGCTTATGACTCCGTGCTTGACGGGAACAAAGTGATCGCGATTCCGGCCGAACTTCCTGGACCGTGCGAGCTCACTTCCGCGTTTTCGGTGAAATTCGGCGAAACTCCGATCGGGTTTATCGAATATGCGGGCGGTACGGACGTGATTTGCGCCGGAGCCGCAAACTTGGCGAAGGGCGAAACGGACATTGTGTTCACCGACGAAAAGTGGGAATGCGTGTACGGAGCGAGCCTGTATTGCACGGGCGTGCTGACGCAGGATTCGCATGAGGTTCTCGACGCGGGCGGGATGATCGCCGCGGGCGAATCGTATGCTCTGTTGGAAGACATCGATCTCGGCTGGACGGGCGATAAGGAGCCTGTTCAGATCATGGGAACGCTCGAAGGGATGGGACATACGATAAAGGGAATTACAATCGGCGTAAAACCGACCTCGGGATGGACTGTCGATCCCAACGACGGATCGCAGACGTTCTCGTCCTATATCGCCCTGAACAGCGGCGTAATCAAAAACGTCCGTTTCGAATTTGAAATCGCCGTAATGAAGAACGACGACAAGCCCACTTTTCTCTCTTTGGTCGAATTCAACAGAGGGGAAATAAGCAATACCGTGGTAATGGCGACGGTGCGGGACAACGGCTGGTGGTCGGCGGTTTACGTGGCTAAAAATTACGGTATGATAAGAAATTCGGTCACGGTGATTCCGTATATCGAGAATAGTTCGAGATCCCGCCTGAGCGCGTTTGTTTGTTTCAGTTACGGGGGAACGATTCAAAATTGCTATACGTGCGGTTCCGAATGGGATGGCATGAACGACGCGGACGCGTATGGCGCGGGAAAGTGTTATTCCGAAGCTTATGACGGCGGCGTTACCGTATCGAATTGGAAGGGCGTTTCCGACCCGAGCGCGATTGCCGATACCGAAAATTTTGCTCCGTCGGACGGTTGGAACGGCTATTGGAATAAAAACGAAAATACGATTACTTTCGGGGGGGAGGAAGTAAATATTACGCCTACGGAATATTTTTCCGCTTCGTATGCCGAAGAATCCTCAGGCAATATCATTCTTCCTCTTCCCGAGGGGCTGCTGCCGGGTACAAAGAAGCCGACCGTCACTTTCGGCGACAAAGAAGTGAAAATCGTTTCTCTGTCCGGCAATACGCTCATAGCGGAAAAGGGCAATCTCGCTTACGGGACGTATAATGTTAAAATAGCTTACGACGACATGACTTATGTCGCAAAGAATGTAAGATATGTAACAAAAGCATTGAAAAATTCCGATATGGAAAACTTTAAGTCGATTCTTCAAGCGAATCCCGACGGATATTTTCTGTTAACCGAAGATATTGATTTCAAAGGTACGCATCTTGTCGGAAATATCAATTTCGGCGGAACATTCGACGGCGGCGGGTATGCACTTAAAAATTTCATTCTGGACTATTTGGATGCGGAGAACGGATATAATACTTGGTTTATCAATACCAATACGGGTATTATCAAAGACGTAAAACTGGTCATCGCGGGAGCAAAACAGAACAACAACCAAATGTCGTTTATCAATATCAATAAGGGAACGATAGAAAATATTTATGTCGATTTTACTTTCAATGAAACGCAACCGATTTATGCATGGAGCAAATATGCGGCTTTGGTATACGATAATAACGGTACCGTGAGAAATTGTATTTTCGAAATCCGTGTTCCCGACGGTGTAGATATCGGCGTAGGGCAGGGAGAAAACGCCGATAAGACGATTTTTGCGGCCGTTGCCGCTTATAATAAAGGCGGAGGCTGTATAGAAAATTGTCATATCGTGACAGGAGGAAAGACGATCGACGCGATTTTATGGCCTTGGGGCACGCAGACAAATAACGCTTCCTACGATACGATGCAGGAACTCGCCGCATCGGTAATATTTAACTCTGAAAACGGATGGAGTAAATATTGGAAGACGGAAAACGGCGAAGTCGTGTTCGGCAACTGAAAGACGATGTTTTTCTCCGAAAGAGATAACATAAAAAACAAGGAGGAATTTTTATGAGAAAACCGAAAAAATTCATCACATTTTTACTCAGTTTGACCGTTTGTCTCACTATGGCTTTTGCCGTGGCGGGCTGCGGGAGCGTCAGCGACGAATCTGGGAGCGGCGGCAATCCCCCCGAATCGTCATCAACCGAAACGAAGCGCTATACAATCGTGTTTAAGGACGCCGACGGCGGCGAGCTTTTTTCGACCGAGGTGGAGGAAGGCAAAACGCCCGAATTTGGCGGGACGATGCCTGCTTTGCCCGAGGCTACGGCGCAGTATACCTACTCCTGGGCGTGGGATAAGGAAATTGTCGCCGCCGCGGCGGATGCCGTCTATACGCTTCGACTTATCACCGAAACGAACAAATACGAAATAAAGTTTTTGGCTGCGGACGGAACGGAATTGAAGGTCGAAACGCTCGAATACGGAACGACACCCGTCGCGCCGTCCGAGCTTCCGCCCGTAAAAGAAGCGACCGCGCAATACGAATATGACTGGAAGTGGGATAAAGAAATCGCGGAAGTGACGGGGACGGCGGTTTACACGCTGGAAGAAGTGCAGACCGTGAGAAAATATACCGTCAAATTTGTGGATGCGGAGGGGAAAGAACTTCAAAACGAAACGCTCGAATACGGATCTTCCGTCACTGTGCCCGCTTTTCCCGCCGTTCCCGAAGCTACGGCACAATTTACATATTCCTGGAAATGGGATAGCGAGGTCGCGGACACCGTAACGGAAGATGTGACTTATACGCTCGAAAGAGTTGAAACGGTAAATACCTATACCGTCTCGTTTGTTTCCGAGGGAGTAACCATACAGGCACAAACGCTCGCTTACGGCGCGGCGATAGTCGAGCCGCAGGCTCCCGAAAAGAATGGTTATGCGTTTATGGGCTGGGAACCTGCCGTCGCAGAAACGGTGACGGGCGAAGCGACGTACGCCGCAACGTTTGCGAAAAAACTTACTCAGGCCGATGCGGGGAACTTTAAAACAATCATTGCCGAAAATTCGGACGAATATTTCGTTCTCGCTTCCGATCTCGATTTCGGCGGCGCAAATCTCGCCGGGGCAGAAATCTTTACCGGAACTCTCGACGGCAGAGGGTATGCGTTAAAGAATTTTACGGCTAAATGGTATGAGACTGCCGACGGAGTTTGGAATGCTGCCGTTTTCAAAGAAAACAAGGGAACGATCAGGAATTTGTCTGTTCAATATTCTGTGGAGCAGGTTAACGGCACAACAGGATTTGTAGAAAGCAATAGCGGAAAAATAGAAAATTGTTATTTCGATATTACTTTGAAGGCTTATTCCTGGACTACAGGGACGATAGCAGGCACTAACAGCGGAACGATTGAGAATTGCATCGTCAATCTTCATGAAGAGGGACTTACGGATCTTACGAGAATCGGCGGTCTTGTCGGCACAGATTGCAACGGAACGTTAAGGAATTGTTATGTCATACACAATGGGGTTCTTAAAGGTGCGACGGACAGGATGTATGTTGAGACTTGGGGCAATGGGGTTAAAGAAAATTGCGCAAGTTATGAAACAATGAAAGAGCTTGCTGCCGCGGTGAAATTCGAAGCCGCGAATGGCTGGAATAACTATTGGAGCGTAAAAAACGACTCAATTTTCTTTGAACCGAACGATTGACGGAAAGAAAGTCATGCAATAAAGCCGCCTTTTTGTTTTTCAAAGCCGAACGGCGGCTTTATTTTTCTTTCCTCTATATAATGTTTCCGCATGCAGTCTCTATTGAAAAATAATAAAACGACAAAAAATATGGAGGAAGCTGAATGAGAAAAAATAACAGGATTGTTTTTTTGATGACGATGCTTATGTGCTGTCTTTTTATAGGAGTGGCCACTGTACTATATTGTCCGTCGGCGGCGGGTTCTGATACCGTCGTATCGGGAAAAACAGATGACGGCGAGTTTGCGGGGGCGACTCTGCTGACTTCCGAAAATATTAAAACCGCAGACGATCTCAAAGCGATTCTCGCGGCAAATCCCGACGGACATTTTATTTTTGGAGAAGATATTGACTTAGGTGGAAGTGTTTTGGTGGGAAATTTAGATTTTCGAGGAATTCTTGACGGTAAAGGATATACTTTGAAAAATTTTGAGCTGAATTATAACGGAGGTTCGGATAACGGATGGAATGCATATTTATTTAATTCAAACGCCGGAACCATTAAAAATATTAAACTGATAATGTCTGCTAAAGATACCCCCAACAATATACTGGCTTTAATTAAAGACAACAGAGGCGTTTTGGAAAACATATATGTAGATTTTACTCTGAATGAAACAATATCGGGAGAATATCGGCAAATTGCTTCATTAGTGAATAAAAATGACGGGGGCACGATAAAAAATTGTATAATTAATATGCATTTTGCCAAAGATTGTGCGGCGGGGTTGCTTGCTTCCGCAGCGTATTATAATCTGAATAACGGAACAGTGCAGCATTGTTACGCAGTAAATCATGGAAAAAACGTTCCGATGATTATGTGGCAATGGGGCGTTGCCAATAATAACGCCGTTTTTTATACAATGTCGGAATTGGTTGAAAGCATTTCTTCTTTCTCTGCTTCCGACGGATGGAGCAAATATTGGAAAATCGTCAATGGCGCGGCGGAAATGGGAAGCGTCGAAACAAACAACGATATAAATACCTTGATCGTTTTGAATGCCTATAATACCGGGTTCGGAAAAAACGAAGACGAAAGAGTAAATATATATGCGGTTGCGGAATTTTCCGAATTGTTCGGAGAAATGACGGGAGAAGCGCCCGAGATTATTTATTCGGACAGTACAAACGGGCTTAAAGAATATGGAAATTATTTTATTCTTGGTAAAGAACTCGCCTTTGAAGACGGACATGGAACGGAAGAATTGACGACCGATACGGGTTATATAATTAAAAAAGAGTCGGGAAATATCTATCTTTACGGAAAGACGGGCTACGGTACGTTGAACGCCGTATACGGACTTTTCTCCCAGGCGTTCGGATTGGAGTTTTATACTGATGCCGTATATGATTGCGAAAGGGGGGATTTTCGTTACAGTAAAGTGAATGACGAGATTTTTAATCCTTCTATCGACTATAATTGGGCTATGGACGGAGCTTTAACTTATATTCCCGAAAACGCAACGGATCCGAATTGGAAATATCAGCACAGATTGGGTTTTGTAAATAGTTGGCAGATTACAGCCGGAAGTTTTCATAATTTTCTTGCTGTTTTACCGCCGGATATTTATAGCGAAGAACATCCGGAGTGGTATACGACGACAATGGCAATTGACAGCGGAAAAGAATTTATGACTTTGAGCCTCACTGACGGGGGAGAAGAAATGGCGTCCGTCGTTGCCCAATATATCTATAACGACATAAAGAGGGAAGAAGAAAAAGGAGTGTGGAAAAGTATTTTCTTTTTCGGACCGCCCGATCAAATGGGATGGTCCGAAACGGAAAAATCAAAGGCCTTAAAAATGCAATATGGTGCGAATTCGGCCGAATATATTTTATTTATGAATAAAGTCGCGAAAATTCTTGACGAACGATATTCTTTCGGACGGGAAATAAAACTCTGCATGATGGCTTATAATTGCGTATCGGAAGCACCGGATTACGATAACTCGCTGGATTTTTACGACGGCGGAGAAATTTCCTTAAACGTCATGTTTGCGCCCATAGAAATGAATATGTATCGTGCGATGAATGACGATTCGGCGGCGGGAAAACAATACGGAAAAACAAACGAATATTATCATCGTCAATTAGAAAAATGGAAACTTTTCGGCGGCGAAGTTTATTTTTGGCGTTATTCGGCATATTATGATAATTTTTTTGTTCCGCTTGACAGTATATCTAATATGCAATCGTCATATCGATTTATTGCTCGGCAAGGGGTAAAACATTTTCTCGATTTAGGAGTTACCGGAGATGAAAACGCAACGGATTTTGCGGCTCTTAAAATTTATTTGAAAAGTAAACTTGCCAAAAACGTGAATTGTGACGTGGAGGAGTTGATAAAAAATTTTTGTAATGCCTATTATGGTGCGGGCGGAGAAAAAATGTATGAGCTTTTAACCGCGGAACGTTCTTGGTACCGTCAAATATCTTCTATGGCAACGGAAGATAATGACGGACAAGATCCTCTGGGATGCCACATCATAAGGAGCGTCCTTTTCAACAAAAAGTATTGGGACGATACGCCCGAAGTAAGGACCATTTTAGGCGTAACGGTTTCTGTTCGTTATGACTCTTCCATGTTATCGGATTGGTATGATGATTATATCGCTTTGGCGTTGAATGCCGTCAATGAAAATTCGGAATACGCAAAAAGGATCAGGAGGGAAGCTTTGACGATTCGCTATTTAATGGTGGCAATATATGGTGATACGAGCAGAGGAACGATGGCCGAGATTATCGCCGAATCGAAAGAATTGGGGATCGAGAGATTTTCCGAAGGTATCGGCTGGACGTCGAAAGGCAATTTGGCGGACGGAATCGTGGACAATTTAGAGTAGAAGGCCATAAAACAAATTTTATATACATGAGGCTTTGGAAAAGACAATGAGACGAAAAGATTGTTATTTCGGATTGCATTTCGATTTTCATGCGAATCGGGATACGCGGGATATAGGTAAAGAATTTGATACGAAAGTATTGGAACGAATCATAAAAGAGGTAAAACCCGATTATATTCAATGCGATGCGAAAGGTCATACGGGATATAGCTCTTATCCGACGAAAGTCGGAACGCCTGCGCCTGAGCTGAAGACGGATATTCTGCGGGGTTGGCGGGAAGTAACCGCTGAATACGGAGTATCTCTGTTTTCGCATTATTCCGGAATTTGGGATAAAAAAGCGATGTCAGATCATCCCGAATGGGCCGCGACGGGGCGAGACGGAAGGTACACGGATAGGGCGAGCGTATTCGGAGGTTATGCGGATAATTTACTGATTCCCCAGTTGAAAGAGCTTATAGCGGAATACGGTATAGACGGGGCGTGGGTGGACGGAGAATGCTGGGCGTTGGCGTTGGATTACGGAAAAAATGCCGAAGCGGTATGGAAAAACGCAACGGGAAAGGAGGTGCCGTCGGAAGACGGGACGGATTATCCATGTTTTTTGGATTTTCAGAAAAAGGCGTTTTTTTCGTACGTAAAACATTATATCGACGAAATAAAAAAATTCAAACCCGATTTTGATATAACCAGTAACTGGCTGAATACTTCGTGGGTACCCGACGATGTGCGGATCACGGATTATATATCGGGAGATCTGTCTCCGACGAACAGCGTGGACAGCGCTCGTTTTGACGGGCGGATTATGCAGTCGTTCGGCAGAAATTGGGATATTATGTCCTGGGGAATCAGTTTTCCCGTACACTATGTGAAAAGCGCCGTTCAACTTTGCCAGGAAGCAGCGGTGATTTTGTCTCTGGGCGGCGGATTTCAGATTTATAATATGCAAAGTCCGCAAAAAGTCGTTATGGACGAATGGGCGATTCCCAATTGGGCGGAGACGGCGAAATTTTGTCGGGACAGGCAACCGTATTGCCATGGCGGGGAAATTCTGCCCGACGTGGGAATCTTGTATTCGGCTGCGGCGTATTACGATAAAAACAAACGACTTTTCTTCCGTGACTGCGAATACAATATGGAGCTATACGGTATATTAACGGCTTTCTGCGATCTCGGTCGTTCCGTTTCGGTGGTTTTATCGGAACGCGCGGTAAAGGGAGACGTTAATCTTTCGGAATATTCTACGCTTGTCGTGAGTAATCTTACGGCTTTGGAAAAAGGGATGAAAGAAAAACTTCTTGCTTATGTCGCCGCGGGCGGAAATCTCATGCTCTTCGGAAAAGATACGGCGGAGCTTTTTGCGGACGAACTCAAACTGAATGTCGGCCGCTGTACGGAAAATCCGATCGTCGTTGCGGAAGGAATCGGTTATTCCGTTGAAATACGAAGCCCTTACGCGAAAATCCGAGAACTAAAAAACAGCAATACGATTTATATGCGCGAATGCGTCGTATCCGGAGATTTAAACTGCACGAACCCGCCTCCGACCATTACGCCGAAAAAAGAAAAAATTGTTGCGTTTACTTGTCTGTCTTACGGAAAAGGCAATGTCGGAATCATGCCCGTCAATATCGGACGGCTGTATTTTGATGAAAATACCTATGAATTAAAACGTTTTTTTCGGGATTGCATGAGAGAAAATGAGCACGTCAGGGTTTCGTTGAACAAAAAAGGCGAAGCGGATATTCTCCTTACGAAAAAGGAAGGCAGGGAATATCTCCATCTGGTCAATATTTTAGGCGAACATCGAAGCGGACGAATCAAAACTTTTGATGCCATTCCTCCCGTTTACGGATTGGAAGTTGTTTACAATAGCGGCAGAAAACCGAAACGTGTTTTGTCGCGGCCGGGCGGAATCGAGCAGACTTATACGTATGCGGATGGAACGGTGAAAATAGAGGTTGATAGGATAGATCTCTATGAGATTCTCGAAATAATATATTGACCGGGCGGCGAGGCATGAAATGGAATTGAAAGAGAAAAGAGCGATTTTTTTAGGGGACAGCATAACGGAGGGAGCGGCGGCGAGCCGAAAAGAAAACATATACCATCAGTGTGTGAAAAGAACTCTACTGCTTTCTGAGGCGTTGAATTGCGGAATAGGCGGAACCCGAATCGCGCGCCAGCGCGCGGCCTCAGCCGAATCCGTGTATGACTTAGACTTCAATAAACGTGCGGAAGCGTTGAAAGGAAGCGCGGATTTGGTCGTGGTATTCGGCGGTACAAACGACTTCGGCCATGGCGATGCGCCGTTGGGAAAATGGGGAGACGATACCGTGTATACGTTTTACGGGGCTTGCAGACAGCTCTTTGAAAAACTTTGCGAAAAATACGAAAAGGATAAAATTGTGGTTATGACGCCGCTGCATCGGGCGGGAGAGAAAAGTCCCTTTGGAGACGGAAGCAAAAAAATCCCTTCTGCGCCGTTGAGGGATTACGTAAATGCGCTTTTGAGAACGACGGAAAACGTAGGGATAAAAACCTTGAATCTTTGGAAAAGTCCCAAATTGAACCCCAATATTGCGGGAAACAAAAAATACTTCGCGGACGGGCTTCATCCTACCGATGAAGGGCATGCGCTGATTGGAAAGGAACTTTCGGATTTTTTAATAAAAATATAAATCGGATCTTCAAATAGAAATCGGGCGAAGCGACGGGCTTGTTTGTCTCGGGAACGGAGCTTGAAAAATCGCCGTACTTTTTTCAATTTTTGAATCAGGAGAAAAATATATCGATTATGGACAAATTTTCAGATGCCGCCAAATGGATAGGCAGCGGGAACAGAATCGTTACCCGAACGACGGGGGAGCGCAGTCCCGCATTACAGCTTAGAAAAATAATTTACCTTTCCGAATTGCGGAGCGCGGAATGCCTCGTCTGCGGGCTGGGATTTTATGTGTTGTACCTCAACGGAAAAAAGGTAGGGAGTGACGTTCTTTCTCCCTCGTTCACGGCATATGACAAACGCGCACTTTACATGAAATACGACGTGAGCGGATATCTTCGAAAAGGGAAAAACGTCGTCGCGGTAAAGCTGGGGGACGGCTTTTACAATCAAACAACGCGAGATGTTTGGGGGTTTTATCAGGCTCCCTGGCGGGACTGCGTAAAATTGCTGTTCGAGCTGAAGGCGGGAGGTAAAACCGTATGCGTCAGCGACGAAAGCTGGAAATGTACCTATGACGGCGCCACGACGCATACGGCGATACGGACGGGCGAGTATTACGATGCGCGGAAGGAGGATGGCTGGCGGGAATTCGGTTACGACGATACGGCGTGGCGCCAAGCGCAAATCGTCGCGCCGCCCGGAGGAATATTGCGCCCGCAAAAATTACCTCCGATCTGCGAATGCGAGGAATTGGAAGCTATTGATGTCTGGAAAACGAAAAAAGGCTGGGCGTTCGATTTCGGAAAAAACATCGCGGGATACGTTCGTCTGAAATACCGCGGCCGCCGCGGCGCCACGGCGGTGCTTCGTTATTCTGAAAAACTGGACGGAAAGGAACTCGACCAATCGAATATTTCGGCTCTCGTGCCGGACGCCGACGAGTTTTCGACGGATAAATATACGTTTTGCGGCGCGGGCGAAGAGGTGTGGAAACCGGAATTCGTCTATCACGGGTTTCGTTACGCGGAATTGAGCGGCGTTGAAAATCCACCCGACCGCTCTGCGCTGACAGCGTATTTCGTACATACCGATCTCAGAAAAAAGGGAACTTTACATACTTCCGACGAATTGCTTGATTGGATATACGAAGCGGGAATACGTTCCTTTTTAAGCAACTTTCACGGCTTTTCAGAGGACTGTCCGCACCGAGAAAAAAACGGCTGGACGGGCGACGCCGCGATCTCCTGCGACTACGCGGTATGGAATTTCGAAATGAAGGAAGCATATAAAAAATGGCTGGAGGATATCTGCGACAGCCAGCGCGAAAATGGACAATTGCCGGGAATTGCGCCCACGGGTAGTTGGGGATATAACTGGGGGAGCGGCCCCGCATGGGACTGCGCATTATTTTTTCTGCCGTACGTGCTCTATCGTGAAACGGGAAATAGGGAATGTTTTGACGTCGTATATCGGGCGGCAGAAAAATACCTCGCGTATGCGGCATATTATCGCCGCGGCGGACTGGTATGTTATGGATTGGGCGACTGGTGTCCTCCCGATCTGCCTGATCTTAAATTAATGTCGAACGAGCTTTCCGATTCCTGTTATTATTATGCGATGCAGGCGATCATGGCGATGATGTGCAAGGAGAGAGGCGAAGGGAAAAAGGCGGAAAGATATGCCCGTTCGGCGGAGGAGACAAAGTCGGCTATACGCAAAAAATATATTCGGGCAGACGGCGTGGATACGGACGGACAAGGGGCCCTCGCCGAGGTCTTGTATTTCCGTATTGTCGAAGGTACCGAGGCGGAAAAGCTCGCGCAGCGGCTTGCGGAGAAGGTGAAAGAGGATAATTATAAATTCAAGGTAGGGATATTGGGGCAAAAGGCCCTGCTCGAGGCCCTATCCTCCTACGGTTATACGCATGAGGCATACAGAGCGGTTGCTCGATACGATTTTCCTTCCTACGGCTATTGGAAGAAAAACGGCGCCACGACGTTGTGGGAGAATTGGGACGGGAGCGGCTCGCGGAATCATCATATGTACGGCGGCGTGCTCGACTGGATTTTTCGCTATATCGCGGGAATAAGAAATACGGGGACAGGATATGATACATGTGAAATTGTGCCGTATTTTTTTGCAGAGGATTGCAGCGCCGAAGCGGAGACTGAAACACCGCACGGAAAATTGAGCGTGGCTTGGCAAAAGACGGCACGAGAGTTTGTCTGCGAGGCGGAAATTCCCCGCGGAGTAAACGCGATCCTGAAATTGGATGAAAAGCAGCCGCAGAAAATTCTGAGTGGAAAAATCAAGATTTATTTTTAGATATTTTAATATATTATGAACGAGGTTATGGCTGAGAATTATAATATAACTTTAAAGTTTTCTGACAAATATATTTTACGTATATTACGATATTTATTAGCTGCCGCCAAAATTTTTCGTCGTAGAGAGGGTTTTTAAATTGACTTGAAGCCGGCGAATGTATATTTGTTAAATTATGTTTATAAAAAACGAAATACTTAAGAAATAATGTATAAGGGTACTTACTCATATTGTTTTTAATAAAATATTGGACCGAAAAAATTATGCAAATATTTAAATGTGCAAAATGGATATGGATTAATCAAGAACAAAATAAAGATGAATACGGAGAATTTTTTGCCTCTTTTTATTGTGAAGCCCCTAATGCGGTGTGTCGAATATCGTGTGATGGAGATTATACATTATTTATTAACGGTAGGATAAGCGAAAGTAACCAATACGGAGATTTCGAACATTATAAAGTATTCGATGAAATCGATATAAGCGAATTTTTAAAATACGGAGAAAATACTATAGCTGTTTTGGTATGGCACTATGGAGAAGAATTTCAACGATATAAATCCGCACAAGCAGGATTGATATTTGAGATTTTGCAAGGCAATAAAATTTTGTTGTTTAGCGACGAACATATTGTTAGTAGGAAAAGTAGTGCGTATGTTAGCGGCGCGTGTAAAAAAATTACGAGTCAACTTGGATTTAGTTTTTTATACGACGCAACGAAAGAAGATGAATGGATGCGTAGAGGATTTACAAAAGGCGGTACAACTGTTATTGTGAATAAAACATGTTCATTTTATTTACGACCTGTAAAAAAATTGAAACGAGGAGAAAGAAAATCATCTCAATTAATAAAAAATGAGGAAAATTATTATTTAATAGATCTCGGAGAAGAAAGTGTAGGATTACCTTCTTTTGAATTTATCTCTTTAACCGAACAGAAAATCACGGTTTTTTGGGGCGAAGATTTGCATAATGGACACGTTCGCGGTAAAATCGACGACAGAAATTTTAGTTATGAGTATATAGCCAAGATTGGAAAAAATAATTTTACGAACTATATGTTACGTTTGGGATGCAGATACTTGGAATTGTATGCGGAAAATAGAATTGAATTAGAATATCTTGGGATAGTAATTCAGACATATCCGATAAACGATCTTAAATTTCGTTTAGAAAATGAATTAGACCAACGCATTTATGATATATGCGAAAAGACATTAAAGTTGTCGATGATGGAACATTATGTCGATACACCTTGGCGCGAACAATGTCTTTATGCATTTGATTCAAGGAATCAAATGCTGTGCGGATATTATGTATTTGAAAATGGAAACGCTGAATATGCAAGAGGTAATTTGAAATTGATTGCCGAAGACCGTCGTGCCGACGGATTACTTTCTATTTGTACGCCTTGCGGGACGGACTTAACGATTCCTGCTTTTTCGCTTTATTATTTCATGGCTGTCAAGGAGTATTTACAATATACGCAAGATATAATGATAATAGACGAGATTTATCCCAAATTAATTTCATTAATACAAGTGTTTATATGTAACAGAAGTAATGGACTTGTCTGTAAATTTACCGGAAATAATCACTGGAACTTTTACGATTGGTCGCCCCATCTTGAGGGAAGACTTTTTATGACGGAAAAAAAGGAGCCTGATTTAATTATCAACTGTTTATTTATTATTGCTCTCAATAATTTGCGCGAGATTTCTCAAAAATCGGGGCGAGTTTTTGAATACAATGAAATGTTGGAAATAACAAGAAAAAATACGAAAAAATCATTTTATAATAAAAATAAGAAAGCATATTCATTAACAGTAGGCGGCGAGGAATTTACTACATTAGGTAATTCTTTGGCTGTTATTTCGGGAGTAGCGGAAAATCCAAGGGAAATATGTGAATTTTTAACAACTAGTATATTTAGTGAATCTTCTTTGAGTATGAAATGTTTTAAATATGATGCATTGCTTATGACGGATTTTATAAAATGGAGAAAATTTATACTTAATGAAATCAGGCATGATTATGAGAAAATGTTAAGTTTCGGCGCAACAAGTGTATGGGAAACGCTTGACGGAGCAGAGGCTTTTGACGGCGCAGGAAGTCTTTGCCATGGTTGGAGTTCAATGCCTATATATTATTATCATATTTTATTGTAATTTTAAAAGAGAGATATAAGATTTTTTTATGAATTTTATAGTAGTTAAAGTATAGAGATGAATTAATATTGGCGAAAATTGAATTATTTGTTTGCAAAATAAATGCAAAACTGATAAAAAATCTGAGAACGAAGGTAAGAAAAAATGGTAAAAACAAGATTAATAGGGGAATATCCGGTAATCGGAATCCGCCCGACGATAGACGGGCGGCGCGGAACTTTGAAGGTGCGTGAATCGTTGGAAGAACAGACGATGAACATGGCGAAATCGGCAGCAAAACTGATTAGAAGAAAATGTCTTTTATTCGAATGGAGAGCGCGCGAAAGTAATCCTCGCGGACAGTACGATCGGTCGCGCAGCAGAAGCGGCGGCGTGTGCGGATAAATTTAAGAAAGCTGGTGTTGATGTCACGTTGACGGTCACTCCGTGTTGGTGCTACGGAGCGGAGACGATGGATATGGACCCGATGACGATAAAAGCGGTGTGGGGATTTAATGTACGGAGCGTCCGGGCGCAGTATATTTGGCGTCGGTACTTGCGACGCATGCACAAAAAGGACTGCCCGCGTTCGGGATATACGGACACGAAGTACAGGAAGCGGACGATACGTCGATTCCCGAAGATGTAAAGGAAAAGATCTTGAGATTTGCGAGGTGTGCGGTCGCGGTAGCGACGATGCGTGGAAAGTCGTATCTTCAAATCGGTTCTATTTGTATGGGGATAGGCGGAAGTATAATCAGTCCGGAATTTTTCGAAGAATATCTGGGAATGAGAGTAGAGAGCGTGGATGAAGTGGAAATCATCCGGCGAATGACGGAAGAGATTTATGACGAAAAGGAGTATCGGAAAGCGTTATTGTGGATCAAGGAGCAATGTCGCCCTGATTTCGATAAGAACCCGAAAAAACTGCAAAAAAGTAAAGAGCAGAAAGAGAAAGATTGGGAATTTACAGCGAAAATGGCATGTATTATCAAAGATCTTTTTAACGGGAATAAAAATTTGCCTGAGGGGCGAGAGGAAGAGCGAGGAGGTCATAACGCAATCGCGGGAGGATTTCAAGGACAAAGGCAGTGGACGGACTTTTATCCCAACTGAGATTTTCCCGGAAGTATTCTGAACAGTTCATTTGACTGGAACGGTGCAAGAGAACCGTATATTTTGGCGACGGAGAACGATACGCTGAACGGAGCGGGAATGCTGTTTATGAAATTGTTGACAGGCAGAGCGCAGATGTTCGCCGATGTACGTACGTATTGGTCGGGTGAATCGGTGAAACGTGTAGCGGGCTACGAGATAGAAGGGAAAGCTAAAGAAGCGGGCGGATTCATCCATCTGATCAATTCCGGAGCATGTTGTGTGGACGCATGCGGAGAGGTAAAAGACGAAAATGGCAATGCCGTGATGAAGCGCTGGTGGGAAGTGACGAAAGAGGATATCGATATGATGATGCAAGCGACGACATGGCCGTATGCGGATTTGGGATACTTCCGAGGCGGGGGATATTCGTCGAGATTTGTGACGAAAGCAGAAATGCCTGTGACGATGATAAGACTTAACCTCGTAAAGGATTGGGACCTGTAATGCAGATATGCGAAGGGTGGACGGTGAAGCTGCCGGACGAAGTGACGGAGAAACTTTGGAAACGTACGGATTACACATGGCCTTGTACTTGGTTTGCGCCGAGAGTGACGGGAAAGGGAGTATTTACGAGCGCATATGAGGTAATGAGCAACTGGGGAGCGAATCACGGAGCGATATCCTATGGGCATATCGGAGCGGATTTGATAACGATGTGTTCAATGTTGAGGATACCGGTATGTATGCACAACGTGGCGGAAAAGGATATCTATCGTCCTGCAGTATGGAATACGTTCGGAATGGAAAAAGAAGGGCAGGATTACCGCGCTTGTTTTGCTTACGGACCTATGTATAAGCACATACGATAATAGCCGTATCAATTTTCTATTTGAAAAGATATAAAAAGTGATATAGAAAAATTTGTAAAATTATATGATGAATATTTTGGTAAAAATATCTAATATTATATAAAAATTAAGGAGGGAGGAAAATAAAAAAATGCGTTGGAGAAACGACCGCGAATCGCTGCTGATTAAAAGCAGCGACAGCAAATAAAGTAAAAAGCGGCGCAAGGAAAATAAAAAATATATAGTAGTACATAAGGCACTTGTAAAGCGAAGTAAGAGCTCGCTTGACAAGTGCCTTTTTCGTTATGCTTGCGAAAAATATAGATTTAAGCCAATACGAGCGCCTCCTGTTCGGATTTTGAAAAATTCAAATTTCAAAATTCGAACCAGGAGGACATAAAAATGGCATATAAACCGAAAAAGGTTTTTATAAAAGAAAAAGACGGTTATGTAGAAATCACGTATGAAGAATTTTGCAGAAAAGAAAATAGTGAGTTTAAGGACAAG
>ERZ827150.1838-NODE-1838-length-25036-cov-15.568712_pt1 | contig 25036 bp, 27 predicted proteins | sample MGYA00519779_ERZ827150 | MGnify/ENA primary metagenome ERZ827150 (study PRJEB31778, sample SAMEA3449267) | human gut metagenome | biome: human gut; feature: human-associated habitat; material: faeces | place: United Kingdom | collected 2010/2012 ...
TGGGCTTCGCCTCCACCGGCGGCATCACCTTCACCGTGGGCAGCGCCGATATCACACTGACCGGCCTGGCCATCGCCGCCCTGGCGGGCGTGATCCTGAACGCCGTCCTGCCCGGCAACGACTACGAGTTCGGCAAGAGCGTCGAGGGCGACGCCAGCGCCGACCTGGGCAGCTATTGAGCCATATCTTGAATGAATACCGGGCCGCGCGGCCCATACCCCGGGGACGCACGGACAAAAGGCAGGCATCGTAAGATGCCTGCCTTTCTGTTGTCCGCTTTTGTGCAACACCGGAGAAAAACACCCCGCATAATAGGACGGCATACACTGTAACGGTGCCGCTGAATAATGTGTGGGGAGGACACAAAGGATGAAAAACGAAACTTCTGTTATGGCCATTCTGGCGGCGGCGCTGGGTGCGCTGTGCAGCTACGCCTCGGCGCTGGTGGTGCCGCTGGCGGTGCTGATCGCCGTAATGCTGGCGGACTATGCCAGCGGTATGGCAAAGGCCTGGAGCGCGGGCAAGCTCTGCTCCAAAACCGGCCTGCGCGGTATCCTGAAAAAGCTGGGCTATCTGGTGCTGGTGGGTGTAGCCGGTGTGGTGGACTGGTTGGTACGTTACGGCCTGACCCAGGTGGGGGTGGAGGTCAGCTTTCAGTTCCTGATGGCGGCGATGGTCATCGTCTGGCTCATCATCAACGAATTGATCTCCATCCTGGAAAACGTGGCGGCGCTGGGCGGCCCGGTGCCGGGCTTTTTACGCAAACTGCTGACGCGGCTGAAAGTCGCCGTAGAAACAAAAGCAGGGGAGGAAGACAAAAATGCAGATCAATGAAGTTGCCTATAAGTGGGCGGGCCAGTTGACCCGTCGGACGGCCACCCGCCGCATTATCCTGCACCACGCCGCGGCGGTGACATGTACGCCGCAGCAGGTCCACCAGTGGCACCTGGCCAACGGGTGGACGGGGATCGGCTATCACTTTTTCGTCCGCAAGGACGGCACGGTCTACCGCGGCCGTCCGGAGGACACCGTGGGCGCCCACGCCGGGAACAATAACTACGACAGCCTGGGCGTCTGCTTCGAGGGCAGCTTTGACCGCGAGACCATGCCTGACGCCCAGCTGCGCGCCGGACAGGAGCTGGTGGCATACCTGAAGCAGAAGTACGGCATTTCCACCGTCCAGCGCCACAGCGATGTGAACGCCACCGGCTGCCCCGGGGGCAATTTCCCCTTTGATGTCCTGGCGGGCGCGCAGGCCGCAAAGCCTGCGGTGCCGGCGCCGGTGATCTCCGGCACGACGCTGACACTGCCATTGCTGACTACCGCCAGCCGCGGCGATACCGTGCGCTGTGTACAGGCGGCGCTGACCGGACTGGGCTACGACGCCGGCGGGGCGGACGGTATCTATGGGACCAACACCGCCGCGGCGGTCAAGCGTTTCCAGGCATCCCGGGGCATTGCCGCTGACGGCTTGGTGGGCCGTGATACCTGGCACAAGCTGCTGGGTGCGTAGAAAAAATAGCGTGCGGAAAGAGGGCGGCGTTGGCCGCCCTCTTCTCTTGTATCCGAAAAGCCCCCATGCGGACGCATGGGGGCTTTCATTATGCCAGAATGTTCTTCAGGTCCGTCAGACCGGGAACGTTGGTCACCACCAGTACGTGGTCTCCCGGCTCAATGGTGGTCATGCCGCCGGGAATGATGGTCCGGCCCTCCCGTACGATGGCAGCCAGCAGGACGCCGTGGCGCAGGGGCAGCTTCATCAGCGGCGTGTGCAGTATGCCGTTGCCGTCGTTGCTGGCAGTGAATTCCAGAGCCTCCACCTTGCCGCCCAGCAGCTTGTACAGTGACTCCACCGCCATGCCTTGCGAGTTGGCCAGTGCGCGGACGTAGCGGGTGATCTGGTTGGCGATGATATCCTTGGGACTGATGATGCTGCCCAGTCCCGTCTCCTGTACCAGCTCCATGTAGTTGGGACGGGTCATTTTCGCCAGAACCTTCCGTACACCGGCACGGCGGGCGGCCAGGGCCATCAGTAGATTTTCCTCGTCACGGCCCGTCAGTGCCACGAAGCCGTCCGCACCGAACAGGTTTTCCGATTTGATGAGGTCGATGTCCGTGCCGTCGCCCTCGATGATCATGGCGCCCGGCAGGTCCTGAGACAGCCGCAGACACTTATCATGGTCCTGCTCCACCACATGGACCCGCGTGCCGGCCCGGGCCAGCTCCCAGCTCAGGTACATACTGATCCGACTGCCGCCCAGAATGGAAACGTCCTTTACCCGTTGGAGGCTGCGCCCCATGCTCTTGAGCATTTTGTGCAGCTCGGCCTTGCTGCCCACCATGTACAGCCGGTCCTCCAGCTGGGGCACGAAAGCGCCGTTGGGGATGATGAACTCATCGCCCCGCTGGGCGGCGCAGATCAGTACCTCTGCCACGCGCTCCCGGTGAAAGTCGCTGAGGCTGCGGCCGAGGATGGTATCCTCCGGGTGCAGCTGAAAGCCGATCATGTCGATGCGCCCGCCGGCAAAGGGCTCCACGGAGATGGCTGCCGGGAAGCTGAGGATCCGCGCGATCTCCTGCGCCGCGGCCAGGTCGGGATTGATGACCATATCCAGGCCGATCTCCCTCTTGAGCATATCCGCGTCCCGCCGGTATTCCGGGTTCCGCACCCGGGCAATGGTGTGCTGTGCGCCCACGCTTTTGGCGATCAGTGCGCACACCAGGTTCGTCTCGTCCACGCCGGTGACGGCGATGACCAGGTCGGCGTCCCGCGCTCCGGCCTCCATCAGAACGCTGATGGAGGCGCCGTTGCCGTGGATGCATAGTACATCCAGCGTGCTGTCCGCACGGTTCAGGTGGGCGGCCTCATCGTCCACCACCGTGATGTCGTGCTTTTCCTGGGTCAGCTGCTGGGCAATGGCATAGCCCACCTTGCCGCAGCCTACGATGATGATCTTCATGCGTCCTCCTCTCCGCCCGAGGGGGCGGCGGTCTGTCTCTTTTCCAGCAGGGCGGCGGAAAACTCCGCGCCCAGTATCAGTATCTGTCCCGACATATACAGCCACAGCAGCACCACGATCACCGTGGCGATGGAGCCGTACAGCACCGAGTAGCGCCCCAGATGCTCTACGTAGTACGAAAACGCCATGCTCAGCACCATCCACGCCGCCAGTGAACCGCCCACGCCGGGCAGCACCTCCCGCAGCGGCCGGCGCTGGCCCTGGGAGAGCATATACAGGATCACCAGCGTGATAGCCATGACCACCGCCAGCAGCACGAAGCGCAGGGAACTCCACGCGGTGATGAACGAGTCGGTGATGGTGATGAACCGTCCGACAAACTCCAGCACGGACCGTCCCACCACCACCAGCACCAGCGTCACGGCGATAACGACGATCAGCCATACAGTGAACAGCAGGATCCGCAGCTGGCTGCGCCACAAGCTCTCCGGCGCGCTGCGGCCAAAGGCCTTGCGGAGCGAGTGCATCAGGCACCCGGAGGCCCGCATGGGGAACCAGATGGAGAAGATGAGACTGAACCACAGCAGCTGACGGCTCTGGTTGGCGGAGACGTACTCCAGATATGAGCGCACCACATCCACCACATCTGCCGGCAGCAGCGGCTCCAGTACGGAGGTGATATACGCTACGTCCAGTTCCAGCAGACCCAGCAGGGTGCTGATGAAGATCAGCAGGGGGAAGATGGCGAACAGCAGATAATACGTCAGCGCCGCGCTGTCCCGGGCTACGTCGTGGGTATAGTACCGCAGCACCATGTCGGCGGCCAGCCGGCCGGCGTGGGTGCGGGGGAATTTTTTGTTACCACTCATATCAATATACCTCGGATGTTTAGTATACCATGATTGTTGGTAAAATCAAAGCATAATTTATCGGCGCGGCTATTCCCTCCCGGCGGGCTCAATTTTTTACAAAAAACCGAAAAAATAAATTTTTTATTAAAAAAAGTATTTCAGGTTGTCGAAACGTGAAAAGCGTGTTATAATATTGTGAGCGTAACTGGAAATAATAGGAAATCACTTTATCATTATTATACATGAGTGGAGGACGTATTATGGATAATCTGACTACCATCGTTCGTGACGAGATCTCGCGGCAGTACCGGAGCGTGCGGCAGTTTGCCTTTGCGGTGGGCGTGCCCCTGTCCACCATCAACAGCGCCCTCCACAACGGCGTCGGCGGTTCTTCGTTCGATACCGTCATGCAGATCTGCAAGACGCTGGGCATCAAGGCGATGGCCGATGACGCCGCCTTCTATCTGACCGATGATACCGAGCAGCTGCTGACCCAGTACGCCAAGCTGGACGACTACGGCCGCCACACTGTGGCCTCCGTCATGCAGGTGGAATACGAACGCTGCTCCAAGCTGAATAATCTGGACGACTGACACGTACGGCCCACCGCCGATAGGCGGCGGGCCTGTTTTTTCCGCCGCCGCTGTGCGGCGGCTTTTTTCGCTTTTTTATTGCAAACACCGCCATGCTGCGATACAATATATACGATAGATTTGTTGATGAATTTATATTATATTAGGTATTGATATTACCATCGATTGACAAGGATTTGATTGCCAAGCGGGAATCGCTTTGCTGAGTACAATGGCCGGCCGGCTGCGGAGGAAGTCTATGGAACAGTTTACCGTCCAACTGAACAACGCGACCTGCACGGTGTGTATCGGCGCCGGTGTTCTGGGGCGCGCCGGCGCGCTGCTGCGGCAGCACGTGCCGCAGGTGCGCCGCTGGGCACTGGCGGCGGATGAGGCCGTCTCCGCCATCTACGGCGAATGGGTGCAGGGCAGCCTCCGTGCCGCCGGACTGCAGGTGCGGCTGTTCCCGCTGCCCCAGGGCGAGGGTGCCAAAACGCCGGAGGCATGGTTGTCCCTGTGCCGCCGGATCCTGGACAGCGGCTTTGACCGTTCCTGCGGCGTGGTGACGCTGGGTGGCGGCGCCTGCGGCGACGCGGCGGGCTTTGCCGCCGCGTCACTGCTGCGGGGCGTGCCGTTGGCCCATATCCCCACCACGCTGCTTGCCCAGGTGGACAGCGCCCTGGGCGGCAAGACGGCTCTGGACTTGCCGGAAGGCAAAAACCTGCTGGGCGCGTTCCACCAGCCGTCTCTGGTGCTGTCGGACCCTGCCTGCCTGGCGACGCTGCCGCAGCGGCAGTTTGCCTCCGGTATGGCGGAGGTCATCAAGACCGGGCTGGTGGCCGATTCCGCCCTGCTGGCCGCCGCCGAGCAGGGCCTGCGGAGCGACAGCGGCGAGGCCCTGACGGCCCTTATTGCCGCCTGCGGACGGGCCAAGCTGCACTTGGTATCCGGTGATGCGGAGGACCACGGCGCGCGCCGCCTGCTGAACTTTGGCCATACCTTCGGCCACGGTTACGAGGCTGTCGGCGGGTATGACACCTGGACCCATGGCGAGGCTGTGGCCGCCGGGATGTGCCGTACCCTTCGCTGGCAGATAGCCAATGGCTATGGCGGCACCGATGTGCTGGCACGGCTGGAGCCGCTGCTGACGCGGTACGGCCTGCCCACGGCCATCGACTGTGACGAGGCGGCCCTGCGCCGCTGCGTGGGCCACGATAAAAAAACCGCCGGCGGTACGGTGCAGTTGGTCATCGTCCGCTGTATGGGACAGGGTGAACTGGTGACGGTGCCCCTGTCCGATTTATGGGAGGATAAAGCATGAAGCTGTTATTGACGCCTTCGTCTCTGCGGGGCACCGTCACGGTGCCACCCTCCAAAAGCCTGCTGCACCGCGAGCTGATCTGCCGGTTTCTGGCGGGCCAGGTCACGGAGCTGCCGCCCCACGCGGCACAGGATGTGCTGGCGACCTACCGGGGACTGGCCTGCCTGACCGCCCCGGCGCCGCTGGTGGACTGCGGCGACAGCGGCAGCACCCTGCGCTTTTTGCTGCCGCTGTTCATGGCCCTTGGCCGCACCGACGCGGTGTTCACCGGCTCCGACCGGCTGCTCTCTCGTCCTATCCCCGGGGATCTGGGCCTGCGGCGCACGGAGCAGGGCCTTGCCCTGACCCGCCCGCTGACAGCGGGCCACTGGTCGCTGCCGGGAGATGAGACGTCCCAGCTGATTTCCGGTATGCTGCTGGCGCTGCCGCTGCTGCCGGGGGACTCGGACATTACCGTCACCGGAGAGGCCGTCTCCCGGCCCTATGTGCAGATGACTCTGGCGGTCCTGGCTCGCCACGGCGTCACCGTGGAGAAAATCACCGATGGCTGGCATATCCCCGGCGGGCAGTTCTGTCGCCCCGCGCCGCTGTTGGATGAGCCGGACTGGTCCGCTGCGGCCTATTGGCTGGTGCTGCGTGCCCTGCTTCCCAGACAGAGAAGGGAGGCCCTTCGTATCCCGTTGGCGCCGCCGCCCTATCTCCAGGGCGACGCGGCCATCTTGCGCTATCTGGACAAGCTGCCGGAGCAGATCGATATCTCCGACACCCCGGACCTTCTGCCGCCGCTGGCCCTGTACGCCGCGCTGCGCCCGGGCCACGATACCCGCTTTACCCACGCCGCGTTCCTGCGGCAGAAGGAGAGTGATCGCCTGACCGCCGTCTCCGCTGTGCTGAACGCGCTGGGCGCTTCGGCAGAGGTGCAGCCGGACGGACTGGTCATCCACGGCGTGAGCGCGCTGCACGGCGGAGATGTCTCTGCCTGCGGTGACCACCGCATCGCCCTGCTGGCTGGCTGCGCCGCTATGGTGGCCGACGGCCCCGTGACACTGTCCGGCGCTGAGACGGTGGCGAAGTCCTACCCCGCCTTCTGGCGCGAGCTTGCCGCCCTGGGCGGAAACTGGGAGGTGCTGGAATCGTGATGCACTACACGCTTTTCGGCGAGTCCCACGGTCCGGCGGTGGGTGTCCTGCTGACGGATGTGCCGCCGGGGCTGCCGGTGGACGAGGCCTTTGTCCGTGAACAGCTGCTGCGCCGCATGGGGCAGGGGGGACTGACCACCGCCCGGCAGGAAAAAGAGGAAGTGCACTTCCTGTCCGGTGTCTATCAGGGCCGCACTACCGGCGATCCGCTGGCGGCGGTCATTTACAACGGTGATGTCCGTTCCGCCGACTACGACAGCCTGAAGAACAAGCCCCGGCCCTCCCACGGAGACTATACCGCTGCGGTCCGCGCCCTGGGCTGCAACGATCCCCGGGGCGGCGGCCATACCTCCGGGCGGCTCACCGCGCCGCTGACCGTGGCCGGCGCGCTGGCGATCACATACCTGAAGACGGCCCATATCGCCGTTCACGCGGATGTCCTGGATGAGGAGGCTCTGCGGGCACGCGCTGCCGCTGCCAAAGCGGACGGCGACAGTGTGGGCGGCGTGATCCGCTGCACCGTCAGCGGTCTGCCCGCCGGTTTGGGCGGCCCTGACTGGCGGGATACCGTGGAGGGCACCATCGCCCGCCATGTGTTTGCCATTCCCGCTGTCAAGGCCATCGGCTTCGGCGCAGGGGAGACCTTCGCCCAAATGCGCGGCAGCGCGGCCAACGACCCGTTTACGATGGCCCGTGGCGCTGTTCGCACAGCGACCAATCATGCCGGCGGTGTCAACGCCGGCGTCACCAACGGCATGGACGTGGTGTTCGACGTGACGTTCCGCCCCACACCGTCCATCGCTAAGGAACAGCGGACCGTGGACCTATATACCATGACGGAGACCACCATCTCCGTCTCCGGCCGCCACGACGCCTGCATCGCGCTCCGCGCCGCCCCGGCGGTGGAGTCCGCCGCCGCCCTGGCGGTGTGCCAGCTGTTGCCGGACACGCCCGCCGACCTGGATGGTCTGCGCTGCCGATTGGACGAGACGGACGCGGCGATCCTGGAGCTGTTTGACCGCCGTCAGCGGCTGTCTGCCGCCATCGGCGCGTATAAGAGCGCCCACGGTCTGCCGGTTCGGGATAAGGCCCGGGAGGCGGAAGTCCTCCGTACCCGGGGCGATATGCTGCCGGAGCGCCGCGATCAGGCGGAGCGCCTGATGACTCTGCTGATGGCGCTCTCCCGGGAGGAGCAGACATGACGGGGCGGATCATCCTTATCGGTATGCCCGCCGGCGGAAAGACCACCATCGGCGCCGCCCTGTCCCGGGCGCTGTCCGTGCCCCTTTACGACGCGGACGCACTGACGGAGCAGACGGTGGGCTGTTCCATCCCTGAGATCTTCGCCGCGGAGGGCGAGGCTGCCTTCCGTGCCCTGGAACGCCGGACGCTGGAAGCGCTCTGCACAGAGACGGAAATACCCTGCGTCATCGCCACCGGCGGTGGTGCGGTGTTGACGGAGCAGAACCGTGAGCTCCTGCGTCGAAGCGGCACGGTGTTCTGGCTGGACCGGACGGTGGATAATATTATGTCAACTAATTACGCCGCCGGACGTCCGCTGCTCGCCGGGGGAGAGGCGGCCCTGCGGGCCATGTATGCCGTCCGCTGCCCGCTGTACGCGGCCTGCGCCCATTATCGGGTGCCTGACGGCACTGTTGACCAAATGAAGGACTTTATTCTGCGACTATGGAGGGATACGCCATGAAGCTGCTCATCCTCAACGGCCCCAACCTGAACCTGTTGGGCCAGCGGGAGCCGGACATCTACGGCAGACAGAGCTATGACGATTTATGTAAACTGATTTATGAGCACGCCGCCGCCGTGGGCTGCCAGGTGGAGCTGTTCCAGTCTAACCATGAGGGCACGCTTATCGACGCTATCCAGGCCTCCCGGGCCGGCTTCGGCGGCATCGTCATCAACCCTGGGGCCTACGCGCATTACAGCTACGCCATCTATGATGCTCTGCGCTGCGCCCCCGTCCCGGCGGTGGAGGTGCATATCTCCGATATCAACGCCCGCGAGCCTTTCCGGGCCGTGTCCGTCACCGCGCCGGCCTGCGTTAGAGTCATCACCGGCCACGGACTTGCCGGCTATCTCGAAGCCATGGACTATCTGATCCAACAAACCAATGACACTGCGGCTGCGCCCACCTGCGGCTGCACTGGGGAGGCACTTGTATGACCAACAAAAAGCTCTATCTTATCGGCGACCCCGTGGATCATAGCCTTTCGCCGCTGCTCCACGGTGCCATGATCGCCCAGACCGGCGTACACTACACCTATGAAGTCCGCCGCGTTCAGCCCCGCGATTTGGCTGACTTCGTGGCCGAGGCCAAGGCCGGCGGCTGTGCCGGGTTCAACGTCACCATGCCCCACAAGGAGGCCATCCTGCCGCTGCTGGATGAGCTGAGCCCTGCGGCGGCCGCCTGCGGTGCGGTGAACACCGTCTGCATCAAAAACGGCCGTGCCATTGGCTATAACACTGACGGCGGGGGATTTGTGGACAGCCTGCGCGCCCGCGGCCTGGAGCCGGAGGGCAAGACCGTGCTGCTGCTGGGTACCGGCGGCGCCGGAGACGCCATCTGTGATGCGCTGGTCGGCGCCGGTGTGAAAAAGATTTTCGTCACCAACCGCAGCGTCTATCCGGCCCAGGATCTGGCCGCGCGTTACCCGGATAAGGCGCAGTTCATCTACTTCGGCATTTTCCCCGTCCGCCATGCCATGGCCGAGAGCGACCTGTTCATCAACGCCACCTCTCTGGGCATGGCCGGTATGAAGGAGTTTTCCGACCTGGGCTTCCTGCGTGACGCCCCGGCAGGCGTCACCGTCTACGATCTGGTCTATAACCCCCGGCAGACCATGCTGCTGCGCGAGGCCGAAAAGCGCGGCCTGCCCACCGTGTCCGGCATCGACCTGCTGCTCTACCAGGCGGCCCGTGCCTTCAAGATGTTCACCGGCAAGGACGTGGATATGCCCGCCCTGTTCTCGGCGCTGGAGGGCAAACTGGACTGAGGTTGACACCCGTCCCGCGCGGTTATATAATACCCGAAGGCTTTTCACCTTTTCTTTGAGGTATTTTCTATGAACTTTCGATTGCTCTCACACACAATGGGCTACATCCTGTGGGTCGAGGCAGGCTTCCTGCTGCTGCCGGCACTGACGGCCTGTATTTATGCCGAGACCTGCTGGCAGCAGTTTCTGCTGACGGCGCTGCTCTGTGCCGCGGCGGGCACGGTGCTGCATCTGATCCCGGTGAAAAAGGCACAGATGCACAGCCGCGACGGCTTTGCGGCAGTGGCCCTCAGCTGGGTGCTGCTGGCGCTGTTCGGCGCGCTGCCCTATGTGTTCACCGGCGTTCTGGACAGTTATATCGACGCCGTGTTCGAGACTGTCTCCGGCCTGACCACCACCGGCTCGTCCACCTTCACCGCTGTGTCCCATCTGCCCCGCAGCGTGCTGCTGTGGCGCTCGCTGACCCAGTGGATGGGCGGCATGGGTGTGCTGGTGCTGTTCCTGGCGCTGACGCCCCGCATGGGCGAGGGCGCGGTGTTCCTCATGCGCGCCGAGAGCCCCGGCCCCATCAAGTCCAAGCTGGTGCCCAAGGTGGGCGGCACCGCCAAAATACTGTATCTCATCTATGTGGTGCTGACCCTCTGCGAGGTGCTGGCCCTGCGTCTGGCGGGCGAGAGCTGGTTCTCCGCCGTCTGCCACAGCTTTACCACCATGGCCACCGGCGGCTTTTCGATTTATGATACCTCCCTAGCGGGCGCGTCCAAGGCGGTCATGTGGATCATCACCGTGTTCTCCTTCCTGGCGGGCGTCAACTTCTCACTGATGTTCCTGTCTGTCCGGGGCAGGGTGAAGGAGGCGCTCCGCAGCGAGGAGCTGTGGATCTATGTGGGCGTGGTGACCGCCACCACACTGCTGCTGTGTGTCAATCTGTGGGCGCAGGCCGGTGTGGGCTTCCACGACTCCATCACCGATGCTGCTTTCCAGACCGTCACCATCATCACCACTACCGGCTTCGCCACTGTGGACTTCGCCCTGTGGCCTACCTTCTGCCGCATGGCACTGGTGATGCTGATGTTCACCGGCGGCTGCGCCGGCTCCACCTCCGGCGGTATCAAGATATCCCGGATCGCCATTCTGTGCAAGAGTCTCAAGCGCGAGCTGAAGCGTCTGGCCCATCCCAACCACGTCAGCGTCATCAAGATGGACGGTCAGGCCGTGGAGGAGCGCGTCGTTTCCGCCGCCAGCTCCTTTATCTGCGCCTATCTGCTGGTGTTGCTGGCCGGTGCACTGGTGGTCAGCTGGGACAACTATGGCTTCCAGGAGTCCTTCGCCGCGTCACTGACCTGTATCAGCAATGTGGGCCCCGGCCTGGGCATCCTCGGCCCCATGGAGAATTTCTCCATCCTCTCGCCCCTGAGCAAGCTGGTGCTGTCGCTGGAGATGCTCATGGGTCGTCTGGAGCTGATGCCCCTGCTGGCGCTGTTCCTGGGCAGCACCTGGCGTGACTGACGCAAAAAAGCACCCCGCGGGGGTGCTTTTGTCATTTCTGCGCCGTGCAGTATGCCTCATATTTTTCCTGCAGCCAGGCCTTCAGCGTCTCCACGCCCGCCTCGTCCCAGGTGAAATCCCGTTCCTCCTTGTCCTGCGCCAGCTCGTAGCATACATTGCTGTATACAGCGGTGTGCAGGATTCCCGCGTCCTTATCTCCATCGAAGCGGTAGCGAAACTCCCCGATGGAGCCGGTGTATATGAACGCCCGATTGAACCAGTTGGGCGTCAATTCTGCGAATTGTGGGTGCATGACGGTCGCTCCTTTCGTTTATCATAGGGATGATACCACAAAACCGACGGACTGTACAGGCAAAAATTTGCCGCGGCTCGCCGAAGGACTTGAAAACAGACCAAACGTATGGTACAATATGCCTGCATATTCAGGGGCACCGCCCCTTGGCAAAGTGAGGGAATAGCGTATGAAAAACGCAGTCAAACGTATCGGCGTGCTGACCAGCGGCGGCGACGCCCCCGGCATGAACGCCTGCATCCGCGCCGTGGTCCGCAGCGCCAACGCCCGGGGCATCGAGTGCGTGGGCATCCGCCGCGGCTATCAGGGCCTGATCTCCGGCGACATCGTCGAGATGGACAACGCCAGCGTCAGCCGCATCATCAACCGCGGCGGCACCATCCTGTACTCCGCCCGCTGTGACGAATTCCGCACCAAGGAGGGGCAGGAGAAGGCCTACGCCACCTGCAAGCTCATCGGTCTGGACGGCCTGGTGGCCATCGGCGGCGACGGCACGTTCCGCGGCGCGCAGGACCTGTCCAAGTTCGGCGTTTCCGTGGTGGGTATCCCCGGCACCATCGATAACGACATCGTCTGCACCGACTACACCATCGGCTTCGACACCGCGGCCAACACCGCCGTGGAGTGTATGGACAAGCTCCGCGACACCATGCAGTCCCACGAGCGCTGCTCCGTGGTGGAGGTCATGGGCCACCGCGCCGGTTATCTGGCGCTGTATGTGGGCGTGGCCATCGGCGCCACCGCCGTGCTGGTGCCCGAGCGCCCCTACGACTTTGAAAAGCAAGTGGCTGAGAAGATCCGCCGCGCCCGTATCAGCGGCAAAACCAATTTCATGATCGTGGTGGCCGAGGGCGCCGCCAGCGGCATGGCCGTGGGCGAGCAGATCAAAAAGGAGCTGGGGCTGGATCCCCGCGTCACGATCCTTGGCCACATCCAGCGGGGCGGCAGCCCCACAGCCAAGGACCGCGTCACCGCCACCCGCATGGGCTACGAGGCGGTGCAGCTGCTGGCGGAGGGCAAGACCAACCGCATCGTCTGCGCCAAGGGCGACCGGATCAGCAACGTGGACATTGACGAGGGCCTGGCGATGACCAAGACCCTGAACCACGAGGAGTTCGAGGTCATGACCGTCATGACCGGAAGATAAACCGTGAAAGAGAAGCAGGAGGCCGTGCGGCCTCCTGCTTTTGTCGCGGCAAAAATGGAAGGAAATGGAAGTATTTTACAATTTTGCGATGAACATAGGACAAAATCTGGGAGAATTTACAAAAAGGGATGGACAAACGGAAAATACTTGTTATAATTAAAGTATCCGCAACGACGTCGTTGCATTGCGTTTTAATAACGATTTTATTAAAACGATGGGGTCTGCGGAAATATAAATTTCTATGGGGAGTGTTACAATGAAAAAAGTATTGGCAACCATTCTGGCGCTGGTCATGGCACTGGGCCTCACTGCCACTGCGTGGGCGACCGAAGGAGGCACCGAAGGCGGCGCGGGCACGACATCCGAGAATTTTTATCAGGACACGGAGAATGAACACGTGTGGCATATCAAGAACCTCGAAGGCCTTAAAGAGTTCCGTGCAAATCTGAAGAATGCCGAGTGGCAGGCCGTGGGCCACTACTGGAGTGAGGGACAGAATGAAAGCCTGAAAAATGAAGCCTATTACGGCTATACCATCGTGCTGGATAACGACATCGACATGAGCGGTGAAACAAATTGGGATCCTATTGGCGGCGTAGATGACCCGTGGCGCTTCAACGGAACGTTTGACGGGCAGAACCACACCATTTCCAATATGAAGATAGATAGTAATGGCGACGATGTTGGATTCTTTGGGTTCCTTAAGTCCGGCAGAGAGCAGGGACTGCGTATCCAGAACCTGAAATTCAACAATGCCAATGTCAGCGGCGAGGAGAATGTGGCCGTGCTGGCGGGAACTGCCAACCTGTTCAGTGAGTTCAACAACATTACCGTCACAAACAGCACGGTAAGTGGTACTAAAAATATTGCCGGTATTGTAGGTTATACGCTAAACGGCGAGAAAATCAACAACATCACCATTGAAAGCACGAAGTTGTATGCGTCTGAAAAGCGTGTAGGCGGCATTGCGGGCTATGTATGTAATTCGGCTAACCGTGTCAGTGACGGCTGCGGCGGCGCATATGAGAAGTGCAGCGTAAAGAATCTGACGATTGCACAGGGCGCTGCCAACAACGCATGGCCTGTAGAGAGCGGTTATCTGTTTGGACTGCTCAACTCGGATGGCGGTACGACCTTATATAAGCTGACAAACTGCCGTGTTAACGGTAAGTTGGTGCCCGCAGCGACGGTGGTGCAGGCCGGAGATGGCACTCGAGCACCGCATACGGCGCTGGGTGTGACAGTGTTCTGCTATGGTGCGAACTATGTAACGAATGTCAGCATTATCTGCACGGAGACTGACCCTACCCCCTCCACCGGCGGCTATTACTACTATCCCTCCACCACGACCAATGACACCACTAAGGGCAGCCCCAAGACCTTCGACGCGGGCGTGGGTATCTACGCCGTGACCGCTGTTCTCAGCGTTACTGGCATGGCCTGGGCCGCTAAAAAGCGCGGAAACTGACCCGTATTTCCTGCGGTGTCTTACCCCGGCGCCGCGCGAAATAAAAAAGGCACCCCGTCGGGGGTGCCTTTTTCCATTTTGTTTTTCACTCCATATGGGGCCGTTCGTCGCCCATGAAGAACACCGCCACGGTGCCCTGTCCGGCGTGGCTGCCGATGATGGTGCCGATGTCGCACAGGCGTATTTTCCCCTTCAGCTTCGGGAAGCGCTCCTCCACGGCGTCCATGACCAGCCGGGCGTCCTCCGGGCACTGGCTGTGGCAGATAAAGCACTTGCCGTCATAGTCCCGGCCGCCCTGGGCGTGCTGCTCCATGGTGTCCACCGTAGTCTCCACGGCTTTTTTCTTGCCCCGCACCTTGCTGTATGCCTTGATGGCGCCCTTGTCGTCCAGCCGCATGATGGGGCAGATGTTCAGCACCGTGGCTACCGTGGCCGCCGCGCCGGATACCCGGCCTGTCCGCCGGAACTGGGTCATATCGCTGGAGAAGAACTGGTGATGCACCTTGTTCCGGTTGTCCAGCACCCACTGGGCCACGGTGTCGATGTCCTCACCCGCGTCCCGCATATCGGCGGCGTAGTCCACCAGCAGGCCGTAGCCGCTGGAGGAGCACAGGGAGTCGATGACGATCAGCTTTTGCCCGGGGTACTTGTCCTTCAGCTCTGCTGCCGCCAGATAGGCGTTGTTCACCGAGCAGGACTGCCCGGATGTGAATGCGATGTGCAGCACGTCGCCGCCCTGCTGCAGCAGGCGCTCGAAGAAGTCCATATACCCCGCTACGTTGATCTGGCTGGTCTGGGGCAGCTTGCCCGCCTTCAGAAAGCCGTAAAACCGGGGCAGCGCCGCCGGATCGCGGCCCATATCGTCGTCATAGGTCTGTCCGTCCACCACATAGGTGTAAAACAGCACGGGGATGTCCCGGCTCTCCATGTACGAATAGGGTAGGTCCACCGTGGAGCAGCAGCTCAGTGTAAATTTCCGTTCCATTATTTCTCCTTTTTACTCCTTTGTTCCGCCGTGCCTGCGGCAGGGAAGGGGGCACGCAGAACGCCCGTTTGTAATACAAGTTCATTATATGGCCCTGCCTGTTTTTGTCAATATGCGCTTTTCACGGATTGCAAAAACCGATGGGATACGCTATAATAACCACCTGACTACAATACAGGGAGCGATCCGTTATGATACTCGTACTGCAAAAGAACACCCCGGAGCCTGCCATCCGCCAGCTGCTGGCCCAGCTGGCTCTGCAAAACGTCAAGGGCGGCTGCGTAGCGGGGGAGACGTCCCTCCTCCTGCCCCTGGTGGGAGAGACGTGGCGGCTGGACCCCGCCGCGCTTCAGGCCCTGCCCTATGTGCAGGAGGCCCGCCGTCTGACCCCGGCCTATCACCTGGCCGCCCGGAGCACTCATCCGGAGAATACCGTGGTGCCGGTGGGCGATGTCCGCGTGGGCGCGGATTTCTGCCTGATCGCCGGGCCCTGTGCCGTGGAGTCCGCGCACCAGATACAGACCGTCGCCGCCGCCGTAAAGGCCGCCGGGGCCGTCATGCTCCGCGGAGGCGCCTTCAAGCCCCGCACCTCGCCCTACACCTTCCAGGGCCTGGGCGAGCAGGGCACGGCGCTGCTGGTACAGGCTGGCCGTGATACGGGCCTGCCCACCGTTACCGAGATCACCGATCCCGCCCAGCTGGACGCGCTGGCCGATGTGGACGTGCTGCAGGTGGGTGCGCGCAATATGCAGAACTTCGCCCTGCTGAAGGCTCTCGGCCGCACCCGCAAGCCCATCCTGCTCAAGCGCGGCACCTCCGCCACGGTGGAGGAGCTGCTGCTGTCCGCGGAGTATATCCTGTCCGGCGGCAATACGCAGGTCATTCTCTGTGAGCGTGGTATCCGCAGCGGCCTGACCCCCGCCCGCGCCGCCCTGGATGTGTCCGCCGTTCCGGTGCTGAAGCGCCTGACCCATCTGCCGGTCATTGTGGACCCCAGCCACGCCGCGGGCCGCGCCGATCTGGTGGAGCCGCTGGCGCTGGCCGCCGTGGCCGCCGGGGCCGACGGACTGTTGGTGGAGGTCCATGACCGCCCCGCCACCGCCCTGTCCGACGGCGCCCAGTCCCTTACCCCCGCCGCCTTTGCCCAGCTGGCCCAAAAGGTCCGCTGCCTCCGCGAAGCCCTGCAATAAGCAAAAACGACCGCCTCGGCGGTCGTTTTTTACATCCAGCAGCCCAAGGCCTTTTTCCACGGCCGGTACAGCCCGTAGCCGATCAGCCCGCCGGCAGTGTTGCAGATCAGGTCGGTGATGTCCGACATCCGTGCTGTGGGCAGCAGAGGCTGGACCAGCTCGATGCACAGGCTCAGCAGGAATGCCGCCCCCACCGTACGGAACACCCCTGCTTTTCCCCGGCGCACCACCGGCCACAGAATGCCGAAGGGCACTGTCATCAGCACGTTTAGAAAGACCTGCCGCTCTGCGTTGCCGTATCCCAGCCGCAGGTCACGGAACGGCTCCAGGTTCATGGGCGCGTAGGCATGGTGTATTCCCAGCATGGAGAGCACCGGCAGCACCGTCACCCACAGCACGCCCAGCATATACACGCTGAACACCGTGTACACCAGTACCCGCCGTCGCCCCTGCTTTTTCCACCGGCCCAGCAGCAGGAGATACAGCCCCAGCAGCACGATCAGGTCCGGCGTGTACTTGGGCAGCGCCCGTATGAAAATGTCCGCCATGACCGCACCTCCCATCAGTATAGTATGCCCTATTATGCCCGCCTGTCCCGTGAAAGTCAACCCGGTCAAGCAAATCATAAGGCCTCCACCGTCAGGCGGGGGGCGTGAGGGGGCGCAGGTGCGCGGCGGGGGGACAGCTTTGAAAAATCTCCGACCTTCAGCATGGGGGCACCTCCATCGTCTTTCCTTGAGCTTGTACCTATCCTATACCCTCCCACCATGGCAGAGTCAATAGGGGATATGAAAAAATTTTCCCCGCCCGCAGGCGGGGAAAATGTATGTCATTCCGCCGGGATCCGCACGGTGAATGTGCTGCCCTGCCCGGGCACGCTTTCCACCGCCGCCGTGCCGCCGTGGAGCTGCGCGATCTGCCGCACCATGTACAGCCCCAGCCCGGTGCCCTCGCCGCCGCTGCGGGCCGCGTCCACCTGATAGAAGCGCTGCCATATCTTCTCCTGCTGGTCCGGTGGGATGCCCGCGCCATCGTCGCTGACGGACAGCACGGCGCAGCTGCCCGTCCGGTGGACGGTTACACGGACGTGCCCGCCGCCGCTGCCGTATCGGAAGGCGTTGGAAATGAGGTTGTTCAGCAGCCGGGTCATCAGTATCACGTCCATCTGCGCCTCCACGCTCTCCGGCCCGTCAAAGGTCAGGACAACGCCCTCCGGCGCGATCATTTTCTGCTGCTCACATACCGCCTCCGCCAGCGCTGTCAGGTCGCCGCGCTCCATGCAGGTCTTCTGCGTGCCCTGCTCCAGCCGTGTGATGTGCAGCAGCTGCCCGATGAGCCGGGACATCTGCTCCGCCTGCCGATGAATGACCGTCATGCCCTCGACGTAGTCCTCTGTGGTCTCCGCTGTACGCTCCAGCGTCTCACATTCTGCCAGGATCACCGTCACCGGCGTCCGCAGCTCGTGGCTGGCGTCCGAGGTAAACTGCGCCTCCGCCTTAAAGGAGCGTTCCAGCCGGTCAAACATATCGTCAAAGGTCCCCGCCAGCCGGTTGATCTCACTCCTGCCTCTGGGCAGGCCGATGCGCCGCGACAGGTCCTCGCCGCCGGAGATGCTCTCCGCCGCCGCGATGACCTTCTCCATGGGCTTGAAGGAGCTGCTGGAGATGAGCCAGCCGCCGCCCACGCTCAGCACCACCAGCGCCGGCAGCACCGACCACGCCAGCGGCACGATGACCTCCATCACGCTGCCCCGTGCCGCGCTGTCGATGGTGCCCCGTACCCACAGGCCGCTGCCGCCGATCTCCAGCCAGCAGTCGTACACCAGATACATCCCGTCGCTGCTGCCGACGACGGTGTGCAGCGCGTTTTTCTCCTTCGGCGCGCCGTCCGATACCTCCGCCGGCGCCGTGCCGAACAGCCGCTGTCCGTCCTCGTCGAAGATCTCCGTGTACACCCCGTGGGCGTACTGCTCCACATCGCTGAAATCCCAGTCTCCGTGGTCGAATTCCACATCATCGGCGTTCCGGCCCACCATGTACAGCAGCTCCGCCTCCGGCGGCCGCGTTACGGTGTTGCGGTTCATCAGCATCACGAACACCAGCATCAGCGCCGTGATGGCGATCATCAGCAGGGAGAACCACAGGGTCATCCGCCATTTGATGGATATGTTCCTCATGCGTCCTCCTTCAGCACCCAGCCCATGCCCCGCACCGTGTGCAGCAGCTTGCGCTCCCCGGACAGTTCCAACTTCTTCCGCAGATAGCTGATGTATACGTCCACTACATTGGTGCCCCCGGCGTAGTCCAGGCTCCACAGGTTGTCCTCGATCTGCTGCCGGGACAGCACCACGCCCTTGCTGCGGATCAGGTATTCCAGCAGGGCATATTCCCTGGCGGACAGCTCAAGCGTCCGGCCGCCCCGCTTCGCCGTCCGCGCGGCAGTGTCCACCGTCAGATCGGCCAGAGTGTAGACGTTGGTACTGCCGCTTCCCTTTTTCCGGGTCAGTACCCGCAGCCGCGCCAGCAGCTCGTCCATGGCAAAGGGCTTGATAAGATAGTCGTCCGCGCCCGCGTCCAGTCCGTCTACCCGGTCGGCTACGGCGTCCCGGGCTGTCAGCAGCAGCACCGGCAGGGCGCTGCCCCGGGCGCGCAGCGTCCGCAGCACCGTCAGCCCGTCCACTTTCGGCATCATGATGTCCAGCACCGCTGCGTCGTAGGCGGCCGCGTCCAGATAGGCCAGCGCCTCCGCGCCGTCCGGTACGCCGTCCACGGTGTAGCCCGCCGCCGTCAGGTTCTTCACCAGCATCCGCCGCAGCTCCGGTTGGTCCTCCGCGATGAGAATACGCATACGCTGTGTCCTCCTCCACAAACTGCCGTCCGGCGGCAATCAAAAATATCCCGCCCGCCCATCGGCGGGCGGGACCTCTCGCTCACACCCAGTATACCAGAAAACCGCTGCCCTGACAACCCTTACGCCGTCAGCATGGGCAGGTCAGCGGCGTCCACACCGCTGTACTTCCGGGTCAGATAATCCTCGATATACGCCGCCTCCTCCACGGAGCGCAGGTCGGCGAAGCTCTCCAGCTGCTTTTCGTAGCTGGCGGACACGGTCAGCGTCTCGCCGCAGTGGATCAGCTTCAGCACCACGCCGTTGTCCAGGGTGCGGCTGCTCTCCAGCGCGTAGTTGACGGGGGAAGCCTTTTTGATGATGTGAAAACGTTTCATATTCTTTACCTCCTGAAACTGTATTGTATATGTAGATGGCCTTGTGTTGATGTGTTGTGTGCTTCCTTAGGATAGCCTTATCTTACGTCCGGTTTATTAGAGGAACATTAAAGAAATAAAAATAATTTTTGAACGTCCCGCCCTGCCGCTTTTCAAATCCCGCCCGCGGTGGTACAATACCCATAACAGAAATTTTGCCGATAAGGAGGCATTCCCTATGAAAAAGTCTGTTCTCCGTTCCTACGCCCGTCTCATCGCCCGCACCGGCGTCAACATCCAGAAGGGGCAGGAGGTGTTCATCGCTGCCGACCTGGACCAGCCGGAGTTTGTGGCCATGCTGGTGGACGAGTGCTATAAGTGTAAGGCCAAAAAGGTCGTGGTGGACTGGAACTACCAGCCTCTGCAGAAGCTTCACGTCCGCCACCGCAGCCTGACCACCCTCTCCAGAGTGGAGGACTACGAGCTGGCCCGCTGGCAGCACTATGTGGATACCATCCCCTGCCGCATCTATCTGCTCTCCGAGGACCCGGACGGCCTGAAGGGCATCGACCAGGAGAAGCTGGCCAAGAGCCAGCAGGCCAAATTCCCCATCATCAAGCCCTACCGCGACCAGATCGAGAACAAGTACCAGTGGTGTATTGCCGCTGTCCCCGGTGAGGCCTGGGCAAAAAAGCTGTTTCCCGGTCTGCGTAAGTCTCAGGCGGTGGAAAAGCTGTGGGAGGCCATCCTCTCTACCTCCCGCGCGCTGGAGGGCGATCCCCAGGCCAACTGGGCGGCCCACAACAAGGACATCCACGACCGCCGCGACTACCTGAACAGCCTGCACATCCGTCAGCTGCGCTACAGGAGCGCCACCGGCACCGACTTCACCGTGGGTATGATCCCCGAGGCCCATTTCTGCGGCGGCAGCGAGCGCAGCCTGCAGGGCATTGTCTTCAACCCCAATATCCCCTCCGAGGAGTGCTTCATCTCCCCCAAGCGGGGCGAGGCCGAGGGTACCGTCTACGCCACCAAGCCACTGAGCTATCAGGGGCAGCTCATCGACAAGTTCTGGATTCGCTTCCACGCGGGCAAGGCTGTGGAGTGGCACGCCGAGCAGAACAACGACCTGCTGACCAAGCTTATCACTATGGACGAGGGCAGCGCCTATCTGGGCGAGTGCGCCCTGGTGCCCTACGACAGTCCCATCCGCCAGTCCGGACTGCTGTTCTACAACACGCTGTTCGACGAAAACGCCGCCTGCCATCTGGCCCTGGGCATGGGCTTTGCCGACACCATTAACGACTTTGAGCACAAGACCTTGGCCGAGTGCCGCGCCCTGGGCGTCAATGACTCCATGATCCACGAGGACTTTATGATCGGCTCCGAGGATATGGACATCGACGCCGTCTGCGAAAACGGCGATGTGGTCCCCGTGTTCCGCCATGGCAACTGGGCCTTCTGAAACAACAAATATCCCCCGGCTGCCGCCGGGGGATATTTCTTTTCTGCTGATGCATATACTCTCCCAAAAGCAAAAGGGAGGAACGACCATGGCACAGATCGAACCCATCACCTGGTTCCGCAATGCCCACCCGGAGCAGGGCAGCCTGCGGGTGCAGGTATCCGCCGCCCAGGGGATATTCCCCATCCCCGGCGCAGCGGTGGAGGTATACCGCGACTTCGGCGCGGTGCGGGAGACGTTCTACTCCGGCGTGACCGACAGCTCCGGCATTGCCGACAGGATACTGCTGCCGGCGCTGCCCGCGTCGCTGGGGCTGTCGTCGGACACGGCGGGCATCAGCGGCACCGCCTACACCGTGGCGGTGAGCCACCCGGACTACCACTGTCCGGAGCACCAGCAGGTGCTGGTGTTTCCCCGTATTGAGTCCGTGCTGGCGGTGACGCTGCCGCCGCAGCGAGAGGAGGGCTGAGCCGTGCCCTATCCCGTTATTCCGGAGTACATCACCGTCCATCTGGGCGCGCCGGACGCCCCGGCGGAGAACGTCACCGTCACCTTTCCCCGCTATATCAAGGGCGTGGCCGCCAGCGAGATATACCCCACCTGGAACGAGAGCGCCATCCGCGCCAACGTGCTGGCGCAGATATCCGTGGCGCTGAACCGGGTCTATACGGAGTTCTACCGCAGCCGGGGCTATGACTTCGACATCACCAACAACACCCAGTACGACCAGGCCTTCTCCCCGGATAAGGAGACGTTCGAGAACATCAACGCCATCGTGGACGATATGTTCAACAACTACATCGTCCGCCGCGGCAATGTGGAGCCCCTGTACGCCCAGTTCTGCGATGGCGTGCGCACCCAGTGCCGGGGGCTGTCTCAGTGGGGCAGCCAGGAGCTGGCGCAGCAGGGACGCACGCCCTACGAGATATTGCAGTACTACTACGGGCAGGACATCGACCTGGTGTACAACGCCCCGGTGGGGGACAGCACGCCCTCGTACCCCGGCCGGCCGCTGACCGTGGGCAGCGTGGGCGAGGACATCCGCACCATCCAGCGGGAGCTGAACCGCATCCGCAAGAACTACCCGGCTCTCCCCGCCGTCGGAGAGACCGACGGCGTCTTCGGCGCGGACACCGCCGCCGCCGTCCGCGCCTTCCAGCGCATTTTCAATTTGACCCAGGACGGCATCGTGGGCAAGTCCACCTGGTACCGTATCAAGTCCATCTACAACGGCGTCAAGAGCCTCTCCGAGGTCACCAGCGAGGGCCTGACCATCTCCGAGGCCCAGCGGCAGTTCCCCAAGGTCCTCCGCCTGGGCGACACCGGCATCGGCGTCCAGACCATCCGGTTCTATCTGGCGTTTCTGGGCTTCTTCCTGCCGGAGCTGCCGCCCATCCGCATCTCCGACGTGTTCGACGACGAGCTGCGGGACGCGGTGCTGGCCTTCCAGAGCACCTATGGCCTCACCGTGGACGGCGTGGTGGGGCGGAACACATGGAACGCCATCCGGAACGTCTATGAGCAGACGCTCTACCAGCTGCCGCCGGAGTACCAGACCTTCGCCCGGCAGATATACCCCGGCCGTTTTCTGGTGGAAGGCGACACCGGCGCGGAGGTGACGCTGCTTCAGACCCAGCTGAACCGGCTGGCGCAGCGGGACAGCGCCCTGCCCTCCGTGACCGCGGACGGCATCTTCGGCCCCGCCACCGCCGCCGCTGTCCGCGCCCTGCAAAACCGCCTGGGGTACAGTCCCACCGGCGCCGTCGGCCCGGTCCTTTGGTCCTACATCATCACCCAGGGTCAGGGCTACGGTGTGTTTTGAACAAAAAAAGAACCGCCCTCGGGCGGTTCTTTTCCGTATTTCTTACACCATGCGGCAGCTCTCGCAGTCCTCGCAGGCGGGGAACTTACTCTTGTCGTAGGCGATGCCGTTCTTGTCGTAGTAGTCCTTTACCGCGGACTTCACCGCTTCCTCCGCCAGCACGGAGCAGTGCAGCTTGTGGGCGGGCAGACCGCCCAGCGCGTCCACGACCTCCTTGTTGGTCAGCGCAAGCGCGTCCTCGATGCGCTTGCCCTTGATCATCTCGGTGGCCATGGAACTGGAGGCGATGGCGCTGCCGCAGCCGAACGTCTCAAACTTCACGTCCTCGATCTTGTTGTCCTTGATCTTCAGGTACATCTTCATGATGTCGCCGCACTTGGCGTTGCCCACCTCGCCCACGCCGTCGGCGTCGGCGATCTCGCCCACGTTCCGGGGGTGCAGGAAGTGGTCCATCACGGTATCGGTATACAAAGCCATAATCAACGCTCCTTTACATTACAGAATGAATGTCCGCTTGCCGGACTCCAGGTCCTTCCACATGGGGGACATATCCCGCAGGTACGCCACGATGCCGGGCACTTTTTCCAGAATATAGTCCACCTGCGCCTCCGTGGTGTTGTGGCACAGGCTCAGCCGCAGGGACCCGTGGGCTACCTCGTGGGGCCGGCCGATGGCCAGCAGCACATGGCTGGGGTCCAGGGACCCGCTGGTGCAGGCGCTGCCCGAACTGGCGCAGATGCCCGCCTGATCCAGCAGCAGCAGAAGGCTCTCGCCCTCGATGCCCTCGAAGCAGAAGTTCACGTTGGTGGGCAGCCGGTGCACCGGGTCGCCGTTCAGCGCGCTGTGGGGGATCTTACTCAGTCCCGCGATCAGCTTGTCCCGCAGCTTCGTCAGTCGGGCGGTGTCCTCATCGATGTGCCCGCAGGACTCCTCCAGCGCCGCCGCCAGACCCATGATGCCGGGGATGTTCTCCGTGCCGGCCCGCTTGCCGCGTTCCTGCGCGCCGCCCTCGATGATATTGGTCAGGGGGATGCCCTGCCGGGCATACAGCACGCCCACGCCCTTGGGGCCGTGGAACTTGTGGCCGGACAGGGACAGCATGTCGATGTTCTGCTCCTTCACGTTGATGTGCAGGTGCCCGGCGGCCTGTACCGCGTCCGTGTGGAACAGCACGCCCTTTTCGTGGCACACCTTGCCGATCTCCGGGATGGGCAGGATAGAGCCGATCTCGTTGTTGGCGTACATGATGGTCACCAGACAAGTGTTCTCCCGGATGGCCTCCGCCACCTGCTGGGGGGTGATGGTGCCTGTGGGACCCACGTCCAGCAGCGTCACCTCGAAGCCCTCTTTTTCCAGCTTCTTCAGTGTGTGCAGCACCGCGTGGTGCTCGAAGGCGGTGGAGATGATGTGCTTCTTGCCCTTTCGCTCACCGATCCGCGCCGCCGAGACGATGGCCTGGTTGTCGGCCTCGCTGCCGCCGGAGGTGAACGTGATCTCCTTAAAGCTGCACCCGAGACAGTCCGCTACCCGCCGCCGTGCGTCCGCCAGCGCCTCCGCGGCCTGCTGGCCCACGGTGTGCAGGCTGGAGGGGTTGCCGTAGTTGCCCTGCAGGCAGGGGAGCATGGCGGCCACGGCGGTGTCGCTCATTCTTGTGGTGGCGGCGTTATCGGTATAAATGGTCATACGCTGGTCCTCCTGGTATGAAAAACTAAAGCCTACTTATTAGGTATGTTTACAATACCTCTAAAAGCATACTTTGTCAATAGGTTTTAGTAAAATATTTTGAATACCTCTTGTATTTTTTCCGGCGCTGTGCTAACCTAAACATAAGAATTATCGGAAAAGTTTCGGATCGCAAACCCTTTGGCAGAAAGCCCGAAGCTTTTTCGCCGGACGCAAGCATAATGAAAAGACGGAGTGTACCTATATGGAAATTCAGAAATCCTCGGAGGACTATTTGGAAACCATGCTGATGATGCAGAAGAAGCACGGCTTCATCCGCTCCATCGATGTGGCGGAGCATTTGGGCGTCACCAAGCCCAGCGTCAGCTACGCCACCAAGCGCCTGCGGGAAAACGGCTACATCACCATGGATAAAACC
>ERZ827150.1850-NODE-1850-length-24939-cov-3.095684_pt1 | contig 24939 bp, 16 predicted proteins | sample MGYA00519779_ERZ827150 | MGnify/ENA primary metagenome ERZ827150 (study PRJEB31778, sample SAMEA3449267) | human gut metagenome | biome: human gut; feature: human-associated habitat; material: faeces | place: United Kingdom | collected 2010/2012 ...
AAGATTCCGGCAGTACGTCCGATTCTGAATCCGACACCGCATCCGAAACATCGTCCGATAGCACCTCTGGTTCTTCTGATGATGGAGAACAGTTGCCTGACGAAGTTGAGGCTGTTGCAGGAAATTATACGTATAACCTTGCTTCGTCTACAATTTCCACAAGCTGGAATCCTGCAACTTATCAGACAGAAGATCAGGGCGTTCCTTTGGATTACATTACAACCGGCTTCTACAATTTCGTTTTCAACGATAAACTTCATTCACAGGCTGATTTCCTTACTTATTGCGGAGCAGACGCTAGTTCGGCTACAAAGGAATTCGAGGGCTACACCGTTATCCCCGAGATGGCAGCAGCTTTTCCCGTTGACGTAACGAATGATTATAAGGGCATTGATAAATGGGGTATTCCGGCAGACGCAACCGCCGGTTTCGCTTATAAAATTGCTTTGAATCCTAACGCCACTTGGGAAAATGGAACGAAGATAACTGCAGATGATTATATCTATTCTATGCAGCAGTATCTCAATCCTCAACAACTTAACTACAGAGCGAAGGAATACTATTCCGGCAGTTTTTCTCTTGTCGGTGCAGAATCTTACGCAAAGGGTGCGCGTCAGAACAATTATACAACTGTTGCTCAGCTTGGCGACAAGGCAGCCGATTATGCCGGAGACCAGCTTTACATCGACGTAGATGAACTCTGGGGTATGGAAGGTGCTCAGAGTGCAGACGGAAAATCGATGGAAAAGTGGATGCCCATCAACGACGATGTTAAATATCGTGATCTTGCTGTTGAAGAAGGAAAAGCAGGCGACTGGATTTCTGCCAAAGAAATATATGAGTATTTCCTTGCTGAAAACGGTAACGGAGATCAGGCTACTTTGCTTGCTGCAGCCGGGAAATATTTTGCATATGTAACGGGAAAAACCTCGGGTGACGCGACTTGGGATACGGTAGGACTTTTAAAGACAGGTGATTATGAAATAACGGTTATTCTTGATAAATCGCTTACCGGATTCCACCTTCTTTACAACCTTACAGGCAACTGGCTTCTTTATAAGCCTTACTACGACGATCTCCTTGTTAAACAGGGTGACGCATATCTTAGCACATATTATACAGACGTTGCAACTACCATGTCCTATGGGCCTTACAAAATGTCTTTCTATCAGGCGGATAAGAGAATGGTATTTGTTAAGAATGACAAATGGTACGGATATAAAGATGGTTCTCATAAATATGTAGATCCTTCCGACGGAAAGACATATAATATGTATCAGACGAACCAGATAGTAATCGATAAAGTTAAAGAAGCAAAGACGATGAAGACTATGTTCCTCGCCGGTAGATTAGCTACTTACGGCTTGCAGTCGGAGGATTATGATTCCTACAGATCCAGTGACCGTGTGTACTTTACACCCGATGAAACGATTTTCTTCTTCATTTTCAACGGTAACCTTAAAGCAATTCAGGAACGTATTCAGGCAAAACCGGAATTAAAGGGTCTTGAAACGATTGCTCTTGAATCTTTCAGAAAAGCTATTGCCGTAACTTACGATAAAGAAGCTCTTTGTACGGCTGTCAGCCCATCGAGATCTGGTGGTTACGGACTTATCGGTAACAACTATATCTATGACCCGTTGACCGGTGCTAAATACCGTGATACAGATCAGGCTAAGAAAGCACTCTGTGATTTCTACAGCGTTGATATTTCTCAGTATGATTCTTTGGATGACGCTGTTGATTCTATCACGGGTTATGCTCCCGATACTGCAAAGAAACTTTTCAAGGAAGCTTTTGATGAAGCAATTGCAAAAAAATATATAACCGATGCTGATAATGACGGCAAGTCCGATCAGGAAATTAAGATCGAGTATTGTTCTTCCTCTGCAGGAACTCCGTTTATCAAGAAGACCCTTGATTACCTTAACGAAAAACTTGCGGAAGTTCTCGTAGGAACTCCGTTTGAAGGAAAGGTTTACTTCTATGAATCTGCTTCTTATGGTGATCAATGGGCCGATAAGATCAAAGCGGGTCTTTCTGATACGGTACTCGGCGGATGGGGCGGTGCTGCACTTGATCCGTTTGGTTTAACCGAATTGTATGCAGATCCTTCGAGACAGTACGACGCAGGCTGGTTTAATTCGTCTGCGGTTGATCTTACCATAAACGTTGCTCCGAAGAAGGGTGAGGCTAAAGTTGACGTAACGCTTACCCTTAAACAGTGGTCCGACGCTTTGAACGGTTCGACGGTTAAAGTCGGCAACGTTGAATACAACTTCGGCGATGGTCAGGCGGATGTAAGCACGAGATTGGATATTCTTGCAGCTTTTGAAGCAAGAATTCTCCAGACTTACGACTATATTCCGATGTTGCAGAATGCTTCGGCAGCTCTTCTTACCTACAAGGTAGATTACGTAGTCGATGATTACAGAGCAGTTATGGGTCGCGGCGGTATCGCATACATGAGATATAACTATGACGACGTTGCTTGGAAGGCATACGTTAAAGCTCAGGGCGGCACGCTTCACTATTAATTTTTACGGTAAAACCGTATTATATTAAAAAGTCGAATTATATTCTCATCAGAGAATAATTTGACAAAGCAACATATTTCCGACCGATTTCGGTCGGAAATAGTTGCTATTTATAGAAAAAAGTTGCTGTTATCGAAATAACATCACGGATGTGGCGTTATTTCGATAACAAAAAGGAGAAAAGATGAATTCTACACTCAAATACATACTTCAAAGATTACTGTTGATGATAGCAACTTTGTTCATCATTACTTTTATCTGTTTCACGTTAATAAGAATGTTGCCATTACCGCCTCTTGATCCGTCGGATTCGGCGAATTACTATATTGTTATGAAACGTCGTGAAGCGGCGGGTTATAATTTGCCGAAAATAGTACAGTTCGGTATTTATCTTAAAGGTATTTTCACGCAAGGCACGTTCGGCGTCAGCGATAAACTCTATTTCGGTCAGGAAGTGTGGAGTGTTTTTGTTAAGAAATTACCTGCAACCGTACTTGTCAATTTGTATTCAATTATTCTTAGTATTCCTATCGGAATATTCTTTGGTATAATCGCTGCAATGAAAAAGAACACTATGGTTGATCACACTATTTCAACGCTCGTTATGGTGTTTATTTCTTTACCGTCGTTTGTTTTTGCATTTTTGGTGCAGTACATTTTATGTTATAAGTTGCAATGGTTTGACTTCTTAATGAAAGCAGGAACAGATTATTTCAGTTGGGATATGTTTAAATCCATGCTTCCCGCTATTCTTTCGCTTTCGTTCGGCGTTATCGCATCGTTCACGAGAACGACGCGTGCAGAACTCACCGAGGTTCTGACAAGCGATTTCATGCTTCTTGCAAGAACAAAAGGCTTGACGAAACGTCAGGCAACCACAAGACATGCATTACATAACTGCATGGTTGTAATATTACCTGCAATTATGGGCGAATTTATTTCTATAATGAGCGGTTCTCTTATTATTGAGGATATCTTTTCGATACCGGGCGTAGGAAATTTGTACCTGGAATCTATCAACGGCAGAGATTACAATATGTTCATGCTTGATACGATTTTTTATACGACAATAGGTCTTTTAGCCGGAATCGTAGTAGATATAAGTTATGGGCTTATTGACCCGAGAATCAGAATGGGATCGGTGAAGTAATATGGAAAAATATAATGATATTCCCGCTGAAAAGTTTAAATTTGTTAATTTAAACGAAAAGTTGCACGATAAAAAGTTCAATACAAAGGCAAAAGGATTTCTTGCGGACGCATTTTCCAGATTTAAGAAGAACAAAGCGTCGGTAATTGCAATGTACATAATTGTTTTTTTGCTTTTGTTTGCTATTTTTGCGCCCATACTCTCGCCTTATACTATTCAGGATAAAGATATAGTTTACAATAACTACCCGCCTTTCATCAGATCTTTTGCTGATATGGGTATAGGGCTGTTTGACGGCGGAAAACCGCTTGATTCACAGAATGATAATTCTATGCTTGCCATAAGAGGTATATACGAAGAAACAGGGTATAATCCGCTTATAAAAACGCTTAACACAACGTATCAGAAGGTAATTATCAAAGGACAAGAAGTTGAGCAAAAGTTTTATAAGGTAAAAATTAACGCGTATTATTACAAGGGAATCCAGTTTATGACTATGGACGAAGAGTCGGTCAGAAAACTTATGGCTTTCCAGAATGAAACGGGAATACAGGTTATTTATCCTTGGGTTGAACCGAGAGATATTCAAAATATATCCGACGCCCCGAACATCTGGTACAAGGTTGACAGAAAGGGTATTGCAACACTTGACGAAGAGGGTAATTTTCAACCTGCGTATTGTAAAAACAAATCATATCAGGCGTTTGAATACGACAGCCTGAGAATAGCGGGAGATGACGGCAGTTATATTTACGCCAGAAAGAAGGACGCGGGTTCAATAAAGATCCGTGTTTGCTACTATAATTACTACCAGTATATCAACGGACATGAGCCGTCGTATATCTTCGGAACTGACGAGATGGGTAAAGATTTATTTATGCTCATCGGCGTCGGCGCAAGGTTTTCGCTGATATTTGCTATCATCGTATCATTGGTGAACGTAATTCTCGGCGTAATTTACGGCTCGATAGAAGGATATTACGGCGGTATTCCCGATCTTGCGATGGAGCGTGTTTCTGATATTTTGTCCGGTGTTCCGTCACTCGTTGTAATTACGCTTTTCCAATATCACCTTGCGCCGAAACTTGGAGCAACTTCGGGGCCCGTAATGGCGTTCTTCCTTGCGTTTATTGCAACGGGCTGGATAGGTATGGCATCGCTTACGCGTAAGCAATTCTACAGATTCAAGAGTCAGGAATACGTTATGGCGGCAAGAACGCTCGGCGCAAGCGATTCAAGGCTGATGTTCAAGCATATTTTGCCAAACTCGCTTGGAACTATGATAACGAGTTGCGCTTTGATTATTCCCGGAGTAATAAGCAGTGAGACTTCGCTCACTTATTTAGGTATTATAGATTTGTCGAATTTTGCAGGTACGAGCCTTGGTTCGCTTATTCAACAAGGAAATGCCGCCGATTGGATGGCTACGCCTCATGCATTGTTTTTCCCGACTTTGTTTTTGGCGTTACTGCTTATAACCTTCAATTTGTTCGGTAACGGTTTAAGAGACGCATTTAACCCGTCCACAAGGGGGATAGATGACTAATATGGAAAAGAAATTAGAAGTTAAAAACCTTGTTATATCCTTCCGAACCACAAACGGAAAAGTTCAGGCGGTAAGAAACGTTTCTTTTGATCTTTATAAGGGCGAAACGTTTGCCATAGTCGGTGAATCCGGTTCCGGCAAATCTGTAACAAACAGAGCGGTTATGGGTATACTTGCAGGAAACGCAATTGTCGAAAGCGGAGAAATTTTATATGATGGCGCAGATATTTTAAAGGTATCTGAAGAAGAACTGGTTAAATTGCGCGGCGACAAAATTGCTATGATTTTCCAGGATCCATTATCGGCTCTCGACCCGATAATGAAGATTGGAAAGCAGATTACCGAGGCAATGCTTCTAAAGAATAAATCTTCAAGAAGAAACGCAAGGAAACTTTTCAATACGACGCTTAAAACGCTCAACGAGCATATGGACGTCGTGGCGACGAGCGAGGAAGAAAAAACCGTCAATAACCGGCAGTGCAAAACGTTCGACGAATTTTGCGTAAACAGTTGTAATCTTGAAAGAAATTATAACGCGATTCACCGCGCGACGGTTGAACTTAAAGAGGATATCGATAACTTCCTTTTCCTCGTCGAGAGAAAGCAGACCGTCGACGTCAGGCATTTTCTCCACAGCGTTTTAACGAGAATAAAAAATACCGTTCACCCCGATATCGTCGTGATGGACGACGCGCTCAAAGCGCATCTTGCGGCGCTTGAAAACGAATGCAAGATTAAGGGCGAATTAAAGAAAGCATCCGATGAATGTCTGAAATCACTTAGCGAAATTTCCGCTATTCTCGACGGAGCGGAGAATCGACCCGAACCAAACTATTTCACGCTCGGTTATTACATGATGCGCAACCCCGAGGCGAACCTCGACGATATGCCGATAGACGAACTCACGAAGATGACGAGAGAATATCTCGATAAAGAGTTCATGCTCGAATTTATCGATAAAGGAACGAAGGCGCTTTGCAATTCGAGAGAGGTTTCGCTCAAGAAGAAACGCGAACTCCTTCCGAAAATCGATAAAACGATCGAATTTTTCGAAAAAGAAGCAATCGACGAAAAAGAAGCGAAAGCGGTTGTTAAAGACCTTGCCAAGGAAGTCGTTTTTGCAATCGATAAACTCGAAATAGTTAAAAACAGTGCCGAATATACGTTTACGTCATCCATAAATATGGCGATCGGGAAGTATTTTGCGGCAATAAAGAGCAATCCCAAGGAACAGGCTCGTTTCGACAAGCAGACGGCAAAGAGAGACAAACTTGTTGCCGCAGGTAAAGAGCCGGACTGGAAAGTAGTTCCCGCTTCGCTTATCGACCTCGACGTTCAGCGCGAAGAAATAAGGCATATTCTTGAGAACTTAAAAGCGAATTACAAAAAGCAACTTTCCGTTAAGGAGTTCGATTACCAGACGGCAATGGTCGGTATAATCGATTATCTCAAAGATCAGGCGTCGGCGTTCGTTTATAAGGTCACGCCTAAAATCGCGAAAGCCAAAGCACTGAAACTTATGGAAGAAGTCGGCATACCGGAAGCGCGTATAAGATACAATCAGTATCCGTTCGAATTTTCGGGCGGTATGAGACAGCGTATCGTTATCGCGATCGCGCTTGCCGCAAACCCCGATATTCTTATCTGCGACGAACCGACAACGGCTCTGGACGTTACGATTCAGGCGCAGATTCTCGAACTTATCAACAAACTCAAAAAGGAAAGAAATCTTTCCGTAATTTTCATAACGCACGATCTGGGCGTCGTTGCCAATATGGCGGACAGAATCGCCGTTATGTATGCGGGCAAAATCGTCGAAAAGGGAACTGCAGACGACGTGTTCTACGATCCTCGTCATCCTTACACGTGGGCGCTTTTGTCGTCGATGCCCGATCTTGACACAAACGAGAAACTTGATGCGATCCCCGGCACTCCGCCGAATATGATTTATCCGCCGAAAGGCGACGCATTTGCGGAACGTAATAAATATGCGATGCAGATCGATTTCGAGCAGGAGCCGCCTATGTTTAAAATTTCGGATACGCATTATGCCGCAACCTGGCTTTTGCATCCGAACGCGCCCAAGGTTGAAATACCTGCGGTTATAACCACCCGTATAGCAAGAATGAAAGAAAAACTCGGAGGCGGAGAAGATGGAAAACAATAACGAAGTATTGCTCAAAGTCGAGCATCTCTGCCAATATTTCAAAATGGGCAAGAAGCAACTCAAAGCGGTTGACGATGTAAATTTTGAAATAAAAAAGGGCGAAGTATTCGGGCTTGTCGGTGAATCCGGCTGCGGAAAAACAACAACCGGGCGTTCGATTATCAAACTTTATGATATCACGTCGGGAAGCGTTTATTTCAAGGGCGTCAGAGTATGCGCAGGCACTCAGTCGTATAAAGACGCTATAAAAAAGAAGAAAGAAGAGGTTTTCGCCAAAATCGACGAACTTAAAGCCGAAGCGAAAAATAAACCTGAGACTGCCGAAAAAAATGCCGCCGAAATCGGAAAGTTAACGAAAGAACTTAACGAGTTCATCGCAGAGCAGAAAAAACTCATTGCGAGCGCGATTCACGATCATAAACATTGCGACAGAGACCATGCCGATAAACTCACCGAGCAGGTCGAGGCGGAATATGCTCCGAAATTGAAAACCGCCGAAAACGACCCCGTGGCTTTGAAAAAAGTCGAAAAAGAGTACAGAACAAGGCTCAGAATCGCAAAAAAATCGAGGCTTACAACGCAGATTCAAATGATTTTCCAGGATCCTATCGCTTCGCTCGACCCGAGAATGACCGTAAAAGAAATAATCTCCGAAGGTCTTGTTATCAGCGGAATAAAGGATAAGGAATACATTGACGAAAAAGTTTATGAGATTCTCGAAACGGTCGGGCTTGTAAGAGAGCATGCCGGGCGTTATCCGCATGAGTTCTCCGGCGGACAAAGACAAAGAATAGGTATCGCAAGAGCGGTTATCATGCACCCGGAAATGATTATTGCCGACGAACCGGTTTCCGCGCTCGACGTTTCAATTCAGGCGCAGGTCATTAACCTTCTGAACGACCTGAGGGAAAAACTCGGACTTACTATTTTGTTTATTGCTCATAACCTTTCCGTCGTCAAATATTTCTCCGATCGTATAGGCGTTATGTATTACGGCAAAATGGTTGAACTCACCACGTCGGAAGAACTTTTTGCTCATCCGCTTCATCCTTACACAAAATCGCTTTTGTCGGCTATTCCGTTGCCGGATCCCCGCTCGGAAAAAACCAGAGTAAGGATCGCTTATAATCCTATTGCGGAACATGATTACACGGTCGATAAACCTTCGATGAGGGAAATCGTCCCGGGGCATTTTGTTTATTGCAACGACGAAGAAGAAATAAAATACAAAAAGGAATTAGGTCTTTGATTTGAGTAATAATCGATTTAAAAAAGAATCGGAAGGCTCAACCGAAACGAAACCGAACGAAGAAGAGGTAAAAGAATCGAAATCAGGCGTTATCATCAAATATTCGATGACGATTGCGATGATGACTTTGTTCGGTTTAACGGTAGCCTTTTCCGGGAATCTTTTTACGCAAGTCGCGTTAAAAGATGTTTTTCGTATTTTATGCGACGCGTTTATGCTCCCGGGCGTGCTTGCGATTTGCGCGGGGTTTCTCGTGATGATAGCAAACACGGGTTTTTTCTCGGGCGTTAAATATCTCGGGAAAAGTTTTCTCGGCGTGTTTATTCCTAGCGTAAGGCTCAAACAAAAACGCTACAAAGAATTCAAAGAAAAAGAAGAGCAAAAGGCAAAGATAAAAAACTATGGTTTCCTGTTTTTGTCCGGAGGTGTTTTTTTCGTTATAGGGCTTGTCTTTTTGGTCCTGTTTTACGTGTAAATTAACGAACGCGACCGTGAGGGTGTCTCACGGTCGCGTTCGTTTAATGTTGTGTTTTATTGAGGTTTATTTAGCAGATTTTTGACTTTTTCGCAAACATTTTCAACGGTGAAACCGAAATGCTTCTGAAGAACAGGGTACGGAGCGGACGCGCCGAAAGTCGTCATTCCGATAACGTCGCCGTCAAGTCCTACGTATTTATACCAGCATTGCGTCGAACCCGCTTCGATGGCGACTCTCGTTCTTACGGAAGAAGGGAGAACGCTTTCTTTATATTTTTTAGGCTGTTTATCGAAAAGTTCCATGCATGGAACGGAAACGACTCTCACGTCGATTCCTTCCGCTTTAAGCGCTTTTTTCGCGTTCATGGCAAGTTCCACTTCCGATCCGCTCGCAAGCAAAATCGCGTCGGGGCGTTTTTTGTCGGAATCGGCGAGTATATACGCGCCTTTGAGGGCGTCCGCGCCGGAGTTTTCGTATTGCGGCAGGTTTTGTCTTGTAAGAACGAGGCAGGTCGGTCCTACGCCCGTTAAAGCCGTTATCCAGCCGTAAGCCGTTTCTTTTCCGTCTGCGGGACGGAATACTTTCATTCCGGGTATCGCGCGAAGTCCTGCAAGTTGTTCAACGGGTTGATGCGTGGGTCCGTCCTCGCCCACGCCTATCGAGTCGTGTGTGAGAATGTAGGTGACGTTTTGTTTCATCAGCGCGGAAAGACGCATTGCGTTCTTCATATAGTCGGAGAAAATAAAGAACGTCGCGCAGTACGGGCGAAGTCCGCCGTGAAGCGAAATGCCGTTGCAGATAGCCGACATAGCGTGTTCTCTTATTCCGAAGTGGAAGTTCGAGCCTGCGCGGTTTTCGGCGGAATAATACTCTCTGTTTTTCATGAGAGATTTGTTGGACGGCGCGAGATCCGCGCTTCCGCCCACGAGGTTTGGGATAAGTTTCGAGAGTTCGTTCAGAACTTTATAACTCGTATTTCTCGTCGCTTCCGGCTTTGTAAAATCGAAAAGTTGCTTTTCGTCGAGCAGATCGGGAATTTCGCCGGAAAGATAAGAAAGGAATTTTTCCGAAAGTTCGGGATATTCTTTCGAGTAAGCGTCGAAGAGTTTTTCCCATTCTTTTCTTATTCTCCTGCCTCTCGTTATATATTTGTGGAGATGTTTTTTAACTTCTTCGGGTACGGTGAAAGGCGGGTAGTTAAAACCGAGATTTTCGCGAAGAGTTTTAATGCCTTCTTCACCGAGCGGCGCGCCGTGAACGTCGGCAGAACCTGCCTTGGGCGAGCCGTAACCTATAACCGTTTTAACGACGATGAGCGAGGGTTTTTCGGTTTCCTTTTTCGCCTTTGCAATCGCTTTGGAAACGGACTCCATATCGTTGCCGTCTTTGACGTAAAGAACTTGCCAGCCCTGCGCTTCGTGACGTTTGCCGACGTCCTCGGTAAACGCTCCGTCCGTATCGCCTTCTATGGTTATGTTGTTTTTATCGTACAAAACGATGAGTTTTCCGAGTTTAAGTGTCCCCGCGAGCGATGCCGCTTCGTATTCGATGCCTTCCATAAGGCAACCGTCGCCGCAAAGAGCGTAAGTATAATGGTCGATTAAATCATATCCCGGCTTATTGAAGATTGCGGCAAGATGAGATTCGGCTATCGCCATACCGACGGCGTTCGCTATACCTTGCCCCAAAGGACCGGTCGTCGTTTCCACGCCGGGAGTCATTCCGTATTCCGGGTGTCCGGGCGCTTTCGAGCCGAATTGACGGAAATTTTCGATTTCCGACATGGGCAGATCATAACCGAAAAGGTTTAATACGGAATAGAGAAGCATCGACCCGTGACCGGCGGAAAGGATAAACCTGTCCCGATCGGTAAAGCCCGGCGCTTTCGGGTCGAATTTCAGATGCCTGGAAAAGAGCGTATAGGCTATCGGCGCACTTCCGAGCGGGAGCCCGGGGTGACCGGATTTTGCTTTTTCGATCGCTTCTGCAGAGAGAACTCTGATTGTGTTTACGGCAAGTTGGTTAACGTCCATTTTTTTCTCCTGATGTGAGAATTGTAATTCTACCTTTTTATTATACATTTTTCACATTATTTTTTCAAGTGAATTAACGGCTCGTCATAAATTCTTTTAAAATATTTGCGCCGATCTGCGGCAGGGTTTGTACCGGCGATGAAAACGTAAGCGATACCCCGCGATTTTCATTCAATAAGCATAATTAACCGCTTTACAATTCATAAAAAAAAGTTTATAATACGTATTGTCTATACTTATAACCGAAGCAGGGTAACGCCCTGAAAATGGAGAATAAACAAATGTTGGTAAGAAATTTGCTCGGCGCAAGATACAAGGAAACGCCGAAAGATTGCGTTATAGCAAGCCACGCGCTGATGACGAAAGGCGGGTATATGAAATATATGAGTACGGGAACGTACTCGCTTTTTACGCCCGCTAAAAGAATAACGGCTAAAATAGAGAAGATTATCAGAGAAGAAATGGACAGAATCGGCGGACAGGAAGTTTTGTTTCCGGTCGTTATGCCGGCTTCGCTTTGGGAAGAGTCGGGCAGATATACGAGTATCGGCAGCGAAATGGTTCGTTTCACGGACAGAAACGGAGCGAAAATGGTTCTCGGAATGACTCACGAAGAGGCAGCCGTTCACCTTGCGAGAGATATCGCCGCTTCTTACACCGATTATCCGTTCATGATTTACCAGATACAGACGAAGTTCCGCGACGAACCGAGAGCGAGGGGCGGGCTTATAAGAGTGAGAGAGTTCACGATGAAGGACGCTTATTCTTTCCATACCTCTCAGGAAGATCTCGAAGAGTATTACCGGAAATGTTACGACGCGTACGTGCGTATTTATAAGAGGGCGGGGGCGAAAAACGTTATCGCCGTCAAGAGCGACAGCGGAATGATGGGCGGAAGCGTATCACACGAATTTATGCTTTTAACGGATATCGGCGAGGACACTCTCGCGATTTGTTCGGACGAAAATTGCGGATACAAGGCGAACGTAGAGATCGCCGACTGCATAACTCACAACGTCGAAAGCGAAAAAGAAGAACTCCGCAAAATCGAAACCCCGAACGTTAAAACGATCGAAGGGTTAAAACATAAACTCGGAGTCGAACCGACGAGAATGTGCAAAGCGGTTATTTATCAGGAAAACGTTTCCGACGATTACGTTGTCGTATTTATTCGCGGCGATCTCGAAGTCAACGAAACAAAACTCCGCAATTATCTTAAAACCGAAGTTCATCCCGCAACGGGCGTAAACGAAGACTGCGGTATCGTGGCTGGCTTTACAGGTCCCGTCGGATTTAAAGCAAAGGCAAAAGTCGTTTTCGATCGCTCGCTTAAAGATATCGAGAGTTTTGTCTGCGGCGCGAACGAAAAAGATTTCCACTACGTGGGTATGAATATTGAAAGAGACGTCGGAAACGTCGTATACGTCGACGTTGCGAAGGCTTATAACGGCGGCGTATGCCCCGTTTGCGGTAAACCCACGATAACCCTTAAACGCGGCGTCGAAGTCGGAAACATATTCCAACTCGGAACGAAGTATACTAAGTCTATGAATATGACTTACGTAGACAGCGACGGAACGAAAAAGAACCCGATAATGGGTTGTTACGGAATAGGCGTGGGCAGACTTTGCGCAACGATTTGCGAAGAACAGCACGATAACTACGGCCCCGTCTGGCCTATGCCCATTGCTCCTTGGCAGGTTGAAATTTGTTGCCTGCAATCGGAGGATGAACGCGTGAAAGGCGTCTCCGACGGTCTTTATAAAAAACTTTGCGACGAAGGCGTGGAAGTTCTTTACGACGACAGAGATATAAGAGCGGGCGCTATGTTTGCCGACGCAGATCTTTTCGGAATTCCGATAAGAGTGGTAATCAGCCAGAAGAACTGCGACAAAGGCGTTGCGGAAATCAGTTACAGAGATAAATCTTTCAAAGGCGAAGTCGCTCTTGAAAACGCCGTTGAGGACATAAAGGGCAGAATAAACGAAATGATGGATCGTTACAAAGTTTAAAATGAACGGATTCAGGTTTGAAAAACCTCGCCCGAAACCGGCGAGGGCATACAATCCGAACAGATTCAACGCGTTGGACAGCGGGATAGTTTACGTTGTCGTTCTCGTTATGTTTTACGTCGTTTCGTTGTTGTTCGGAAAAGTTTTCGGCGAGCGGCTGAGGGAATTATATAAGTACGACGTTTACGCGTATATGATAGTCAGTCTGCTCGTGTCGCAACTCACGATTTTTGCCGTCGCGGCGGTCTATTCTCTTTTACGGCGCGTCAATCCTTTCGGCGGGGGCGGTTACGTCGCCGGGTTCGACGGCGTTCAGGTTCTGATGTCGCTCCTTCTGATAATGGGGGTAATGATGACTTTTTATCATACCCACCTGCAATTCGGGCAGGACGCGGAAAAAATCATCGGCGGAGGTTTTACTCCCGATACGAATTTAAGCCCTTATTCGGGGATATTCGCGCTTATTTATATCGCGCTTACGGTGTTATGCCCCGCGATTTTCGAGGAAATGCTTTTCCGCGGAATCGTTATGAGAGGACTCGAGCAATTCGGCAGTATTGCCGCGATAGTTTTGTCGGCGATTGCGTTCGCTCTTATGCACGGTAATTTTTCTCAGTTGATTCTTCAGTTTATCGGCGGACTTGCGATCGCGTCTGTGGTCGTTATCACAAAAAACTGGCTTATAGGCTCTTTAATGCACGGTTTCAACAACCTCTTTTCTATTTTCTACGGCTTGTTGCTCGAAAATATCGTCGGCGGATTAACCGGCGAATACATTCGGATGGCAACCGACGCGTCGCTTATCCTTATAGGCGTCGCATTGCTCACGGTGAGCGTTATTTATTTTATTAAACTCGCTTTTGAAAAGAAGAAAAAAGAGTTTTCCGGTAAGCCGCCGGTCGGCAAATTTGAAAGGGTGAAGTATTACGAGGTTCTCGAAAACGGCGAACTTAAAACCGTACCTTATTACGTCAGAGTTGCTTTGCCCGAATGGGGCGAGGAAAGCGAAAAACGTTACAAAAATAAAGGGAAATACAGGAAAATTAACAGGAAATCGCCTTTTATGGTTTCCTGTATAGTATTCGGCGCGGCGATAATAGTCGCGATAGTTTTTATGTTTATCTGAGGTTAAAATGCTATATTCGATATTGTATGACATTTTCATTTTGTCTGAAACAATCTTCGCAATCGACGTCGAAAACGGCGTTAAGGTACCGAGGAGAATAGGATTCGACGGCATAATGACGTTTCTCGGCGGTTATGCCGGATATGCGGTCGCGATGTTTATCGCTTATTATCTGCTTCGGTCGTTCGGTCTTTACAGAATGGCGAAAGCGCGCGGACTTGAAAATCCGAAAATGTGTTTTGTTCCTTTTTACGCGTTTATCATGCTGTCAAGACTTCGTTCAGACTGCAACGCGTTGAAGAAACATAAATTTTACCCGATTGTTGCGATTTCCGCTCTCGGGGCGTTTTTGTTGTTTTCGGTCGTCCTCGATTCTTTCTTTTCGCTAAGGATAATCTCGCAACTCGTCGAAACCGAGCGCATAGCCCCGGGAACGGCGGTTCTTACGGAAGAAATGTTCGCTTACAACACGAATCTTGCAAACGTTTTATCCAACCTGACGGACGTTTCAAAAATCGTCTATATGGTGTTCGTCGCGCTTCTTTATTGCGACTTGTTCCGCACTTATTCGCCTCTGAGAACGAGGACTCATCTCACTTTATCCGTTATCTTTACGGTTCTTACGGGTTCGTCGCTTCTTTACGGCGCGTTCACGCTTTCTCTTTCCGGTCGTTCCGCCGTTAATTTCGACGAAATACTTGCGAAGAGAAGAATTTATTACGGCTACGGTAATCCCGGCAATCCTTATTCGAGATCGCCTTATTCCGACGGCGGCAACGCTTCGGGAAGTTACGGCGAAGACCGCACCGATCCCTCGCAGGATCCTTTTTCGGATTTTGCGGATACGAATAAAAGCAGTCGTTCGGACGATCCTTTCGGGGAGTTTTCGGGCGGCAGTACGCAGGGTAAAACCAATTCGGACGATCCTTTCGCCGATTTCGGCTCGGATAACGGATATTCCGGCAAAAACAGCGACAATTCTCGCGATGGAAAGCCGTATGACGGGAAGTCTGACGACGACACCGATTCGTTATTTTAATCTGTCGTTATGAGTAAAACGATTTCGGCAATATCGACCGCTCCGGGAACGGGCGGCGTTGCCATAATAAGAGTGAGCGGCGCGGACGCGCTTAATATAGCCGAAAAAATGTTCAGACCGCTCGGAAAACATAAAGTAAAAGATTTCGAGCCGTATAAAATGTACGTCGGCGAAATAGACGGCGGAAATTTTACCGACTTCGGAATGTGCGTTTATTTCCGCGCGCCGAAAAGTTACACCGGCGAAGACATGGTGGAATTTCATTGCCACGGCGGTATAGCCATATCGCGCGGGGTACTGAAGAGAACGATTGAATTCGGAGCGATTCCCGCAACGCGCGGCGAATTTACGAAAATAGCATTTATGAACGGCAAAATGAGCCTTTCCTCGTGCGAAGGTCTTATCGATATGATAAACAGCGAAAGCGTCGGCGAAGTAAAGGCGGGCTATTATCTTTATCGCGAAAAACTCTGCGCGAAAATCAAAGACTTGCAGGATAAACTGACGTACGCGCTCGCTTATATCGACGCGGGAATAGATTATCCCGAAGAGGGCGTGACGGAAGATAATTACGACGTCATAAAGACGACGCTCGAAGAAGTTAAAAACGAAACCTCGTCGATTATCGGGAAATACGGCGCCGGCAGGAAAATAAAAAACGGCGTAAAGGTCGCCATTCTCGGCAAGCCGAACGCGGGGAAGAGTTCGCTTCTTAACAGACTTCTCGATTACGATAAAGCAATCGTTTCGTCCGTTGCGGGAACAACCCGCGACGCGGTCGAAGGCGAAATCGATATCGACGGAGTAAAATTTATTTTTTCGGATACCGCAGGCATACGCGAAAGCGACGATGAAATCGAAAATGCGGGCATAGAAAGATCGTTGAAAATTCTTAATTCCGCGGACGTATGTCTTGTTGTGCTGGACGGTTCGGTAAAAACCGACGCGGACGATAAAAAGATACTTGCCGAAACGGAAAACAGAGATAGAATCGTGGTTATCAACAAAACCGACCTCGGAACAAATTGCGACGTGAAAGGCGACGTGTCGATATCCGCTAAAAACGGCGACGGCATAGACGAACTTAAAAAATCGCTCGTCGAAAAGGCGTTCGGCGGAGAAATCGATCTCGGGGCTGATTTTCTTACCGAGGAAAGGCATCTCGTCGCGCTTAAAGAGGCTTTGGATTCCGTGAGCGACGCGGTTGAAAGTTTTTCGGTGAACACCGCGGATCTTTCGTCCATAGACATAAGAAACGCGTGGCTCGCTTTCGGAAAAATAAGCGGCGAAACGGCAGACGAGGCAATTATCGACGAAATTTTCGCCAAATTTTGCGTAGGTAAATGATGAACAAAAGACGGAAAGGAGAGTAAAATGGTAGATCTTGATTTATACAGAGTTTTTTACACGGTGGCAAAATGCGGAAGCCTTACCAAAGCCGCGGAGGAGTTATACATTTCGCAACCCGCGGTTTCTCAGGCAATAAAGCAGCTTGAAACCCAACTCGGCGGAAAACTTTTCAACAGAGTCAGCCGCGGAATGGAGTTGACGGAAACGGGCGGAGTTCAGATGCTTGCCATCGTAGAACAGGCGTTAAAGATGCTCGACGGGGCGGAAGATCGGTTTAAGGCGATAAGAAACATCGCCACGGGAACGCTCAGAATCAGCGCGTCCGATACGAACATAACTCACTTTCTTATGAGATATATCAAGAAATATCATGAACTTTATCCCAACGTTTCTATCATTCTCAAAAACAGCACGTCGAAAGAAACTATCGAACTGATAAAGCAAAACAAAGCCGACGTGGGGTTGATAAATCTGCCCGTATTCGATAAAGATATTCTTCTCACCGGTCAGACGGGCGAAGTGGAAGATATTTTCGTTGCGTGCGATAAATATGCGGATCTGTTCGATAAAACGATCGATCTCAAAGATTTGTCGAATTATCCCATTCTTATGCTCGACAACAACACGGCGACTTCCAAAGAAATATATAATTTTCTCGATTCGATTAATATAAAAATCACGCCGGAATTCGAAGTGGGCAGCGTTGAAATGCTCGTCGAAATGGCTAAAAACGGACTCGGTATCGCATGTATTCCGAGAAGATATATTCTCGACGAGTTGAAACGTCAGGAACTGTCCGAGATTAAAACCACGCCCAGACTTCCGCTCCGTATGACGGGCGTCGTGGTGAGTAAAGAGGGCGCGGAACATTCTTTCGCGCTGAAAGAATTTATCAGAATTCTTGACGACGATCAGTACAGATAAAATCTGTTTTTAAAATGGCGGCGTCGGCAATTTTGCCGACGCCGCCATTTTTACGCTGACTAATAAATTTAACGTTAACGAACGGAATCCCTACCTTTTTCTTCTTAAATCCTCGCCTTTTATCTCGATGTTCACGCCGTGTTTCTTGTCGTTTAACCGTGACAGAATTCTGTCGCCGTAACGGTCGAGAATCTGTTCCTGCGAAAGGTTGGTCGTTATGATATACGGCATGTTTTTCGCGAGTCTTTCCGATAGAATCAAAAGCAGATATTCGAGCGTGACGTTTTTATAAATCGGTTCCGCGCCGAGATCGTCGATAACCAGCAGATCGCAACCGCAGAGCAGAGAAAGATAAAACGACTTATCCGAAACGGGCGCGGTGTGATATTTCAGGAAAATCGTGTCGAGTTCGCATGCGGAAACGAAAACGACGTTATAATTTTTAGCGATAAGTTCGTTCGCTATGCACGCGGCAAGGTGGCTTTTTCCCGTGCCGACGCTCCCGTAAATTATTACGTTTTTTCTTGTTTTGTCGAATTTTTCGCAGTAGTCGGAAAATTTAGCGTAATATCTGTCGAGATTGTTTTCCTTGATCGCCGAAGCCGAAAGAGCGGGAAGCGTCTTTTTTTCGATTCCGAGTTCTTCGAGCGTTATTTCGCAGGCGAGTTTTTCAAAGCATTTGCAATGCTTTCCGTTTCTCGTAATTCCCGTGTCGTTACATTTTTTGCAACGATAATCGGGAGTGGTCATTTTATCGGTAATTCCGAGTGTTTCGCGAATCGATTTCATCGTTTCGTTTGCCGTGTTCATATCCGACGCGGCTTTTTCTTCCGCCGCTTCGTTACCGTTGAATCTTGCTTTGGAAAGGTCGAATTTCGCCGTATAGTATTTTTTTTCCGCAGCCGCGTATCCGGCGTTTTTGCCGAGAACGTCCGCGTAATATTCCGCGCGCGATTCCGCCGCCTTTCTTCTTGCGGCAAGTTCCGAGTTTATTTCTTTTATCAGTTGGTTATCGTATATCATGATTAAAATTCAATGTCATCGATATTGTCGATGAGTTTTTCAAATTCCTCTTTTGTGTACGAACGCGTTTTTATTGCCTGATCGTTCGTCTTTTTGCCCGCCTGCGCGTGCGGAATCTTGTCTGCCGAGAAAATCCCGTCCGACTTCCAGCCGGACAGCACTGCGTTTACGTAAGACATAGGGTTCGATTTTCCGACGGCTATTTTGCAGGCCTCGAAGATCATTTCGTCCGAGAAATTCCAACTCCGCCAGATTTTCAGGTTCTGTCTGTCCCAGTCGGTAGGTTTTCTTACCAATCCCGCCGCGTCGAGAAGTTTTTTGATAAACCCGTCGTCGGCAGATACGGATTTAAGATATTCCGCGATAGCCGCAAGGGTAATAAGCCCTTTTTTGTAGAGTTTATCGACGATTTCGTTCATATCGGCGAGCGAACGGCGATTTTTCCTGAAACAATAGGTCGCAAGAAATAAAAGCGTTTCGCCGTCGTACCCCATGTTGAGCCACGGCGTAACGTAGTTTTCGATAACCGGGTCGATAACTTCAACGTAGACGGAAAGCGAACGGTTGATGGAATACGCAAGTTCGGTCGTCGCCGCTTTCGCTTTATAGTAGTCCGCGATTTCCTTCTCGGAAAACTTTTTGCTCGCATAAAGAACGTCTATCTCTTTATCGAGTTTTTCGATATTTTTAATCTTCGCCGTTTTTGCTATGAAAATAATCGTATCGATATCGTAGAGGAGTTGCTTGTTCCATTTTTCAAACAACTTTAAGTCTTCGATCTGCGGCTTTCTGTTGGGAAGTATGTAATTCATAAGAGTTGCGAATTCGCCCGTTTTCAAAGAGTAATCGGACAATTCTTTTTCGATTTTCGCCGTGGTGGTAACGCCTCTTGCGATGAAGTCGTTTGCAACTTTTAAAATATATCTGCAACCTATCGCGCCGCCTTTCAGGTCTACGCAGTATTTAACGATCATCAGGAGCGCCTCGGGTTTTATTCCGTTTTCTTCCATGAGCGAGAAATACGCGGAGTATTCGTTCGTCGTTATCATTCTGTCGGGAATAAGAATCTGAAGCGCTTTGTTGAATTCGCCGTATTTTTCCGCGCTGTACTTTTTCGGCTTCGAGGATTCTGCGGGCAGATATTTGACGAGAAAAGGTTCTTCCGATAAAACGTTGACTACGCCCATTTCTTCCCAGAATTTAAAACAGTCCGAAACCACGTTTTTTTCGAGATTCACGTCTTTGCAGAACTTATCGAAGGAAACGTCCTCGTCGGAATCCTGACAGACGAAAAGCCCGTAAACATAGCATTTAACCGCTTCGCCGCTCGCTTCCGGAAGATAGGTCGTTATGAATTTGTTGTCGATGACCGTCGACGAGTTTTTCAACGTTTCCTTTGAAAAAGAACAAAAAGACATTTGATTTTACCCCATAATAACTTTGCTTGAAAATAATATTATAAAATTAAAAAAAAATCAAGTCGTTTTTCATCAAAAAAAACAAAACACAACATATAGATTTTTTATCGCGTCTTTTACACATTTTAAAGGTGTTTTTAACTTGACGGGCATAAAATACGGGCGTTTTGAGCGGCGGTCTGAATCGCTTTCGCAAAATTTGAGGAAAATTATGAAAAAATTTATAAAAAGTCAAAAAAACGCTTAATAATTGTCGCAAAAAAATAAAAAATGTTGTATAATAAATGCGGTATAGTTTAAAGTAGGCGGATATTATAACGGATAGCGTTTTTATCTGCCGGAAAAACGGAGCGATAATGATCGAACAATCTGTAATTTTAACTCCAATTTCATTATGGGAAGGCTTCGACGCTTCCCGCCCCACAAAGTCGAACATGCTCGGCGAAATCCGTTACGATAACGTCGTGCACAGGGATTTCTTTTTCTCGGGCAGACAGGCAGGAAACGAGAGGGTGCGTATTTTCGGCAAATATTTCACGCCCGACGATTCTTTATCTCACGACTGCTTGCTTTATATTCCCGACATAACCGAAAGAATCAATTACGAGGAAGTCATCGATTACGTCAAAATGGGTTTTTCCGTTCTTATGGTCGATTTTTACGGTAAGCGCGACAATACGGAGAATTACACCGTTTATCCGGAATCCGTTTCTTACGCGAATTACGAAACCCGTGGCAGACGAATGGATTACGTGGACGAAAGCGCGAGAGAAACGTGCTGGTACGAATGGGTTGCCGTTGCAAGATACGCTCTGACTTTTTTAATCGAGCAGAATCCGTCCGTTTCCAAAATAGGCGTTATCGGGATAAAGAACGGCGCGAATATCGCATGGCAACTCGCCGCTGTGGACGACAGGGTGAAATGCGCCGTGGTTATGTTCGGCGCGGGTTGGTCGGCTTATAAGGGTATCAACAAGTTTTCCGATTCGGATATCGTGATGAACGAGGAGAGAAGAAAATATATCGCGGCGGTGGACGCTCACGCTTACGCGCAATACGTTAAATGCCCCGTTCTTTTTCTGACGTCGACGAACAGCACCGAATTCGATTTCGACAGATCGCTCGATACGCTTTCGAGAATAAGGGCGGACGTGCCTTACGTTTTTAACTTTTCTCCGGGATTCAACGTTTATCTCGACGATTATTGCAAAAAGGACGTGGAATTATTCCTTTATTGTCAGTTCGACATAAATAAATTAGTATTTCCGAAATGTCCGGAAGTGTCTATCGAACAGGACGGCAACTTTCTTGCTCTCGCGCTCGATTATTCCACGGAAGTCAAAATAGAAAGCGCGAAGGTTTATATCAACGAGGGCGTTATCAATCCCGCCATAAGGAACTGGAATTCCTGCGATTTCGTCGCCGACGAAGCGGAAGGCAGAATGAAGTACGAATACGTTGCGAACGGAAGCACGAAAAACGTTTTTGCTTTCGCCGTAGTCAGATATAAAAACGGGCTTACGCTCAGTTCAAAACTTGCTTATAAGAAAATCGAGCCTACTTCGTCAAAAAAATCAAACCTGATTTATTCGAGCAGGGACGGGCTCGGCGGAATAACGTTCTACGATAAAAACGCTTCCGAAAAAAGCATTTTCGTCGACGAAAGTAAGTTTTTGGAATTGGTGAAAGGCGCGGACGGTATCTACGGCGCGTATTCGCATTGCGGACTGATAAGTTACAAATTCAGCGAACCGTGTTGCGCCGCGGACGACTCGTCCATTCTCGAAATGGATTTCTTCACTTCGGAATTCTGTGTTTTAAAACTTGTGTTTATGGTGGCAACGCCGTCGGGAGTCAAGGAATTTACTTATTCGTTCGAACTCAAAAGCGGCAAATTTTGGCAGAACATAATCATCAGATTGAACGAATTTAAATCCGCCGAGGGGATGAGTATAAGAAAATACGAGGATATTTTCGCGCTCAGAATCGAATCGGGCGGCAAATACGTGGTTAATAACATCCTATTGATTTAAAATGGAAAACGACATTAAGCGAAACGAAAATTTTAAAATAAACGACAGGCTTATCGGCGCGCCGAAGGAAAAAGTTTTTTCTTTCGGCGACGTCCTGCTTATCGCGCTTATCGTCGTTATGCTTGTTTTTTCCGTTGCGCAAAGAGTGTGGATTTCTCCTGTGAATATCGACGGAAATTCGATGAATAAAACTATCGACGACGGCGACTGGCTCGTTATGAATAAACTTGCCAAGCCGGATTACGGCGACGTTGTGGTTATCGAAATAACGGGCGAAACCAATTACATTAAAAGAGTAATCGGTTTGCCGGGCGATACGATTTGCATTAACGACGACGTCGTTTACAGAAAAAGGAAAGGCGAAACGGAATTTACGCCGCTCGACGAACCTTACGCTTACTATTCGACGGCGAAAAAACATGAAAAATACGCGGCGACGATAGTTCCCGAAGGTAAAATTTTCGTTCTCGGCGACAATCGTTACGAAAGTAAGGACAGCCGTAGTCCGGACGTGGGAACGAGAGATATAACGGCGGTTATAGGCGTCGTTCCCGAATGGGCGATAAAGAGAAAAAGCAATATCACTTCGTATTATAACGTTGTGATGAAAATAGATAATTTCATTTTGGGATTGTTCGGCGCGAAAGCCGATAACGGGAGAAATAAATGACAAACGTTTACAACGATAAAGATTACGAAAACGCTCTGAAATTAAAAAAGAAGTTGCTCGCGATATACTTCGCCGTTCTTGCCGCCGGGATTATCGGTTGCGCGGTGTTCTTTGTTTTGTTCCTGCGTTTGCCTTACATTTCGACAAGCGAACTCGAATCACAGAAACAACTTTACCTTTTCTTCGTTTGCCTGATATCGGGCGTAGAAATAGTTTTTTCGTTTATCTATCTCGGTATTCCTTATAAGCGCGCAAAATGCTATTTCAGACTGATGGACGACATCAAAGTCGGCAGAAAGATGTTAAACGAAAGTACTTTTTTACAGAACGAAACTTATATAAGCGAAGTCGGTAACGTTGATTTTCACGTTATGGCGGTTCTCGAATGGTCGGATAAAACTCAGGAATATATGAGGAGAAACGTCCTCGTCGATAAGGAAAAGCCGATGCCTGACTTCAAAAACGGCGATATAATCAGATACGTTACGCACGCGAACGTTCTGCTTGCTTACGGTTTGAAATCGGACGACGATATTTTTGACGATTTTGAACAGAAATAAACAAAAAACACAATACGGAGGATATAAAAATGTCAAAGAAAAGAAGCGAAGTAGCGGAAAATCTCAAATGGAGATTGACCGATATATTCAAAGATCAGAAAGAATTCGACGACTTGTTGGAAAATGTTTCCGGGAAAGTCGATTTTTCGGCATACGAAGGCAAACTTGCCGACGAAAAAACGTTGCTCAAATGCCTTAAAAAAATGGACGAGGTTGAAACGGTTCTCGAAAAACTCGACGTTTACGCTTATATGAAAAAGGATCTCGACGCAAGAGATTCCGAGTCGAACGCTCTTCTGACGAGAGTTGAAAACGTGATTATTTCTTATAGTTCAAGCACGTCTTTCATCACGCCGGAAATCACTTCCATTCCGGACGAAAAACTCGAAAAAATAATCGCCGATCCCGATTTTAAGGATTATGATTATATGCTCAGGAATCTTCTCAAGAGCAAAAAACACGTTCTTTCCAAGGAGAGCGAGAACGTTCTCGCAATGGGCGGACAAGTTTTCGGCGGGTTTCACGATATTTTCGGAATGATCGACAACGCCGATATGCCTTTCCCGACGATTGACGTAAGAGGAGAAAAGGTCAAGGTAACTCACGGAGTTTACGGACTTATGCTTCAGGATAAGGACAGGGACGTGAGAGAAAGAGCGTTCAAGGCTTATTACAACGCTTATATTTCCCTTATCAACACGATTGCCGCAACCTACGTCGGCAACGTAAACAAGGACGTTTTCCTTACGAGAGTAAGAAAATACGACAGTTGCCTTTCCAGGGCTCTCGAAAACGAGGACGTTTCGCCCGAAGTATACGAAAACCTTCTCGAGAGCGTAAACGAGGGATTGCCGCTTATGCACAGATATATCAACGACCGTAAAAAAGTACTCGGTCTTGACGAAATGCATATGTGGGATATTTATACGCCGCTCGTTGAAAACGACGATCTCAAACTCTCTTACGAGGACGCTTTCAAACTCGTTAAAAAAGGACTTGCTCCTCTCGGTGAAGACTACGGAAAACTTCTTCAGACGGCGCATGATAACGGTTGGATCGACGTTGAGGAAACAGAGGGGAAGAGAAGCGGAGCGTACAGCATAAGCGTTTACGCAATGCCGCATCCTTACGTTCTCCTTAACTATCAGCCGACTATCCACGATGTATTCACGATCGCGCACGAACTCGGTCATTCCATTCACTCTTACAAATCGGAAGCGACTCAGCCTAAGGCAAAAGCCGATTATAAGATTTTCGTTGCGGAGGTCGCAAGCACGGTAAACGAAGTGCTTTTGCTCAAATACCTTCTCAAAAACACGGAGAACAAAGAGCTTAAAAAGTATCTTTGCTCTTATTATATGGATATGATCCGCACAACTCTTTTCCGTCAGACCATGTTTGCGGAATTCGAGTATATCGCTCACGACGCGTGCGAGAAAGGCGTTCCGCTCACGAAGGATTATCTCAACGAGAAATACCTTGAACTCAACAAAAAGTATTACGGCGACGGAATAGTTTCCGACGACGAAATCGCATATGAATGGGCGAGAATCCCGCATTTCTATACCGCGTTCTACGTTTATAAATACGCAACCGGCATAATCAGCGCGATTTCGATTGCACC
>ERZ827150.1852-NODE-1852-length-24924-cov-3.085408_pt1 | contig 24924 bp, 21 predicted proteins | sample MGYA00519779_ERZ827150 | MGnify/ENA primary metagenome ERZ827150 (study PRJEB31778, sample SAMEA3449267) | human gut metagenome | biome: human gut; feature: human-associated habitat; material: faeces | place: United Kingdom | collected 2010/2012 ...
GATGAGAGACCCGCAAGATCTGGTCCAGACGGATCAATTTCCCCTTCCTGTTGGCCACCGCAATCCTCGAAGGCTCAAAGCCTTCACTGTCCCGATCGGGCATCAGGGCCAAACGGATCCACTCGTTCGTCGACTGCCCCCGGCTGACGTTCACGATCCCCAGGAATTCCTCCTGATAATAATGGCCGATCGCCTCGATCACCTGATCCAGGTCAATCTCCAACTGTTCCAACTGATGGGTATCATAGACCAATTGCCACTCCATCGGTGTCGCACCCTCCACATCGATCCTGTAGATGCCGGGAATACCGCTCAGTCTTGGCTTAACCCGCTCCTCCGCATAACGCTGGATAAAGATGGGCGAGGCAGGCGCGTTCAAGGTATAACTCAAGAATGGCCGGTCCTCCTTCTCGTCGGGACGACTGGTAGAGATGATCGGATAAGACATATTCTCGGGCAAGCTCGGCCAGGTCTGCCGGATAATGGACGATGCCTCAAAGCGAGTCACGTCAATATCGGCGTGGCGATCCAGCTCCATCGTGATTTCCCCATAACCATTCCCCGAGGTCGAGGTCATCCGGCGGATGCCACCGATCCTCGACAACATGGACTCTAGCTTCGAGGTGGCCTCCATCTCGATGGTCCGGGCGGAATTGCCATACATCTGGAAACTGACCGAAAGCTGGGGCAACTCGCGAGAAGGCGAGAGACGCACGGGCAACAACGGGACCAGGGCCAGGCCGACCAGAGCCAGGCAGAAGAAGGCCACGATGATCGTGAATGCGGATATGTTCGGCTTATAATCCATGCTCGTAATCAAACTCATTAGACAAGGAGAGCCCGGTCTCGAAATCGAACAGGGTCAGCTTGCGAATCTTATAATAACTCAACCAATAGTTCTGCAGGGCGGTCACGTAATTCCGCTGAGCCTCCTGCTGGCGGTTCCAGGCGAGGGTCAGGCTGCTGATATCCGCCTTACCGATGACAAAGCGTTGTTTCGTCTCGTCGTATGCCATGGAGGCGATATCCAACGCCTCCTCGGCGCTCGTGATCAGCTGTTGCTGAACCTGAAAATCACTTACGGTGATGATCACCTCCTCTTCCAGGCTCACCTCCTGCTGCCGCGAGGAGATCTGGGCGATGTTCAGGTTGCTCTTGGCAATGTTATGCTTTCCTTTACGGACGCCCCAATCCACCAAGGGGATCGAGATGGAGATGGAGACCAGATCCTGCCGGGAAGGATCCTTATAAACATCCCTGAAGTTCGAGGCCACCTGGTTGAAGCCGACACTCGCATTCAACGAGGCATTGAACCACGACTCCTTCCGGGTCTTGTCCACCTCTTGCTCGGCCTCCAATACCTGTTGGCGCATCGCCAGATAGTCCGGGTTATTCTCGCGGGCCAAGCTCAAGGCCTGATCCACCTGGATATCCAGTTCCCTTGGGCGTGAGGGCAACCGCAGACGGATATTTGTCCCCTTCTCCATATTCAGGAATGAGGAGAGACTGAACATCGCCCGCTTCAAGGCGATGTCGGCGTTCTGCAGGGTATTGCGGGCGTTTGTCGCGTCAAGCCGGAGGGTCAACAGGTCCGCCCGGCTGATCGCCGCGATCTTGTGGCGTTCCTGGCCGATCCGATAGAGCGTATCGCTGTTGGCCACGTTCTCACGGGCCATATCGTATTCCACCTGGGCCATTGCCAACTCGAAGAAATAGGTTGTCGCCTGCTCGCTAATTCCCTCGATATTATAAAGCAGCTCTTTCTTGACCTTCTCGTATTTCAAGGGCTCGATCTTCTTCTCCCAACGGAACGCGTTGTAACCGATCAGGTCCTGCATATAGCCGATCCGGATCGGGACCGAGGTGAACTGGTTGTAGGTCTGGTCGCCAAAATAGCGCATATAACCCAGATCGGTATCCACATAAAAACTACCGCCCAGCCAATCGAAATTCTGCTTGATCTCCAGGTTGCCTCCCGCATAGAAGGATTGTTGTGTCCGGTAAACATCGATATCTGCCTCCGAGTCGTAACGCCTTGTGATGTCGTGATAATATTGCGCGGGCGTCAGGTTGAGGGTCAAGCTCGGCAAACGCTCCGCCTTATAGTTACGGAACTCCCAATAACCGGAAAGATAGAGGTTCCTCGTGCGGAACGCCTCCAACGAGCTGTCGGCCGCCAGCTCGATCGTCTCCCCCAAGGTGAGCACAACCGACTGCGCCCGGTTAATACCCATATTTCCGGCCCAGATGGCCAACCACAACAGGCAGCGATAGAATAACTGTTTTCTCATGCCTCTTCTCTCCTATAAATATACCAATAAACCAATGGGATTATAAATAAGCTGACCATCGTGCCGATCAGCATGGCAGCGATCATGGCGATCGACAGGGGTTTCTGCAACTCACTACCGATATCAAACGAGAAGAGGAGCGGCACCATGCCAAAGATGGTCGTCAACGAGGTCATGATGATCGGCCGCAAACGCCGCCGCCCCGCCTCGTGGATCGCGTCCATCAAGGGCATGCCTGCCTTCCGGTACTCGTTTATAGCGTCCAGTTTCAGGATAGAGTCGTTAATAATAATACCGCAGGTCACCACGATACCGATCGCGCTCATCAGGTTCAGCGTATGGCCGCAGACCCACAAGACCAGCAACGAGGCGGCCACGTCGATCGGAATCTCCAACAGAACGATCAGCGGCTGTCTGAAATTCTCGAACTGGGCGGCCAGGATAAAATACATCAACAGGATGGAAACGAGCAGAATTACCACCAGCTCATTCAGCATCCGCTGGTTCGAGAAGAAGCTGCCGGAGAAATCCACCTCCCAGTCGGGTTTCTCTGCCACGACCTGCCGTGTGGCGTCTATCAACCGCCCGGCATCCGTAACGCCATAGAAAGAGAAGGGGACATACTCGCCATCCTTCCCGGCGGTCAGTGTCTTCAGGTCCTCGGCGGTGGAGACCTGGATAAAGGCCTCCAGTGGTATATAATTCACCCGGCCTTCCTCCTCGTCGGGTGTCGTAGCGACCAGGGTTGTCCGCAAGATCTCGTCGATCGCCAGCGACTCGCCAACGACCGTGATCGGCAAATACTGTTGGAAGGAGCGCAAGGTAGCCACCTCGTTCTCCTGGAAAGCGGTCTTCAAGGCCCGCTCCACCTCCGCGTAGTTCACCCGATAGAGAAGCAGCTTATCCCAATCGATCGTCAAGTTCAACTGGTTCTCGAAAGCGACACCCACCGGCTCCATACCGGACCGCCGTCCGATCTCGCCCGCCACCGAGCGCAAGTAAGCCACATCAGTCGCCTCGCTCCGGTTGTTCGACCGCAATTCGGCCACCAAATCAGCCTCGCCCGTGACGAACAGTTTCTCGAACACGGTCGCCGGTGGTGCGAAGGTGAAGACCGCGTTCGGATAGTGTTTCCGAAGCCACTCGTCGAGCGTCAGGCGCAACGGTTCGATCTCTTCGGGTGTCCCAGTCCGCAGGTAAAGCTCCGCTTCCGAGACCGACAGCTCTTCCTCCTGGTTCAACAGGAATTGTTGTTGTCCGATATAGGCCGTATGCGAAGCGCCCTCTTCATCGAGTAACCGGAACACTTGGTTAACCCGGTCGTAGTTCTCATCCAGATGGATATTCTCGTTCCAATCCACATGCACGATCAGCTCCTGCTGGTCGATCTCCGGCATCCGGCTCTTGGGCATCTCATAGAACAACCAGGCGCACAACGGGATAGCCACCACGATCGAGAGCAGGCTCCAACGCTTATGACGGAAGACAAACTCAACCCCGGCGTCATAGAAACGGTCCAACGCCCGGTCGTTCACCATCTCCCGTAAATTCAGCCGTCCCAGGAAACCTTTTGGTGAGGGTAATTGATAGACCAGCTTATAGAGCACCGGCAGCAACAGGATACCCGTAAAATAAGAGACCATCAAACCAACCGTCACGGCGAACGCCTGATCGTAGAAGATTGCGCCGGCAATACCGCTCATAAAGACTAACGGAGCGAACACGGCGATCGTCGTCAGTGTCGAGCTGAGCATCGGCGTGATCACCTCGGTCGTACCACTGGCGCAAGCCTCCTCCAGGCCCTGTCCTTTCGCCCGGTATTGCGCAATGTTCTCCGTCACGATAATCGAGCTGTCGATCATCATACCCAACGCCAGGATCAGGCCGGAGAGCGAGATGATATTCAGCGACATATTAAACAGGTAGAAGAAAAGGAAGCTGGTGACGATACTCACCGTCATGCTCAACCCAATCACGATCGGGCTCCGCATATCGCCCAGGAAAAGGATCGCAACAATAAAGATAAAAAGGAAACCAAGCGACAGGTTCTGCTTCAGGTTCGAGATCGTATAGTCGAGCAGCTCGGTCTGGTCGCGCGTGATCGTAAACTTAATATCGGGATAGATCTCAGAAAAATAATCGGTCACCTCCGCCAAAGCCTCCTTCATGTCGGCCATGTTCTCGTCGGCCTGCTTGATGACCGAGAGGGTAACGGCCCGCTTGCCATCCGCGAAGGCATAACCATCCGGTCGGCGAGACACCACCTCGACCTTCGCCAGATCCTTGAACTGGTAGAGCCGGTCATGGCTTTTCAGGTAAATATTGCGGACATCGTCAGCCGTACGGAGCAACGATGAGATCTTGACATTATACTCATAATAGCCTTCACGGATCGTCAGGTTACCCGGCTCCACATTATAGGTCGTCAAGGCCTCCTCCAAGTCGGCTTGCGAAAGATCAGCCATCCGCAGTTTCTCCATATCGGGCGTGATACGCAACTCCTGCTCCAGCAAACCGGTGACGTCGACCATCGCCACCTCCGGCAACTGCTCGATCCGTCGCTTGATGACGGTCTCGGCGAACTGGCAGAGGGTCAGGAAATCCGTCTCGTCGCCTGCCTCACGGAGCGTCAGGTTAAGATAGAAAACCGGCACGTCGGTCGCGCTCGCCTTCACCACCCTCGGCCGGTCCACCTCACGGGGCAGATTGTTCATCGCAGCATCGATCTTCTCGTTCACCTCGATGAAGGCCAGGTCGGTATTGGTTCCGAAATCAAAACTCAGGCGGATCAATCCTGCCCCGTCGCGCGTCTCACTGTGGATATCGCTGAGACCGGCCACCTGGGCCAACTGCTGACGGATCGGCTTGACCACCGTATTCTCAAGCTCGCGGGCGGAAGCCTGTTGGTCGTTCACCTGGACCGTGATCTCCGGGATGGCGATATCGGGCAACAGGGAAACAGGCAAGGTGAAATAGGTCACCAAGCCCAACAGGAAACAGGCCGTGAAGGCCATGAATACCGCAATGGGGCGACGTAACAGGAACTGGATCATGGCAACACCTTGACAGGGGCCTCGTGGGCCAGGTTAATATTTCCGCTCGTGATCACCCGGTCGCCGGCTTTCAAGCCCTCGACGATCGTATAACAGGAGTCGTTCTCCAAACCGGTGCGGACGTAGTTCCAGAGCGCCTTGTCACCATCGAGCGTGAAGACCACCTGCTTGCCCGACCGCATCACGACCGCACCCTTAGGTACCACCAATTGCTTATCCAACGAACGGCGTACCCGTACCCGCACGTTCATGCCATCGAACAGCCCTTCCGACGAACGGACAACCGCCTTGACACGCACCAGCCCATCCTCGTCGACCAAGGGATTGACCTCGCTGATCGCCCCGATAGCCACCCGTGTCGGATCGGCGAATGGCGAGACACCGACCTTATCACCCACCCGAATCAAGGCCAACTCATTCTCGAGTACCGAGAAGTCTACCTCCATCGCCGCCGGATCAATCACGAGGCAGAACGCCTCATCTGTTCCGACCCAATTGTTCTCACGTGAAAAAAGATTGGCGACCGTCCCGGCGAATGGTGCCCGGATCACGGCGTTACGCTCCTCATAAGCCGCCAGGTCGTAGGCCGCTCTCGCCTGCTCATAACCACTTTGCGTACGGGCCAATCGCCAAACCTCGACAGGCACTCGTGCCGAGTCCTCCAACAGGTAGCCCTGACCGATCAGGACATCCTTCAGATCCAGCTTGGCCTTCTCGAAAGCCTCCAAAGCCTTCTCGGTCGCGTTATGAAGACGGAAAGAATCGAGGCGGGCGATCTCCTGTCCAGCAGCAACCCGCTCGCCGTTACGAACCGACACATGGGCCAACCGTCCGGCCACCTCGAAACGCAGCTCTGCCCGCCGCCGGGCCGCAAGCTTACCGTTACTGATCAGGACCGGATTAAAATCGGTCTCATTCAGGGTCATCACCGTCACTTGGCTGGTCTCCTGCATTAAGGAGGTCTGCACCGTCTGTTCCTCCTCCGGCTCGGACTTTCCGCCACATGCGCTCAGCCAACCGGCCAAACCAACCAACAAGATCCCAATCACGCCTCTCACTTTCATTTTATCCATAATATCGCTTAGATTTAAAACCAAAACAAAGTTGCTTGTCCCCAAATGTAGGAATTTGACAGAACAAAGCCAATTTTATCCGGTGCACAAATCCGCGGAAACAGTACACAAACCGAAAAACAGAGAGGATTTCAAAATATTTAACGGCCGGATCGGATTTGTAATCATAAGAAATGCGGTAAAGCACACGGATAGCTCAGATCGCGACAGATGAACACGGATTTATATTTTTGAGGATAGGCCGAAGGCCCGCATGAACAACTCGCCCAATTGGATAACAGAGTTTTATACAAGAAAGCACAGGGTTGTAATAATCTTATTAGTAATAAAAGAGTTACCCATTCTATAAATTTGGAGATGCAATTTATCTGTCAAAGATCGGTACGCAAGATTGGATAAAATATATTTGCAGACGGTTTGAAGTTACTGGCAAACAAATCTCTGAAGAGCTGGCTGAGAAGATTTGCCAAAAAGTGGATAATCATTCTTCGTATGTACAACAGTTAGCATGGTTGGTATGGATTCATACGGATAGAGTTGCAACAGAACAAGATTTCGAGGCCGCATATCAGGATATCATAGACCAGAATACTCCGTTATTTGAGAAGCAGACCGAGAGCCTGACAACCTATCAAATGAATTTCCTGCGAGCCATTATAGATGGTATTCACAACGAGTTTACCACACAGGAGGTCTTGCATAAATATCAGCTCGGTTCGTCCGCTAATGTCAGTATTGTAAAACGGGCCTTGGTCAAGAAAGAACTCATAGAGGTTGAGAAACGACAAGTTGTCATTCCTGATCCGGTGATGAAAGTGTGGCTAAAAAGGGAGTTGGGAATATAATGCAGAGATGAAGGACTTTGGATAGAATCCTCAAATGGCATAACGAATCAAAATATGACAGTGGTTGAAAGAACTTTTTCCATCGCACTGCAGTGAAATTAGAAATACACTGCAGTGCAATGGAAAATCCACTGTTATGTTTTGTTTTATGGTTTCGCCTCAAATGCGAAAAAAGGAGGGGCAAATACACAATAGTACGTGTGAGCTTACACGTACTATTGTGATAGGCCACACGACCGATCCTGTAAGCGCACACATACGCACGTGAAGGGCTACACGTACTATTGTGATACAAAAGACCGGCAAAGCACCTCTTTTCGTTCATGGCAATGCCATTCAAAAGTATCATTCAGAATGTAGGTTCCGCAGCGGATCCTCACGCATGGCTCGCCAACTACGGCAAGAGATCGTCAACACTGTTACGGAGGCCACCAGCAGGAAGGCAAGTGGCCATATCCACCAATAGAGCGGAACCCGATAGGCGAATCGTGACAACCAATCCGACACGAAATGCCAAGCGAGTGGTGCCGCCAGCGCAAAACAAAATAGTTGTTTTTTGAGATAGGTCAGATTAAAAGCGAATACAACCTGCCCAGCCGTGGCACCAAAAACCCGACGAATCGCGATTGCCTGCCGCCTACACTCGCATTCGAACATCACGGCTCCAAATACGCCCACTATTGAGAGCAAAATAGCGACCAAGCAGAAAAGGGCGATCAACAAGCTCTCGTCCGCCTCACGAACATAGGCTTCACGATCGCCTCAACCATCGGGAGTACCTCAAACGAGGTCTCACCATCCAATACTGCCAACGCCTCATGCGCATGAGCGATCGCTACAGCTTGATCCACTCCAGCCCGCAGCCGCACATAAGCCACGTCATAATAATTGCCTTCTCGCCCCCATTGATATTTTCCCCAAAGGTAAAAGGCCATTGGTGAAACTTCTTGCCTTAGCGAAGCAAACTTTACATCAGGAACGAATCCAATTATCTCCGCTCCCTCGATCTTATCACCCACCTTCAGATCATAAAGAGCACGGGCCTTTTCATTGAAAAGATAGCATCCCGTACTTTTCAGCTCATCCTCAGGACGAAAATCACGCCCGGCCTCAAGCTTGATCCCCATCACGTCAAGAAAATCGGATGAGACAGGCAGGCACTGGAACATAATCGAGCGATCGCCCAACGGCCGGCTCCAACCCATGTATTGATCCTGGCTTCCCAAAAGGAATTGAGAAAAGGCGACTCCTTCCACCTCCGGATATTGCCTCAAACGATCGACTAGAGCTGACCGATCTCGATTGATCTTCTCATTGAGGCGAACTACAAGCGTTTGATCTCGCTCATAGCCTAATGAGGCATGGCGTATATAATAATTTTGAGCGTACATGAAAAAACTAGTAATCACCAAGGTGAAAGCAACTAAAAACTGGAACTCCAGCAACAGGTCACGAGTTCGTCGACCCGCTGGAGACAAACCAAAATTCCCTTTCAGCACCAAAGCTGGCGTAAAGGCTGTCGCATAATAAGCGGGATAAATCCCAACCAACAAACCGAACAGAAGGGCGATCAAGCCCACACCTAACACGATCATCAATCGATTATCCACAGGCAATGTCCAATCGACCAACGAGACCAACGATGTCCGGCTGACAATATATAATAATCCCAATGAGATTAAATACGCAAGAAAAGAGATCACAACCGTCTCCAGCACCAAGACTCCACGCAGCAGCCGATCAGAACAACCTAATACCCTTTGGATATTGATGACCCGTAAACGCATTGGAGCAAGAGCTAAACTATAATTCATAAAATTAACGCCAGCCACCAACAGCACCACAAAAGCAACCGACAACAAGATAGCGATCGTTTGGCGACTCGCTTTCGGAAAAGTATCAAAATCCACATGCTCCAAGAAATGTAATGCTCGTAAGGATGTCAGGCGCATATTGAAAGCATCCGGCCCTTCGCCAAACAAACCACTTGCCATTATCTTCGTCCTGTCAAGGTTCTCCATAAAATTCGCCAAGACATCCGCCTCTTTAGCGGTATCATCAAGCCTTACGAAACAATAGTAACTCCAATTCTCCCAATCATCGAAAGCCTCCTGAGGATGCATCGAGATATAGATCACATTACGCAAAGAGGAATTACCCGGAAAATCCTTATAGACTCCCTCGACTACCAACATCGCGCCTGAAGCACCAGACAAGCGCAACGACTGGCCAACCGCTTCCACCGTGCCAAACAACCGGCGGGCCATGCTCTCAGGAATAAGGAGACTGTTTGGCTTGTCGAACGAACGTCCGTCGCCCGCCAACATCTCGAACCGAAATACTCTCAAGACACTAGGCGTCACGCTCAAAATTTCCTCCTCATAGGTTCGCCGAGCATCTTCTGTTCCAATCTCAAATGAAAGCCTGTTTGGCCAAGCCGACAACAGACAACCACTCACCACATGAGGCGATGATTCAACAAAGGTTCGTGCCAAAGGACGACAAACAATAGCCTGCGAACTTTTGGGCTGAACCACATCCAGACGATAGATCGAACGAGCATCCGGCTGGCAAGCATCAAATCCTAAATCATAACCAACTTGGATCATGATCAAAATAAAGACAACAAACGCAACACTCAACCCCAACAAACTCAGCCCTAACGAGAGACGAAAACGGCGCGACGCATCCAGGAAATTTCGGAACAGTGCTTTCATGGTGTGGTCCTCCTTCCTTATATTATTGAATAGCTATGCCGTTGTAGGACTTACCACCTCGCCATTCTTCCCTAACGAGACCAAGCCACCCATCGCACCTAAGTTCATCGTATCAAGTGCCGAGCTAGGAACAATAACCATCGAGCCCTTCTCCTTCAAACCCTCGAAGAGCATATTCATACCACGCAGATGGAGAGCGACTGGATTATCCGTATATTTCTGGCTGGCTTGCGCAAACTTCTCCGCAATCTCAGTTTCCGCTGTACCCAAGATCACACGAGCCCGACGCTCACGCTCAGCCTGCGCCTCCTTACTCATCGCTTCAGCCAAATCTTGTGGAATAGCGATATCCTTAATACCTACCGTTTGACAAGTAATACCCCACGGACTGGTACTTTGATCGAGAACATGTTGCAAATCGTCCGCAATCTTATCCCGTTCTTGCAAAAGCTCCGACAATTCATGCTTACCGATCGTATCACGAAGCCCTGTTTGCGCAATATGCTCAATGGCCTTCTGATATTCCTGAACCTCGAGAGCAGCTTTCTCCACATCCCAAACCGTCCAATAAACCACAGCGTCAACATTAACAGGTACCGTATCTTTCGTCAAGGTCTGCTCCGCATTAAAGACACTAACCCGAACTCTCTGATCTATATAAGTCGAAACCGAATCAATGACCGGAATAATCATAAACGGGCCAGGACCTTTCAACCCTTTATATTTTCCCAAACGTAAAACAACCGCTCGCTCCCACTGGTCCGCAACACGAATAGCGGAAGAAACTAACAGGGAAAAAACCAATAAAATGATCAATCCCACCACGCCAACAACAGCCAACAGATACAAACCCACCGATACTAGTACCAGTACGATAAACACGAAAAGGGAAATCGGATTGAACCATCCCTTAGAAATAACATTTGTCGTCATAATCTTATTATTTATTAGATGTTTCTATTTTTTTCAACTCATTCACGATCTCATCAATACTATACCCATAACTCAAAGCAACGGACGAGAACTGCGTACAGATCTCTTTCAACTTGTCCGCTCGCTCTTTCTCGAGAACAACGGCCTCCACCTTACTGATGAAGGTCCCAGAGCCTTGCTGCGTTTCCAAAATATTCTTAATCTCCAATTCCTTATAAGCCTTGGATACCGTATTCAAATTCACCTTCAACTCAACAGCCAACGCCCGAACGGTTGGTAATTGTTCGCCTGGCTTCAACTGTCCCGATGCGATACCAAAGCGGATTTGGTCAATAATCTGCCGATAAATCGGCATACCGCTCGAATAATCCAACAAAAACTTGATCATAAATCTCTCCTATTATAATAAAAGAACATTGTAATATTTATATAGTACAAACATACTACAAATAATCGAACTCGCAAACAAAATCGGACTTTTCTTCCTATAAATTTCTTAGAAAAAACAAAAAAGGCGCACCAACATCGGCACGCCTCTCACAAATGGGAACTTCTAAAAAGGTTCAATACAATAAATGATCTCTTTTACTTTATCTGGAACGTATTGACAGAATGAGCTTTCAATGTCGGCGAATAGGTCGCTCCGTTGATACGGAAAGTGACGGTCCGTGCCTCATCGGCATTGTTACCGGCGATCACAACGACACTACGGTCCGGATTGATGAAAGCCAGCAGATCATCGTAGCTGCCCTCTGTCTCAATCCGACGAGCGCCGGGCATGACGTAATGGCTGACATGCTTCATGATAAAATACTCGGGCGTATAGGTGAACGATTTTCCGTCGGGAGCCACGACGACAAGCGAGTTCTGCGACCAGCCCCAACGGCTGACGCCGCCTTCGTCGAGCGAGGTGTTCCAATACTCATAGACATTTACCCCATTCTTCAGGTAATGCTTCATCAAGTCCCAAGAATGGCTGGCGCCTGCCCAATCGTTCTTGCCATCGCCACACTCCTGCTCCGTCTGGTAGAGCTAGAGTTGAGGATAATTCTGATGAATACCGGGCAACGCATCCTTGCCGGCCCATTGGAAACCGACACCCTCAACATATTGACCACTCGCGGCATCGTTCAGGATCGTATCGACCAAGGCGGTATTGGCGCGCTCCATCGTTCCGAAATAAAGCTTTACCCCTTTCTCGCGCATCGTCGGGCCAAGGTATTGACCGATAAACCGGCTCAAGCCCTTGGCTGTCCAGCAACAACTCGGAAAGATCTGGGCGGAATTGAACTCGTTCTGCGGCATAACCATGAAGATGTCGATCCCCTTGGCTTTATAAGCGTCGATAAATTTCGAGAAGTAAAGCGCATAGGCCTTGAAGTAAGGCTCTTCCTGGATAAAGGCGTCACGTCCCTCATGATATTCCTGATCCTCTGGAAGGCCATTATCAACTACCTTCGACATATAGGTGCTCTCTCCCTCTTTTAGACTCTCTTTCAACTCGCGGGCCATCTTCATGGTCGAACGGCTGGCATAATGCTTGCTGTATTTCATCCATGAAGGCGGACACCAGGGCGAAGCCCAGATCTTCAGGTCAGGATTATAGGCTTGAGCGGCCTGGATAAAAGGAATCAGCGTCTGCTCGTCGTGGGCAATCGAGAATTTCTCCATCGCGAAATCGCCCTCATTCTCGTTATAGGAATACCAATCGAGCGCGAAGTCGTTCGCTGCGACAGGCATACGGCAGATCGTGAAGTTGGCGCCGACACCCGGACTGAACATCTCCCGAAGGATCGCCTCACGAGTCGCCTCGTCGAGCTTGCTCAATGAGGTCCAGCCCAATTCGTTAAAACAGGTGCCGAAACCGTCAATGACTTGGGCCACACGTGAGGTATCGATCACGGCATCCGCCTGATTGCCGCTAGCGGCAGCGACATTATTTTCCTCGACCCAACGCTGGTCGAAAGTGGTGCTGACCCAAGTGGCCTCGGGCGCGCTTTGACAAGCGCTCAGAAGGGCACCCGCAAAAATGGAGAATAACCAATTTGATGTTTTCATGAATAATTATAGATTAAAGTCGTTTAACTTACAAAAAATGCCATCACCTCCGTCGCTTAAGACCTCAGTGATGACATTTCGTTATATTGATTGATTCATAATCATTTTGCCTCCTCAGCCTCGGGCTCTGTTCCCTCAGCCTCGGCAGCCTGCTCCTCAGCGGGCGTAAACTCGTTGATGCCGGCCTTGATCAGGATATTATACCAATTCAACAACTTGCGGATATCGCTGGGATAAACACGGTCGCGGTCAAAATTGGGCAAGACCTCAGCAAAATAGGCACGCAACTCATCCGTGCTGGCTTTTGTCGGGTTGATAGAGGCCACCTCGCCATTCTCCTTCTCCTTAACGCTGGTCAACACCTTATGCAGAGGCGTCTCACCATCTTCCGTATAGATAGCGATATCGCCAAGCGAGATCACTTTATCTTTCGCGTGTGCCGGGATTTTCTTCTTGTCAATTAACGACTCAACGATCAGCATGTTCTTGGCATGCGACTCCAACTTGTACAAGCCGGGTTTCCCGGAGATAGACAAAATAGTCCGTAACATAATCTTCTCTTTAGGTTATAATCTACTTATAATATATAGTGTGTATAATTAATTCGCGAATTTAACAAACTGGGTGGATTAAAAAGAAGGCCGGGCGTTAAAAAAGCGCGTTCTCACGGTTCTTTAGCCATCCGATGAAGTTTTCCACCTGCGGGATCAAGGCTTGACGGTCGTCGTTATGGATCACGTAATCGGACCGCAACGCCTTCTCCTCATCAGCCATCTGGCTCTTGATCCGACGTTCCAGCGCCTCATGCGAGGCATGATCGCGAGCGATCGCCCTTTCCAGGCGTATCTCGAGCGGCGCCAGGACCATCAGTTTCACATCGACAATCCGATCAAAACCCGACTCGAACAGGATGGCGGACTCGATGGCGCAAAAGGCCTTCTCCTGCCGTTCGCTCCAATCCAGAAAATCCCGGTTCACCTCAGGATGGATGATGGCGTTCACACGGGCCAAATGCTCCGGTTGCCCGAAGATAAAATTAGCCAAACGGGGCTTGTCCAGCTTCCCGTCCGCGTCATAAACGGCCTCGCCCACCAAATCGACAAGTGCCCGACGTATGACAGGCGAGCTGTTGGTCAGCCGTTTGCTCTCCTCATCCGCGATATACACCGGGATGCCATACAAACGAAGCAACGTCGCGACAACCGATTTACCGCTACCAATTCCTCCGGTAATGCCAATCTTGATCATATCTCAATAATTATGGTTCTCTTCCAGGATAAACTCTATCTTATCGGGCACCAAGGTCGCGGAATGGATCCATGCCGGACTTTTCCCGAGCATGACTTTCTGGAATCCCGAAGTGTTCTGATAAAGCTCGGCGAACGGGATGGTAATCTCAAAATCCTTGGCGTTCACGCTCTTGAACTTCGACAAGGGCACCTTGCAACTGACCGCGATCGAGGCGGGAAACATACGTACCTTATAATTGGAGGGAATCCCCGTACAGGTAATCGGAATATCAAGCGTCTTCTCCGTATATTCCTCGATCGGGATGATGACGGCAACATATTCCGACTCGAAATTCACGCCCTCGATCGGCTCCAGCTTAAGCTCTTTCGAGAAGGTCTTGCTCGCCTCCTCAATACGGGTAAAAGCGGTACAGGCCTCGCTCAAGGTATCAAGAATCGCTTGCGAGGCATAAGCCTTGATATGTTTCGGCCGGATCAGTATTTCGCCGGACAACTGGAAACCGGTCTTATAAAGAATCTCTCCATTGAAACGCACCGGAATCTCCTTCTCCTTGCGCTGCCCATACTTCACGTCCACCTGCTGCGGCGTGATGCTCACGATCCTCGAGGTGGCGAACAATTGCTTCCTGACAAAGGCCTCGATAACCTCCGCGGGAACGTTCAGGCGTGCCTCCTCGCTGCCCGGATTCATCAGGACCGGCAGCGGTAACCGCTTGTGAGAGATAGAATAGTTCAACAGGACACTTCCCTTGTCCTTGATCTTGACCACCAATTCCTGGGGCGCGTTCTCCTCGAGAGCGATATTCGACGGAATATCATCATATTCGATGGGGAAACGGATCTCCATCTCATAATCCCTTTGCAGGCTCTGCAAGAGCCAGAAGCCAAACGCGAGCAATATAAAAAGGGAAAAGATCAACATTTCTTTCCACTTTTCCCCGTGAAAGAAACGATTGATCTCTTCCCTTGCTGTTTGAAAGCGATGTCGTATGCGCTCGTCTGGAGACATAAGTCAACGCGCCTCCCGTTTATTTTTGTTTCGCGTCCTCAATAGAGGCATAAACAGAGGCCTTATCCACCCGGATGCTGACGCCATTGGCAACCTCGATCATCATATAGATGTCGCCGATCTCGCGGATCTTGCCATAGATACCACCAGCCGTGATAACGCTATCACCAACCTTCAGGGCCTCGCGTGCCTTCTGGATCTCCTTTTGTTTCTTTTGTTGCGGACGGATCATGAAGAAATAGAAAATGGCCACGATGACAACCATCATGATGATACCAGACCATTGGCTTCCGCCCGTCGCTGTAGCTTGCAGTAAAATGTTCAGAAAATTCATGTCTTAAAATTAAATTATACGTTTACGAATAGCATAAATCCATTATGCTATCCGCGAAAATAACGATAATAATTAATCTTTAAGCAATGTGCCCTCTTTTTTTAATTCATTGACAATAGCGTCGAGGATACCGTTGATAAAGTTACCGCTCTTGGGCGTGCTGTAATATTTCGCCGCATCAATATACTCATTAAGGCTGACGCTGGTCGGGATCGTCGGGAACGTGAGGATCTCGGCCAAGGCGGTCTGCATGATGATCATGTCCATGCAAGCCAGACGCTCCGCTTCCCAGTTCTTGACATGCTTGTTGATACGCTCGCGCAATTCCGGACCTTTCAGGATAGTCTTGCGGAACAAGTTGATGGCATATGCCTTATCGTCAAGATCCTTGAACATCGGCAGGAGCGGTTGCTCGGCGCCATTCTTCTCGTCGAAACGCTTGATTGTCTTGATCGCGAAAGTTCCGATAATATCGATATCGTCGTTCCAATAGATGCTCTTGTCCTCAAGATACTCCTCGACCATCTCATTACCACAAATCAATTTCTTAAAGACTTGACGCCAGAACTCACGGTCGGTCTCGTACGAATCCTCCTCGTTAGCCAGATAGTTCTCGTAAATATCGGAAGCGAGGATCAAGTCCAACAGGCTCTTGATAAACTCCTCATCGTTCGCCCATGAGAGACCTTGCTCGTCAACATACTTTCTCAAGGCGGCATTATCGGCTACCTGAGCGGCGAAACGGTTGTTGATAAGACGGGTATTGGGATTCAACTCGTCGTGCGAAGGCATGAACTTGTTCCGGCGGATGTCGATAAGCCTTCTTTGGAGATTCGTCACTTCCGTGATGAGCAAAAGATAATAATGATACAGGTCATACGATTTCTGGAGACTGAACAGGAGTTCGTTTTCAGCGACTTTCAAGTCGCCGTTTCCGTTCTGATAGTAGGAGTATACTATCTGCAAAACTTTAATACGGATTAAAATTCTGTTGATCATTTCTTTAAAGAGCTTCTTTTAGATTTTGAACGCGAAATTACGTTTTTTTTCGCAACAATTTGTCTCTTCTCGTGTTTTTCTCCATTTTGAGTGGTTATTTTGTCCTTTTCCCGCCTGGCCGGCTTTTCTTCCGGAGAGAAATTTATTTTCATTCGAAGGTAATTATATTTTCCTTCGGAGGTAATTCCAGTTTTCTTCGGAAGAAAATTCTTTTTTGGCCGGACATAAATCCGGGTTTCTTCCGAAGAAAAATCCGGCCGGGATTCGCTACCTTCGCGAGCATAAGCGATAATTTTTTAATATCAATATCATGAGAAAATGGATTTATGCCGCTATGGCGCTCTGCGTGATGTGCGCCTGCGGCGGAAAAGGAGAAAAGGCGGAAAGCCAAACCAAAGAGGAAGCGAAAACACTTTCAGGCTTAAAGCCATCCGACTTCGTATCGGAGGTGGACGGTAAACCAACCGCCCTGTATGTACTGAAAAACAGCCAAGGCGCCGAAGCCTGCGTCACCAACTGGGGCGGCCGCCTGGTATCGGTCATGGTACCCGACCGCGACGGGAAACTGACAGACGTCGTGCTGGGTTACGACAACATCCAACAATATGTCCAGTTCCCGGACAATAACTATGGCGCCCTGATCGGTCGCTACGGCAACCGGATCGCCAACGGCCAATTCCAGCTCGACGGACAAAGCTATCAACTGCCCCAAAACAATAATGGCCATTGCCTGCATGGCGGACCGAAAGGCTATCATGCCGTCACTTGGGACGCACGCCAGCTCGACGGGCAATCGGTCGAGCTCACCTACCTCTCGCCCGACGGCGAGGCCGGATTCCCCGGCAACCTGAAGGTCAAGGTGATTTACCGGCTCACGGACGACAACGCGATCGATATCCAGTATGAGGCGACAACCGACAAACCGACCATCGTGAACCTGACCAACCACAGTTACTTCAATCTCTCGGGCGTACCTGGATCAACCATCACCGACCATAAGATCCAGATCAATGCCGACACTTACGTGCCTGTTGACGAGACCCTGATCCCGACCGGCAAGATCGAGACGGTAGAGGGAACACCGATGGACTTGCGCCAGTTGGTAACGGTAGGCGACCATATCGACGACGATTTCGCGCAACTGCGTTATGGTGGCGGCTACGACCACAACTGGATTCTCAATACGAAAGGCGATCTCAACACTCCGGCGGCAAAGGTCGTTTCCGAGAAGAGCGGTATCGTGATGGAGGTCTTCACCAACGAGCCGGGCTTGCAATTCTATGCCGGCAACTCCATGAGCGAGGCTGGCGACAAGGGCAAACTGGGTGTCGTTTACCCACGACGTGGCGCGCTCTGCCTGGAGACACAACATTATCCGGACAGCCCGAACCAGAAGTCGTTCCCGAGTGTCGTGCTCAAACCGGGTGAGACTTACCAAAGCCGATGCATCTATAAGTTCTCAAGATAAGTGGGGTTCAAATACCCTAAAAAAGGAAACGAGAGTGTGCCTGAAGTCATTCGGGCACACTCTCGTTCTTTTTTCGGCAGGCGATCAATGGGTCAGGATCTCCAAGCCATTCTCAGTCATAAGGAAAGTATGCTCCCATTGAGCGGAAGGTTTCTCATCCTCCGTAACCACGGTCCAGCCATCCTCCTCATCTATAAATACACGCCAATCGCCCATGTTAATCATCGGCTCGATCGTGAAGACCATGCCGGGCACAAGCAACATTCCTGTTCCCTTCCGGCCAAAATGAAGGACCTCCGGCTCCTCGTGGAAAGCGAGCCCGACACCGTGACCACACAGGTCGCGCACGACGGAATAACCATTCTTCTCGGCATGACGCTGGATCGCGTTACCGATATCGCCAACATAACAGAAAGGATGAGCGGCCGCGGCCCCGATCTCAAGACACTCCTTGGTGACCTCAACCAGCCGGCGCTTCTCGGGCGAGACATTGCCGATCATGAACATCCGTGAGGCATCGGAATAATAACCATCGAGAATAGTGGAGACATCCACGTTGATGATATCGCCGTCGCGCAAGATCTCCTTTTCGCTTGGGATACCGTGACAAACCACCTCATTAATGGAAGTACAAACGCTCTTCGGGAAACCCTCATAATTCAATGGGGCGGGAATGGCGCCGTGGTCGGTCGTGTACTCATAAACCAGCTTGTCGATCTGGGCGGTCGACATGCCCTCCTTGATCTCGCGCTCGATGAGGTCGAGCACGCCCGTATTGACAACGCCACTCCGGCGAATGCCCTCAATCTGCTCCGGGGTCTTGATTAATTTTCGTTTGGGAACCAGGTGCCCCTTCTCCTGCTCCGCCAGGATCTTGCGGTCCAAATCCGTCACCGGCTGCCCTTTGATCAGGTGCCAGTTGTGTATTCTTCTCTTGAACATCGCTAAAATAGATTATTTATGGCGCGAAGGTATAAAAAAACTCCCGCCGGTGTAACCAGCGGGAGTCCTTCCTGTAGTGCGTCCGGGATTCGAACCCGAGTTTCTGCCGTGAGAGGGCAGCGTCCTAGACCTCTAGACGAATGCACCATTTCGTTTTGATGTCATATTTCTCATTTGACGCCGCAAAGGTAGACATTTTTTGGGGATACGCAATAGTTTTGGACAAAAAACAGGAGAAAAAGTTTCCAAAAGGATCATTTCCAGGGATGTCGCCGACAACCCCAAAACTCCTGAACCCCGCGTCGCTCGCCTTACGGACCAAATCGTCCATGCCTTGCCTCGGCGAGGTACGCAAATGCAAATCGTAAAGAAAAAAAGCTTGCTCACTCATGATGTTCTCATATTATGGTATTAAACAAAATGTCATTTACTCCGGTAAATGGGGCTTCGCGACCCCGCGAAACGGCATTTGCCCGACAAAATGGGGCCTCGCAACCCGCAGGAAGCCATTTGCCCGACAAAACGGGGCCTCGCGCATCGCGGGAAGCCATTTGCTCCGGTAAACGGGGCCTCGCGTTGCGCGGGAAGACATTTACCCGACAAAATGAGGCCTCGTGCGTCGCAGGGAGGCATTTGTCCGACAAAACGGGGCCTCGCGAGGTCGCGGAATGCCATTTGCCCGACAAAACGGGGCCTCGCGCGTCGCGGGGAGGCATTTGCCCGACAAAATGGGGCCTCGCGACCCCGCGAAACGCCAAGCCCCGACTCATTTCTTATATTTCGCGATTAGGATCACCGGATTGTCCTCCTCGTCAAGCCTCGAGGCGATCTCCTTCAATGGGCCGCGGAGCTTGCCGTCATTGTAGGCCTCGACGAGATCGGGGGCTTCCAAACGGGTAGCGAAAGCGATCTCGCCACCATTAAATTCCATGATCACCCGATGCGCAAACCACAGGTTAACTGGCGTCCCATCGAAATCACGATTGATGACCTCGCCCTCATAGGCCGTTTGCTCCGTTTTGTCATAGATTAAGTTCGTCCTTGGGACATCTTTGTCAACGCCAAAATTAAAACTGCGCTCGACCGCTTGCATAAACACATAACGATCCGTGAAGATGGTCGGGAAAAGGAAAACTTCCGGATCCATCTCATTTACGGGCGGTGTCCGAACGATCAACGGTTTCAGCCCTTGAGCGAAGGAATAAGTATAAATCGTATCCGCTGAAGGTTCATTTAAAAGCCAATCGTCTTGAAGAGGTAACATCAACGTATTTCGTATACGCCAACTCCTAGTTTGCTTTCCATTCAAATTTTTTTGCACTATATCCATGTCCTTCTTTTCCTCATAAGGGATATGTATTTTCTCCAAAAGACGACCATCTTCCCTTGAAAGAATTAAATAGCAATCTCTTTTTACAGGGACTTTATCATATTCTGAATAATCATCGTAGGCGATCAACCGTTCCGTATCCAGGATTTTTATGGGATTATACAATATTCCGTCAAGATAATCGAAACTTCGCTTGTAATTTCCTTCCGAATCATACACAAAAACCTTATCCGAATAATGGGAATTCACGAAAAGCTCGTCCGCTTGCTCATCATAATCAATACCCAGAATATTGAGATATTCCTCGCCGCTTTGCCCCAAACGGTTAATTTTTCTCACGGCCTTCCCTTGCCGATCAAAAATGAAAATCTCACCAGCCATACGGCCAAGATTCTTAAAGATCATATAGTTATCACCAATATATTGAATATGCCCCTCCGTGAGCATCTCATCCGTTGTCTCCAACGGGACATATTCAATATCGAACAGGTCTTGCAAGATCAACTCTTTCTTGGGATAGCTCTTGGAGACATCCACCCTGATAAGGCCATCCGATTCCTTTTGCTTGCCGTTGCCGCAACCGAACAGGAAGAGGGCGACGAGGATCCAAATCCAATTCATTTGATTTTTCATAAGCCACATTAGTATTTTAAGATTAAAACTATGGCCACGAATATAAGGAAAGGGGGCTTTGGGCATCTGCACATCGCTGCACAAATTCCGCGACAGACAGGAATGACTATAAATTAAGGAGATAGCGATCGAAATCCTTGGCGGATCCGTTGGTTCCCGTGGCCTTTTCGTAAAGGCGTTTCCGGGTCATGGCGACGTTCGTGTCGCTACAACAGAGCAACTCGGCAATCACGCCGGGCCGCGTCTGGATCTTTACCAGGTAACACAGGCGACGGTCGGAGATATCGAGCCAAGGGAAAAGCTCGTCCAGCCGGGTGGCGAAATCAGGATAGAGCCTGTCCACCTCGGCGACCAGCGCCTGCCAATCGCTCCGGGCCGGTCGCCAGTCCGCCCGATGGAAACGAAGGTAGAGATCGGAATTCTTGAAGGCCAACTCCGCCGCCTGGCGCTCCTCCTGGCGCTTGCGTGCCCGCAGCGTCTCGAGCTCCTCCTCCAGACGGGCAATCTCCTGGTCGCGCCGCTCGCGCAAGGCCTTCAGGTCGCGCTCGCCTGTAGCGATGCGATTTTCATAGTCGCGAATCCTCGCCTCTTGCCGCTCGATAGAACGATCCGCCGACCGCTTGGCCCAACGGGCCTTCCGGTAGAAATAGAGCGCGACCAGCAAACCGGACAACAGGAGCAATCCGATCGCCCCGGCCACCATCGCCTGGGTGAATGCCCGCTTTTGTCGGCGGGCCTCCTCGAAGTCGCGCTTGATCTGGTAAAGTTCCAATCCGCTCCCCATCGCCTCGATGGAGTCGCGGCAAGCGTGGTAAAGCTCATTGAAATGGCGTGCCTCCTCGTGCCGTCCCTCACCCAATAACAACTCATGCAATTCCTGATAGGCGGTGCGACGGATATAGATGTCGTCCGAGCCTATCGCTTGGCTCAGGTAATGATAGGCGCTATCCGGCCGATGGAACGCCTCATAGACATTCCCGATCGTCAGGTAGACGCTCTCGTCATCATGGTAATCGAGTGTCCACCACAGCAGATCCAGGTGCATCGCGATGTCGCGATCGTCGGGCCGCTGGTTCATCAGGCCCCGATTGGTATAGTTCAGGATCTGCTCCTGCAGGCCTTGGCAGTAGGTGCGCCAGTCGCCAATACGCAGGGCGATAGTACCCGCACGACTATAATAATCCTTGCTCAACCGCCAGTCCTCGACCAACCGATAAGCCCTGCCAAGATACACGCAACCGACTCCCATGTTGAGGCTGTCCTTGGCCAAGCGGGCCACGTCGAAAGCCTGCCGGCAGGTAGCGATCGCCTCGTAGGGCATATCCTGCCGCACATACAGCAGGCCGGCTTGTGAGAGGATCCGGAAAGCGAGGTCGGGATCATCCACCCCTTCCATCAGCTCCGCGGCTTGGAGATAGGCGGTCGTCGCTTGCTTCAACTGCCCCAGCCCGGTGAGGACACGCCCCTGGCAATAATAGGCTTGTGCCCGTTGGTGACGATTGCCACGGCGGGCATAGTAATCGACCACCCGATTGATCGTCGAATCGGACGTGGGGCGAATAGAGGCCTCATCATCCGCCCAAGTGGAGAGCAAGGCCCAACGGGCCCATTCTCCCTCAGCAAGCCGCTCGGGTTGATCGACATCGGCCAATAAGGCCCGTGCGCTATCTGGCTGCCGGACGAGCAAATGCTCCGCCCGGTCGAGCAACGCCTCGTGCCGCCAGCCCACCCGGTCGCAAGCGACCAGCAGGAGCGGCCAAAGAGACAGATAAAGATAAACGCGCGAGCCCATCAGCCTTCCATTCAAATCTGGTTATTCACCCAAAAGCTCGTTGACGATACGCGTTGCCCCGGCGTACTTATCGATCACGAAGAGAACATAACGGATATCGACAATGATGCTTCGTTGATAATCGGGCAGGTACTCGATGTCGCCACCGACACCTTCCCAGTTACGGTCGAAGTTGATACCGATCAGCTCGCCCTTGGCGTTCATGACCGGGCTTCCGGAGTTACCGCCCGTCGTATGGGTCGTCGCGCAGAAGGCCACCGGCATCCGGCCATCCGGCAGGGCATATCGACCGAAATCTTTCGCCTCATAGAGCGCCTTCAACCGCTCAGGCACGACGAACTCCCAGTTATCGGGATCCTCCTTTTCCATCACGCCATCAAGCGTGGTCTGATGGCCATAGAAGTCACAATCTCTCGGGCTGTAACCCTTCACCTGACCGTAAGTGATTCGCATCGTCGAGTTCGCGTCGGGTGAGAGGTTGAGCTCGCCATTCATCTCGAGCACGCCCCGCATATAGACACGGCGAGCCTGGTTATAAGCATTATTAAAGCTGGAGAGCGATTCATTCAACGCCTTCTTCTCCGCCTTGACAGACTGGGCAAAGAGGATCATCGGGTCGTTCGCCAACCGATCAGCCGACGGATTCGCCTTGAACTGGTTGAAATTCTCGTTACTGCCAAAGATAGAGGCCTCAAACAGATGATCGACGAAACGATTCACGTCGCCCCCGAAATCCTTTCCAATCACCTCCAGATAGGCGGGACGGTTACCGGTCTTCACCTGGGCAAGATAATCCTTGAGGATGATCTTGGAGATTTTCTTATCCACAGCGGGCGCATAATCCTTATTGGCGAAACGGAGATAACCCTTCTCCAATTCGGCCATCAATTCCGCCGTTTTCTTCTCATCCTTATCGTTCAAGGCCTTAATCAAAGCCTCCGTATCGGTCGGGACACTCGAGAACTCAATACTCCGCTCCAGTGCCTCGCTGAGCATCATGCTCCGGAACCGGAAAGCCTCACGTTCCTTAACGATCCGCTCCAGCTGAGCCAAAGCCTCCGCATAGGCGGGATCCCCCTTCTGCTTGGCCCAGGCCAACAGTTTCTCCTGCTCCTCACGCTTCACCTGCTCGAAGTTCCGCTTATTGATTGCCCAATTACTGCCGATCGAACTCTTATAAGAGTTGGTCGAACCCGCGTATTTGCTGGCATATTGGATGCGGACCTTATCGTCCTTCAGCATCTCCTCGAGCATCGCCTTCTGACGCAACTCACGGACATGAATACGAACCGTGTTCTCAATATCACGCCGCTCAGCTACCTCCCACGAAGTATAATACTTGTTGGTACGACCCGGAAAACCGATGATCATGGCGTAATCGTCCGCCTTGACCCCGTCGGTAGAGACCTTCAACCAACGTTTCGGGCGCAAGGGCACATTGTCCTTTGAATAGGGAGCAGGCTCGCCATTCTTGTCAGCATAGATCCTGAAGATGGAGAAGTCGCCCGTATGGCGCGGCCACATCCAGTTGTCGGTATCGGCTCCGAACTTACCAATTGACGAGGGCGGCGCCCCGACCAAACGGATATCCGAATAGATCTTCTTAGTGAACATGTAATACTTGTTCCCATCATAAAAGGCCTTGATCTCGACTGCCATCCCGGGATGTTTCTTGAGCTCACGTTCGCCACCGGCCCGTTTCACGGCCAACTTATTCAAGTAGGACGAGGAGGTAAACAACGTCTGGTCCTTCTCCTTTTCGAGCGCCTTCATCACATAATCGGTCACGTCCTCTATCTTCTCAATGAAAGTGACGGTCAATCCCGGGTTGGGCAACTCCTCCTCACGGCTCATAGCCCAGAAGCCATCCGTCAGATAATCGTGCTCCACTGAACTGTGTCGCTGAATATAGCCATAACCACAATGGTGATTGGTCAACACCAAGCCATCGGCCGAGACGACCTCACCCGTACAACCGCCACCAAAACGGACCACGGCATCTTTCAGCGACACACCGGCAGGATTATAGATATCGTCGGCCTCCATCTGAAGCCCCATTTGACGCATCTCCGTATATTTCTGCTGCTTTAAAAGAGGGAGCAGCCACATGCCCTCATCCGCAAACGACGGCAACGCCAAACAAGCGGACACAATACCTAAGATCAGTTTTCTCATAACGTCTTATTTTTAATGTTAT
>ERZ827150.1854-NODE-1854-length-24917-cov-4.233449_pt1 | contig 24917 bp, 19 predicted proteins | sample MGYA00519779_ERZ827150 | MGnify/ENA primary metagenome ERZ827150 (study PRJEB31778, sample SAMEA3449267) | human gut metagenome | biome: human gut; feature: human-associated habitat; material: faeces | place: United Kingdom | collected 2010/2012 ...
GTTTTTTACAATTTATTGAATGTCAAATCTAGTAAACCAATTTTAGGAAACTACATAGCCAATCATCGGACAATCCTTCAGTTCACTTCACCTTTCACTACCAGCTGGATCTTGGGTTGACGGGGATCATTACAAAAGAGTGTGATCACTTTACGCTGTTTACCGCTCCGCCCCGCCGAGTGGAAAATGACATTCAAGTCCATTTCCTTGCCGGGAAGAAGAACACGCTGACCGGGGAGTACCGCGGTACAACCACAAGTGGTTTCTATTTTACGTATGATCAAGTTACGTTCCCCAACATTTTGGATTTTAAAAATCATCTTGGACTCCTCTCCTTCCCGAAGTGTTCCGAAATCACGTTCCGTCGAGTCCACCATGAAATGAGGGGCTCGTGCTTTTTCCTCCTCGCTCCAATGATCAAAATCCTCCCGTACAGGTACATCAATCATAAAACCGTAATTATAATCCACCTCCCCGTTTATCATGAAACGCATCACGTTATAATAATTACCCAACATGGATTCATTCTTTAAACGTAACGTTACGATTAACGTGTCGCAAGTCCCGGGATCCACGGTATATCCTCCTAAATTCCAATCCTGTTCAGAGTGTCCGATTTTCTTGCAAGCAACCTCCGGAATATGGCTAAACCCCTCCAGGCGAATTCCCGTTTTCGTGGGATTATACACCAGCACCGTATCAGCATATTCCCTACCAATATATACCTCATCCCACCCCGCTTTTTCCTTACTGAAAAACAAATCTCCTGCCGGGTAAATACACTTTTTAGAAGGCTTGTCCGCAGAACAAGCTCCTAATAAAAGGGTGATAATGAACCATCCAAATGCTCTCATCTCTATTCAACTTTAGAAACTCAAAATTACTACTTTTATAATGGAAAACGGAAAATACCCTCTTGAAAATGAAAAAACGAAGGAAAGAGGCGGGATATAGATAAAAAAATCCTAATTTCGTGCCAATTTACATGACACAAAAATGCGTAATTACGATTATATCATTGTCGGGAGTGGTTTAGCGGGTCTTTACACGGCCTATCGTGCATCTGCCTACGGGAAAGTTGCACTTTTAACTAAATCAAATATTAGGGAAAGTAATTCTTATTTTGCCCAAGGAGGAATCGCGGCAGTCACCGGAGAAGATGACGCCCCGTTATTTCACTTTCAAGACACGATCACGGCAGGAAGAGGTTTATGCGACTATCCCGCGGTGAACGTACTGGTAAATGAAGGGCCTGCCCGCATACAGGAATTAATCAATGACGGTATGCACTTCGACACGGAAAACGGAGAACTGGCCCTAGGTCTAGAGGGTGGTCACCACCAAAAACGAATCCTCCATGCCGGTGGAGATGCCACCGGAAGAATGATCACGAATTTCGTGATTGATAAAGTGGAGCATTGTCCTACCGTGGAAATATTCGATAATCATGCCGTCATTGCCTTATTACAAGACGAACATGGATGTTATGGTGTCAGATGCTGGGATTTTAACGAGAACCGGGAAGAGGTATTCTCCGGACATAACGTGTTCTTGACTTCCGGAGGGACTTCAGCCATTTATAAACGCACGACCAACCCTCATACCACTATTGGTGACGGTTTGGCTTTAACCTATAACGCCGGATGTGAAATCGTGGACATGGAATTCATTCAATTTCATCCCTCCGCGATCTACACGCCTACCGGAGAAGCATATCTGGTGAGCGAGGCTGTACGCGGTGAAGGCGCACACCTATTAAATCAACAAGGTGAACGCTTTATGGTGGGAAAACATGAACTGGCAGAACTTGCCCCACGGGACATCGTGGCACAGTCCATATTCCAACAAATGAAAGAACACCATGAGGACTACGTTTATTTGTCGTTAAAACACCTTGACCCGGAAAAGATCAAGAAACGTTTCCCCAACATCTTCGAGAAATGTGCGGAATTGGGCATCGACATGACAGACCGTATTCCGGTTGCTCCTGCCGCACATTACACCGTGGGCGGGGTGAAAACGGATCTCACGGGACGTACAAATATCCCACACCTGTACGTGTGCGGAGAACTTGCTTCTTCTGGAATCATGGGAGCCAACAGATTGGCATCCAACTCGCTTATCGAATGCTTGGTTTTCGGGAAACGTGCGGTGGAAGACTCCGTATGTAACCGACGAGAAGCCCCGATTCCGGAAACCACACCTCTATTCTCCCTAAATCATCAAAAACTGGATGCCTACCTGTCTTTAAAAAACAAGGTCGCCGACATCATGACTCAAGAAGCTGGTATTATCCGCACGGCAAACGGATTACAAGAAGGATTGGAAAACTTGCTCCACTTGGAACAAACCGAAATATTTGAAGAGAATGAATACTATTCGCTGGTAAGTAAAAATCTACTTACCGTTGCCGAATTAATCATCCGTTCCGCCCTCTTCCGTAAAGAGAGCCGTGGCGGTCATTTCCGTTCCGACTACCCCACCCCGAATGACAAATACGTGTGTCACATCATTCAGCAGAAGGGTAAAGAAATCAAGACGACACCGGTAATTAGCAAGCTAAAAGATAAAAGTTAAAAAATAAAAGTTGAAAGTAGGAAATTAAGAAGTGTCAGCCTTGTGCGGTTGGAATCTAAAATCCAAAATTTAAAATCTAAAATTAATATATGTACGATTCGCTCATAGACAGACTCATCGACCTTGCGATAGAAGAAGACATCGCAACGGGAGATATTACGACCAACGCCATTATCCCGGTACATGCTAAAGCAGTTGCCGAAATGAAAGCAAAAGCTGACGGTGTTATTTCCGGGCTGGAGATCGCAAAACAAGTATTTGAAAGATTTGAAAAAGATATAGTATGGGAACCTCTTGTTACTGACGGAACCGCTGTGAAGAAAGGGGATATTATCCTGCGCATCGAGGCCAGCTACCGCACGTTACTTTGCGGGGAGCGTTTATCACTGAATATCCTGCAACGGATGTCCGGTATCGCAACAGCTACCTCTCACTACATGAAAGAATTAGCAGGAACACATACTCAACTACTGGACACCCGGAAAACAGCTCCCGGCCTGCGAGTACTGGACAAAATGGCCGTACACCATGGAGGTGGTTCCAATCACCGGATGGGACTTTACGATATGATCATGCTGAAAGACAACCATATCAAGATTGCCGGAGGAATTCCCAATGCCGTGAAAGCTGTAAAACAGAACCTTCCGTTAAGTATCAAAGTGGAAGTGGAAACCACAAACTTAGAAGAAGTTCAACAGGCAGTGGAGGCTGGCGCAGACATTATCATGCTCGACAACATGAGTAATGAAGCAATGGCTGAAGCCGTGAAACTCATAGCAGGCAGAGCCAAAACAGAAGCCTCTGGAAACATGAGCATTCCTCGTTTGAAAGGCGTTGCCGCTACCGGAGTTGATTACATCAGTGTTGGTGCCCTCACCCACTCGGTTACGGCGATGGATATTAGCATGAACATTAAAATGAACTAAAAGATAAAAGTTGAGGATTATAAAACTTACTTTCGTAAGTTTCAATCTAAAATCTAAAATTTAAAATCTAAAATTATTATATCTTTGAAGTCTCAAAAAACAAAGTTATGACGCAGACAGAGATTATCGACAGGATAAAACAACTCAAGAAAGAGAAAAACGCCATCATTTTGGCGCATTACTATACTCGTCCTGAAGTGCAAGACATTGCAGACTATTTGGGTGACTCCCTGGGACTTTCCCAGATGGCCGGAACCACCGAAGCCGATATTATCGTCTTTTGCGGTGTACATTTCATGGCGGAAACAGCATCCATCATCTCTCCCAACAAGAAAGTATTAATTCCTGCGGAAGGAGCCGGTTGCTCCTTAGCCGAAGGCGTAAGCGGATATGACTTGAGAGAATGGAAAAAAGCAAACCCGGATGGCCTTATTGTCAGTTACGTGAACACCACAGCTGAAGTAAAAGCTTACACGGACTACTGCTGTACTTCTTCCAATGCCTTGAAAATCGTACAAAGCCTGCCGAAAGATAAAAAGATACTTTTCGTTCCCGATAAAAATCTGGGAGCCTATATACAAAAGGTCACCGGACGTGAAATGGAAATTTGGAACGGAGACTGTTGCGTACATAACAAAATTGATACTCAGATGGTACTGGATAAATTGGAAGAATATCCCGATGCCGACGTGCTGATTCATCCTGAATCCAGTTGTTCGCACGACGACCGGATATTAAACCATCCCCGTGCTTTCATGTATTCCACGGCAGGAATTATCAAACATGCCAAGGAATCCCCGAAACAACGATTTATCATTGCCACGGAATTGGAAACCATTCACAAACTCCAGGCAGATAACCCGACCAAAGAGTTTATCCCAATTCATCCGAAAACCATATGCGGCCAGATGAAGAAAGTAACACTGGAAAAAGTACTTGAAGCCCTTGAAAAAGAGCAATACGAAGTACGACTCCCGGAAGACTTGAGAGAGAAAGCTTGGTTACCCATTCAACGTATGTTAGACCTTAGCTAAAGGATTCGGAAATTATCGTTTGTTTAAATGTACGGCCCCGTGCGGCCGGAATCTAAAATTTAAAATCTAAAACCTAAAATTAAAATATGAACGTATCACTGAACTGGTTGAAAGACTATCTAAAGATCGACCAAAGCACTGAAGAGATTTGCAAAATTCTGACAAGTATCGGACTGGAAGTTGGCGGGTACGAAGAATTTGAGGCAATAAAAGGGGGATTAAAAGGATTGGTCATCGGTCATGTGTTAACTTGCGAGGCACATCCCGATTCGGACCATCTACACGTGACGACTGTTGATTTGGGAACGGGTGAACCGGAACAAATCGTCTGCGGGGCCCCTAACGTGGCTGCCGGACAGAAAGTAGTCGTTGCCACCGTAGGAACAACCCTTTACAAAGGTGATGAAGAGTTCGTGATCAAGAAATCAAAAATACGAGGTGTAGCCTCTAACGGTATGATCTGCGCCGAAGACGAAATCGGTGTCGGAACCGATCATGCCGGAATCATGGTATTACCCGAAAATACCCCGGTTGGAATACCAGCCGCAGACTATTTCAACGTTTACCGGGACACGGTTATCGAAGTCGATATTACCCCGAACCGGATTGACGGAGCCTCACATCTCGGTGTAGCCCGTGATCTAGCCGCTTATTTACAACAGACACAAGATATTCACTATACTCTTCCCTCCGTGGAAACTTTCCAACCGGACAGTACGGATGCTAAAATCACCGTACGAGTAGAACGTCCAGAAGCCTGCCGTCGGTATGCCGGAATATGTATTGAAGGAGTAACCGTAAAACCTTCCCCGGAATGGTTACAAAACCGGATGAAAGCCATCGGATTACACCCGATCAACAATATCGTGGACGTGACCAACTACATTCTTTTCGGCCTGGGACAACCTTTGCACTCTTTCGATAAAGACAAAGTAAAAGGCAACGAGGTTATCGTGAAAAGTGTTGCCCAAGGAACTAAATTCACAACTCTAGATGGAGTGGAAAGAGAGTTACACGAGGATGACCTGATGATCTGTAACACCGAAGCCCCCATGTGTATCGCCGGGGTATTTGGTGGACAGGAAAGCGGTATCTCAGACACGACAACAAACGTGTTCTTGGAAAGTGCTTGTTTCGACCCGGTATTTGTTCGCAAAACAGCTCGCCGTCATGGTTTGAACACGGATGCCTCTTTCCGTTATGAACGGGGAACAGACCCAAACATCGTGATCTATGCGCTGAAATTAGCCGCCATGATGATTAAAGAAGTGGCCGGAGGTAAGATTACTTGCGCTCCCATCGACATCTACCCGGAACCCGTGAAGGATTTCGAAGTATCCATAAAATATGCTCACGTGGATCGATTGATTGGTAAAAAAATTGACCATGAGGTAATCAAAAACATCCTCCGTTCTCTTGAAATGAAAATCGTGGAAGAGTGCGAAGAGGGTCTTTTATTGCATGTTCCCCCCTACCGTGTTGACGTGCAAAGAGAGGCTGACGTGATCGAGGATATTCTTCGCATCTACGGTTTCAACAACGTGGAAGTACCTGCCAGCGTGAGATCCACGTTAAGCTATTCCGAAAAGCCAGATGACTTCCAGTTGAAAAACATCATCTCAGACCTATTAGCAGCAAACGGATTCTGTGAAATAATGAACAATTCGTTGACGAAAGCTAGCTATTACGAAGACTTCAAGTGTTTCGATCCCACGCAGACGGTAATGTTATTCAACCCACTTAGCGCAGACTTGGGTGCCATGCGTCAATCCCTGCTCTTCGGCGGACTGGAAAACATTGCTTACAACATCAACCGGAAAAACAACAACTTGAAATTATTCGAGTTCGGTAAAGGCTACACCTTCAACAAAAAAGAAGGCATTGACAACCCGCAAAAACAATACAAAGAAGACAACTTGCTTTCTCTCTTCATCACGGGGAATAAAAACATGACCACCTGGAATGTCAAAGAGACGAAAACTGACTTCTTCTATTTGAAAGCGTATTGCGAAATGATATTAACCCGTCTAGGACTTCACCCCGATAACTTGAAAATTGATGCCACAGACAAGGACATCTTCCGGGAAGGACTGACGTACAAAGCCGGGGATAAACATATCGTATCCATGGGTATCTTGAGTAAAGCCCCGCTGAAAAAAGCAGATGTCAATCAAGAAGTCTACTACGCTGAATTCTCGTGGGAAAACATTCTGAAAGCCATCAAAAACCTCAAGGTAACCTACACCCCGCTACCGAAGTTCCCTTCTGTAAAACGGGATTTAGCCTTGTTGCTTGATAAGAAAGTCACTTTCAAGGAAATCAAAGAAACAGCGTTCCGTACAGAAAAATCATTACTGAAATCCGTCACGTTATTCGACGTGTACGAGGGAGAAAAACTCGGTACAGACAAGAAGTCCTACGCCGTCAGTTTCACCCTTCTCGACGAAGAGAAGACCCTCACGGACAAACAGATCGACAAAATCATGAACAAGTTGATGGGTACCTACAAACACCTATTCAACGCCGAGATTAGATAGTTAAGTCTACAGGTTACAAGTTAAATATTAACTTGTAACCTGTCTTTTAATTTTCCATTTTCAATTCTCAATTTTCAATTGCATGAAGTCCCTTCTCCCCTCCTTTATCCTTATTCTTCTATACTTTATTGCTGAAGAGTTTCTTGGTCCGAAAATCGGTTTAATAGCCGTGATCGTGTTAGGAGCCGGAGAGTTTTTCTATTCATGGATGAGGGAGAAACGTATCAACAAGATGACACTCTTCAACACCCTGTTCTTCATTGCCCTTGCGGCAGTCAGCGTGTTGCTCGAAGGAACTTCATTTGAGAGGATACAACAAACCATCGTGGAAGCTGCCATGTGCGTGCTAATCGGGATATTTGCATTTTCGAAAGCGGACATGACTCAGACATTGCCCGAATCATACCGCAAGACATTACAGATCACCCCGGAACAGCAACAAGCCATGCACCGGATGCTACGCCTGCTATTTTACCTGCTCGTATTGCATACCGTCCTAGCTTTCACTTCTGCCTTTATCTTTGACGAAGAAATACATCAATTCATAGAAGGACCTCTATTGTATATTCTGATTGCCCTATTCTTCCTCACGCTGTTTGTTAAGAACAGACTACTTGCCAAAGCAGCCAGTCAAGACGAATGGTTACCTATCGTGAACGAGAAAGGCGAAGTCGTCGGTAAAGCAACCCGTAGAAGTTGTCATTCCGGTTCCATGCTCCTGCATCCCGTCGTGCATCTCCACCTGATCAACGGACAAGGGGATATTTACCTGCAAAAACGCAGCATGAAAAAGAACTTTCTTCCCGGAATGTGGGATACTGCCGTAGGTGGTCACGTTGCATTGGGAGAGAAAATAGAAGATGCTTTAAAACGGGAAACTTTCGAAGAATTGGGTATCACGAAATTCAAGGCCCGTTTCCTCGGTTCCTACGTGTGGGAGAGTTCCCGCGAACGAGAACTCGTATTCCCCTTTCTTTGTACCTCTCATGACGCCATTCACATCAATAACGATGAAGTGGACGAGGGGCGTTTCTGGTCACGCAAAGAGATCGAACAAAATGCAGATGCCAACATCTTCACCCCGAACTTTTTACACGAATACAATCGCCTGTTGAAAAAGATCAAATAACCGGCATCTAACTCATAACCACGTAAACCTGACCGGCCTGGTATTTAACCACCCGTACCACTTTTCCTCTCTCGATAAAAGCACCCGTGTCTGACACGGCATCATACACCTCGTTTCCGATCATTACCTTCCCCGCCGGACGTAAATCCGTGAATGCAATTCCCTCTTTACCGATCTCTTCCTTTGCCGCCATATCCACGCCCACGAAACCATCCTCCACTTTCTGCTCTGCATGAAGGGCAAAATTCAATCGCCGGGAACCAAACAATTTTCGGCTCAACCAAATACTCCCGAATAGCGAGAGTAACGAACAACTCACCACGAAAAACAACGAGCGAATAATAGCACTTGTGAAATCCGGCAAGAAATCAAACGTGAAATCATCAATCCCCGCCAATACCAACGACGCCACCACGCAAACAATTCCCAGTACCCCGGAGACACCGAAACCCGGTATCACGAAGATCTCCAGCAGCAGCAGGATAATCCCCACCACAAACAAGATCATCTCCACGTAATTTGCCATTCCCTCCAGATACAACGGGGCAAAATACAATAAACACGCTGTTATCGCAGCCACCAAGGGAAACCCAATTCCCGGAGTCTGTAACTCGAAATAAATTCCCCCGATAATAATCATGATCAGAATCCCTTGCACGATCGGGCTAATTAAAAATCCGATAAACCGATCCATCGTCGTCGGTTTATACTCGTGTAACTCGTAATTCGTAACACCCTCTTTTTGCAACACTTCTGCCACATTCTCCGCAATCCCATCACAGAACCCGTATTGCATCGCCTCATGCGGAGTAAACGTTACCACCTTCCCACTATCCGTTACTCCCTCGACCACAACCCGCTCGTCCACCATAGCTTCGGCAATCCTCGGATCACGTTTCCAACGAATCACACTTTGCCCGTTCTCCATCACAGTATCTTTCCCATGCGCCTGAGCCGTGGCCCGAATCATCGATCGCATATATGACTGGTACTTATCGGGCATGGCATCCCCCGTTTGGTTCACAACTGTTGCCGCACCTATATTCGCCCCCTCCCGCATATAAATACGGTCACAGGCAATAGAAATCAGCGCCCCCGCGGAGGCCGCATTGTTATCAATAAACACCCACACCGGTTTCGGGTAATTCAATATCAAGCTACGCAGAGAATCGGCATACACCACCATTCCCCCGTACGTGTTCATATGTACCAAGATAACATCTGCATTTTCGTCCGTAGCCCGGTCAAAAGACCTTTTCACCAACCGCCATATACTAGGACCGATCTCGTCCTTAATATCCACCTTGTAAACCAGTTCCCGATTCTCCCTAGATTCATCCTTCCCCTCCACGGCAAACGCCGACAGACTTCCCACCAACAAAATCAAAACTACCAGCCACTTTCTCATCATGTAATTTTTTTATTTTTTAATATTTTCCTCGTTTAACTGTTTCTCCACAACCACCGTTCCCGCCACAACCGAAAGCAATGACACGAAACTACAAACCACGATACTTCCCCACGGAATCATCAACGACAAAGCAAACACCGTCCCGATAGCCGTCACGCTTCCCGCATTATGTCGCATATAACGAACACTCTCCTTCACCCGGAAACGCTTCCTCTCCACAGCATAATCCATAAAAGCAAACCCGTAAAAATAAGCCCCTACTCCAAAAGTCAGCACAGGCATAACCAATCCGGCCAAAGGAATAAAAGAACCGAAAAACAACACAATCATCACAAGTAATTGCAGGATCATACAACGTAACGAAATTGCAATACCCCGTCCGATTTCCCAAAACAACTGTTTCAAATTAAACGAGTATTCCCGTCCCGACACAATTTCTTCCGTCCGTTCCGAAAGCCACGAGTAAACAGGTGACATCACCACCATTACCACATATCCCCCAAACGAAATAAATAGTATATAATACAGGAAACGGGTTAACAACTTTACTAAGAATCCGGCCACTCCCGACACCCATTCCAACCACGATATACCCTCGATCCACTCCGTCATTTTCACTTCGATCACACCGGAAAGTCCGTCCCCCAAATACCCCACGGCATAATTACCGGCCACGAACAACACGATGACAATCACCACCGGGAAAAGCATAAAATACCACAACTTACTAGAAAACAATAAACTTATCGCCTTCCCGTATGCTTGTATTCCTCTCGAAAAATCTCGTGCAAAACCCATAAACAGTGCATTAAATTTCCCGTAAACTTAAACATTTTTTCGCAAACATCAAGGCAACGACACTGCCTTAAAGTTCATAAAGTCTATAAACTTTCCAGACCTTATGAACTTTACGAACTATTTTGTACTTTCGCGTGAGAAAGTAAATTCCTTGATTTAACAATAACGTGAAAAACAAATAAATATGCAAGCATTAACAGCAATTTCGCCAATTGACGGCAGATACAGGGACAAAGTAGATAGCCTGGCAAACTACTTTTCCGAGAGTGCCCTGATTCGTTACAGGGTAATGGTAGAGGTTGAATACTTCATCGCTCTCTGCGAGTTACCGTTACCACAATTACGGGGATTCGACCACGCGCTGTTTGACAACTTGAAAGAAATATACCTGGACTTTACCGTCGAGGATGCCCAAAAGATCAAAGACATCGAGAAAGTAACCAACCACGACGTGAAAGCTGTGGAATACTTCATTAAGGAACGGTTCGACGCACTGAACCTCCACGAGTACAAAGAATTCATACACTTCGGGTTAACTTCACAAGACATCAACAACACGGCAGTACCCTGTTCTTTCCGCGATGCCATTCACGACGTGTACTACCCCGTGATTGACGAACTGATTGCCAAACTCGAAGAGCTGGCCGAAGAGTGGAAAGACGTACCTATGCTGGCAAAGACCCATGGGCAACCGGCATCTCCGACTCGATTGGGTAAAGAGATCCGTGTATTCGTCTATCGTCTGACCAAACAACTGGAATTACTGAAAAAAGTAGCTTGTTCCGGTAAATTCGGAGGTGCCACCGGGAACTTCAACGCCCACAACGTGGCTTACCCTGAGATCGACTGGACTGCATTTGCCAACAAGTTCCTCACCGAAAAACTGAAAATAGAGCGGGAACAATACACCACCCAAATATCCAACTACGACAACTTTGCCGCCGTGTTTGACAACCTGCGCCGCATCAACAACATCGTGGTGGACTTGGATCGTGACTTCTGGACGTATATCTCCATGACCTACTTCAAACAAAAAATCAAGGCCGGAGAGGTTGGCTCGTCAGCCATGCCCCACAAGGTAAACCCGATCGACTTCGAGAACTCGGAAGGTAACCTAGGAATAGCAAATGCAGTGCTTGATCACCTCAGTAACAAACTGCCGATCTCCCGTCTGCAACGCGACCTCACGGATTCCACCGTCTTACGTAACATCGGGGTACCCTTGGCCCACACGATCATCGCCTTCAAATCCACGCTGAAAGGATTGAACAAACTGATCATCAACAAGGCCGCCATCGAGGCAGACCTAGAGGATAACTGGGCCGTGGTAGCCGAGGCCATCCAGACCATACTTCGCCGCGAAGCTTACCCCAACCCGTACGAGGCGTTAAAAGCCCTTACCCGTACCAACAGCAAGGTAACACAAGCCTCCATCGCCGAGTTTATCGACACGCTTGACGTATCAGCCGAGTTGAAAGAACAACTCAAACAAATCAGCCCGTCAAACTACACGGGAAAACTATAAAACAATTGAAAATTGAAAATGGAGAATTGAAAATGTGTTCTATTCTCATTTTCAATTTTCAACTTTCAATTTTCAATTATTATGCGTGATTTCATACAAATTTTGAAGAGGTTCATCCCTCCTTACAAATCCAGACTCGGAAAAAACATATTCTATAATATTCTTTCCGCCGCTTTCGGCTCTGTTTCGTTCGTGTTACTCGTACCCGTGCTAAACATCCTTTTCAACGTGACGGAAGAAGTAACAGAACTCGTACCATTCGAACTCAACAAGGAGAGCTTGATGACGAACTTCAACTATTACGTCACGCTATCAAAACAACATTTTTCCGCATCAACCACCTTACTATTTGCTGGTGGTTTCTTTGTACTGGCCGCATTATTCAAAACGGGATTCTCCTATCTCGCCTCCTACGAGATCGTGTTCATCCGGAACGGTGTTGTACGCGATATTCGTCGGAAAATATACCAAAAGATATTATCATTGCCTCTTCCCTTCTTCTCCGAAGAACGCAAGGGTGACATCATCGCCCGTACCACAGGTGACGTACAGGAAGTGGAGAACTCCATCATGAACTCGTTGGAAATGTTCTTCCAGAACCCCATCATCATCCTGATCTACCTCTCCGGAATGATCTTCATGAGCTGGCAACTAACCCTGTTCGTGCTAGTACTACTGCCCATCATGGGTACATTAATCGGTAAGGTGGGAAAAACCTTGAAAAAGCGCTCCAAGGAAGGGCAGGACAAGATGGGCGAAATCCTGTCAAACATCGAGGAAACCCTTTCCGGCCTCCGCGTGATCAAAGCATTCAACGCCGAGGATAAAATGGATAAACTCTTCACCTCGCATAATGAACAGTATCGTCAGATCATGAACCGTTTGATGTGGCGTCGTTCACTCGCTCACCCGATGAGTGAATTCCTCGGAACTATCGTCGTGGTAATCGTCGTGTGGTTCGGTGGTCTTCTTATTCTAGGGCAGACACCTCTCATGGACGCCTCAAGCTTTATCGCCTACATCGCTCTCTTCTACTCGATCATCAACCCGGCAAAACAATTCTCCACGGCACTATACAGCATCCAGAAAGGAGCCGCCGCCATGGACCGAATCGACCAGATACTGAATGCCGAATCAACCATACTGGAACCCGAACAACCGAAACCGTTAAACGGATTCAACAAAGAAATCGAATACCGCAACGTGAGTTTTGCTTACCGTCCGGACCGCACCGTCCTAAAGGACGTGAATGTCAAAATAGGAAAAGGACAGACCGTTGCCCTCGTCGGACAATCCGGCTCCGGGAAGAGTACCTTTGTCGATCTCCTGCCCCGTTTCTACGACGTGATCAAGGGTGAAATCCTGATCGATGGCATCAACATCAAGGATGTATCATTACATGGTTTACGCGAACTCATGGGGAACGTGAACCAAGACCCGATCCTCTTCAACGATACTATCTTTAATAACATCGCCTTTGGCGTTGAATCGGCCACCCGGGAAGAAGTTGAACGGGCAGCCCGTATTGCCAATGCCCACGAGTTCATCATGCAAACCGAGAAAGGGTATGACACCTGTATCGGGGACCGCGGGGGCAAGTTAAGCGGTGGACAACGCCAACGCTTGAGCATCGCCCGGGCCGTGTTGAAAAACCCACCCATCATGATCCTTGACGAGGCGACCTCTGCGCTGGACACCGAGTCTGAAAAGCTCGTGCAGGAGGCCCTCGATAACCTGATGAAAAACCGCACCTCCATCGTCGTGGCCCATCGTCTCTCAACGATCCGCAACGCTGACATGATCTGCGTCTTCCATGAGGGTAAAATCGTGGAACGGGGACGCCATGAAGAACTGCTGGCACTGGACGGCATCTATACGAAATTATACAATATGCAAAACTTCTGATCATGAGTATTGAATCCAAAGTCCTCGGTCAACAAGTTGCCTACCCGACTGATTATTGCCCGTCAATTCTCGTTCCGGTCCCACGGAACCTGAACCGGGAGATTTACGATATTCATACCCCGGAAGAATTGTTCCGAGGATTCGACACTTGGCACGCCTATGAAGCAGGATTCTTAACTCGAAATGGATTACCCGTATGTGGGGTTCTAAAACTGATCTACCCGGCCAACAGCCCGTGTATCGTGGAAAGTAAATCGCTGAAACTATACTTAAACTCCTTAAACATGACCCGCCTCGGGGAAGACATTCCATCGGGCATAGAAACATATCTCCAAACCGTGAAATCGGACCTCGAACAAATACTGCAAACCCGTGTAGAGGCCACGTTTTTCCGTCAGATTCCCGAAAAAACGTATTTTGATTTTCAAGACTACACGCTGCTGGAAACCACGCCCGGTATCGAACGGGAAACCTTCACCAAGTACAGTGAAAACCCGGCATTACTGGAAAGCCGGACAACCGGAAGAGGGGAAATCAAGGTAGGCAGCCACCTGTTACGGAGTAACTGCAAAATCACGAAACAACCCGATTGGGGCAGCATCTACATCCATATGCAAGCCGACCGCCTGCCGGATCATGCCTCCCTCTTGAAATACATCGTCTCCCTGCGAAACGAGAACCACTTCCACGAAGAGATATGTGAAATGACCTACAAACGCTTGTGGGACCTCTTCCACCCGGAGATTCTCGCGGTATCCTGTATCTACACCCGTCGTGGGGGCATCGACATCTGTCCCTCCCGAGCCAACCAAGCAGAATACCTCCCGGAACATCTCCAAGCCCCGGAAATATTAACCCAGAAATTATTAAGACAATAGCAACCAATTAGTAATCAGCTCTCCCCCTGTGTAAGGGGGAGTTGGAGGGGGTAGTTGGTAAATAGCAAAAGGACTGCCTAAACGATATTTAGACAGTCCCTGCAACCAGTCCCCACTTTACGGGTCTGACAACCACTTTACACTATCATTTTTTGATTCGTTAAACGAAGGTTTATAGAGATCGTCCAAAACGACTTTTAGAAGGTTATGCGCAAAGAACAATTACTATCGTTTAACCATTGATTACAAACATATTAAACCTTATGACAACTTTTTTGGTAATTAAAAGAAAATAACTACATTTGTCATATCAAAAAAGGTTCGTTAAATAATACTCGAAATAAGCCCTAGTTTTTACCCAAATTACACCTTCCAAGCCTCAAAATCAGTTATATTAATTATTCCCGTCGACTTACAAAAAGCAATACGATATAAAATAAAAAGACCGCACCTGAATATTCAAAGTGCGGTCTTTTTAATAAAACTCATCTATCTCACGTCACGAAACTTACGAGTTTCTATATTTCACGGGTAAACGCCTAAAATTTCCAACCGGCTGATAACTGGAACACCCGGTTCTGGTTATTACCAACAATATCTTTCTCGATCACGTTCGTCAACCCCAAATTGTAACGGGCAGAAACGACCAAGCCCATATTGAAATCGTAAGACAATCCCATGGCAAAACTCAAATCCACTGTGTTCAAATGATCAATATCCGTTTTCACTTCCGTTCCCCCGGATTTTGTTTTATTCTTACCATTCAAGGCAAAACCCAGTTGCGGCCCAAGATCAACGCTAACCCCTTCCCAAACATAGAATTTAGCCAAAACAGGAATATTCAAATAATTCACGCGGGCCCACGTCTTCACACCCCCAGACTTTCCTTTATCTCCTTGACGAGAATAGATCAACTCCGTCTGCAAACCGAAAAGATCATTAAATTTAAACTCGGCAAAAGCTCCCAGATGGAAACTAAACTTACTCTTGTTCAAACCATCACTGATACTTGCCACGTTAAACCCGAACTTCGGACCAAAATAGAATTCCGTCCCGGTTAAACCTTCCACCTTGTTTTTAAACGACGTTTGGGCCTGCACGCTACCTAACATGACCATGGCAAGCACCACTAATAAAAACTTCTTCATTCCATTAAATTTAAGGTTAATATGGTAGAACTGAAAAACTCATTTTTCAGTTCGGTTACAAGTTACAGGTTCAACTACCCTGTACACGCCATAACTGTTAATATCAATAAATATCTGCAACAAAAAACAGGCCAAAGGGATGAACTAAAAAACAACTTTTTCAATTCGCTTACAAATTAACAGGTTACAAGTTGAGGCTAAAATATTCAAATCCCCGAAACCTGTAACCTGTAACTTATCAAGTAACGGGACGTTACTTGATAATCCTCCCGTACGTCCCGTCATTCAATGCCTTCACGGCAGCTTTCAGTATCTTGTTCTCCTCGTTAGAGATTCGGTACAACTCGTTCATATTCCAAAGATCACGGGCGATCAGCGACTTTACGAACAACTTGATTTCCGGCACGATCGGGGTGAAAAGGTTCTCGTCCTTCTTCACGCCTTGCTTCTCGCCACTTTTTACGATCTCATCGATCATATCACCTGTCACCTGAAAATTCTTCTGGAACATCTCGAACTTCGGGTATTTCTTTTTAAGCGATTCCCGGTTCTTGTCCACGTAATTCAACACGTATTCATTGATCACACCCTTTGCCAGCAAACGATTAAAGTAGCTGTAATTGATCCCCGTGTCAATCGGCACAAACACGTCGGGAATAATACCACCCCCACCGTAAACCAGACGATGATCCTTCTTCGTGTAATATTTCGTGGAATCCGTCAATTCGATACTATCGGCACTGAACATCTCGCCACTATTATACCGTTCGAACACCTCGGCCTGATAATCCTTCCCCTTGTAAGGCTTCTGGATACACCGACCCGACGGCGTGAAGTAATGCGACACCGTCAGACGAACCATAGAACCGTCCGTCAACGGGAATTGCCGTTGCACGAGTCCCTTACCGAAAGAACGACGTCCCACGATCAACCCGCGGTCCCAATCCTGCACCGCTCCCGACACGATCTCGCTGGCAGAGGCCGAGTTCCCGTCAATCAACACGACCACCCGTCCGTCTTGGAACAACCCTGCCGGCGTGGAGGACTCGCCCATACGCCCGAAAGCGGGACTATCCGTGTACACGATCAACTTCTCCCCGTCAAGCAAATGATCGGCCAAACCGATAGCGGCCCCCATGTAACCGCCCCCGTTTCCTTGCAGATCGATAATCAGGTCTTTCATCCCCTGCGCCTTCAACTCCTTCACGGCCTTCTCGAACTCTTCCACCGTCGTCGCGGCAAAACGGGCAATCTTGATATACCCGATATTCTTATCGATCATGTAAGAGGCATCAACACTATAAATCGGAATCATATCACGCGTGATATTGAAATCAATGATCACACCACCTCTCTTCACTTTCACTTTCACGATAGACCCTTTCTCGCCTTTCAACCGTTTCCGCACGTCCGTGTTACTAATCCCGATCCCGGCAATATTCTCCCCGTCAACGGCAATAATCCGGTCTCCGGCCAACAAGCCCACCTTTTCCGATGGTCCCCCGGCAACCACATCCACGACCAGCAACGTATCGTTAAGCACGTTAAACTGGATCCCAATCCCGAAAAAGCCCCCGTCCAGCGGTTCATTCGCCTCCTCCACCTCTTCTTTGGAAATATACACGGAATGAGGGTCCAGATCAGCCAGTACCTTCACGATGGCATCTTCCGTCAATTTCTTCAAGTTCACGGTATCCACGTAAGCGGCATCAATCATTTGCATTAATCGCTGGTACTTAATCGCTTGTTCCTGCACCTCACGGGGTTTCCGTTGCGCGTCAGCATTTTCCCAGCTCAAACAGGCGATTAGCAATGCTACCGCCGATAGTAATACTCTTTTCATACTTTATTATATACTTTATGTTCTTCCTATTCTACGTGTAAGTTGCACAAATGTAACAAACAGAAAGTATTAAATGTCCTAACAGACTCTTAAATTATTTATTTTTCCAACTCGATCAATTCAAGGTTCTCGATCCGTTCCCCGTTAATCTCGAAACGGGCCGCGGTCCGCACCGTGTGGAATCCGAATTTCCCGGCTGCCCCCGGATTGATATGCAGGCATCCCAATGCCTGATCGTACTTCACTTTCGCGATATGCGAGTGACCGCACACGAAAAGCTGCGGGCGTTCCCGCCGTAACGTTTCCGCAATCTTCCGGTCATAATGCCCCGGGTAACCACCGATATGAGTGATGACCACTTTCACGTTCTCGCAATGAAACACTTCTTTCTCCGGGAATATCCGGCGCAATATTCCCCCGTCAATATTCCCGTACACGGCGTGTAACGTGAATCGTTGCGCCAGCGCGTCCGTGATCGCCACGTCCCCGATGTCCCCGCAATGCCACACCTCGTTACAATCCTTGAAAAACTCCACGATCTTCGGGTCCAACCACCCGTGAGTATCTGATAACAAACCAACCTTTACCATTTTAGATTTTAAATTTTAAATTTTAGATTCCAACCGCACAAGGCCAACGCTTCTTAATTTCCTACTTTCAACTTTTATCTTTCAACTTTTAGTTTTTATCTTTCCAACTACCCCCTCTAACTCCCCCTTACACAGGGGGAGGATGTGCCGCATTGTCACATCGTAGCGCCTTCTTGCGTTCGTCTCTCCCCCTGTGTAAGGGGGAGCCGGAGGGGGTAGTTCTTCCATTTTCAATTTTCAATTATTACCACGCTTCCCCTCTCCACCGTGTTCTCCACGAACAAACATGCCGGAACCTCCTGCTGCATTTCCTCGACATGAGAGATCAGCCCGACCACCCGGTTCTCGGCCCGCAAGGATTTCAAGGTTTCGAAGACAACACTCAACGACTCCCGGTCCAGCGAACCGAATCCCTCATCCAGAAAGAAAAAGTTCTGGCTACTCCCGGTCAAATGACGAATATTATCCGTCAATGCCAGAGCCAGCGACAACGAGGCTTGGAAAACCTGCCCCCCGGAAAGCGTGCGGGCGCTCCTTACCCGTCCCTCGTTCATGAAATCACGTACCACGAAATCATTTTCCTCGCTTAACTCCAGTTTCAAGCGCTGGCGGGTCATCCGGTAAAAACGCTCGTTCGCCGCGTTACAGAGATTCTGCAAGTAAATCGACGAAACGAACTTCACGAAATCATTCCCCCGGAACAATCCCTTCAACATCTGTAAATTCATCAACCGTGACTCCAAACCTTCCAACTCCTGCTCGATCTTCTCCCGCACCGCGACACGGGTTTCCATATCCTTGATCTGGTTCCCTAAAGCTCCCTGTTCTGCCAGCATCTCCCGTTCCCGTACCAACGCGGCCTCCACCCGTTGACATAGCGCAACGTGTTCTTCCTCGTTATAAGACACCCCGGCAAGCAACACCTCCAACTCCGCTTTCCGAACCTGCACGGCGTGAACCTGCTCCCGGTAACGGTTAATCTCTCCCCGTACCCCGGGCAAATCCAGCTTACCTGCCAACACCTCCCGAACCGCTGCCAGATCGGGATAAGTCGAATCTTTCAACAAACGACTCAGCTCCTGTACTTCCTCTTCCAATTCCTGCTGCAAACGAATCACCTCCTTGCTTTTTTCCTCCACGCTCCCTTCCCACCTCCGGAAGTCCGCCTCGATCACCTGCAACCGTGCGGCATCCCGTTGATAATCCCGCCCAACCTGCTCGAAACGCTGCCTGCATTCATCCAGCTCCTTGCCGATCTCCATGTTGGGTACCCCCTCGTACTCCTTTTCATCAAACCCGGCCTGCTGCTCCCGCAACAACCCGACCTGTGAATCCCGCTGCACGATCTCCCGGCTGATCTCGTCAAGACGGGCGACGTACTTTTCAAGATTCACTCGTTTTTGCTCGATGCTCTTCTCCGTGTTTCCGCGTACCGTCTCCCCATCCAGTTTCTCCTTGTTCAAGAGTGCCACCCGGTTCATCTCGTCTGTCAAGCGTTGCATATTATCGGGTGTAAACCCTTCCCACGTGAAACGGGTCAGATGCTCCCGTAACCGTTCCCGCACAACATCCTGCTGTCGGGTGATTTGCTCTTTCCTTTCCCCTGCCGACCGCAACCGTTCCCCGATCACGGTCAGACGGGACACCATCCGTTCCAACACCTTCCCTTCTTCCTCCAAGCCCGCGACACGGTCGGCCTTCTCCTTCAACTCACCCTCGACTTCCGTGGCGTGCAAGGGTGCGGGATGCGACAAGGCCCCGCAAAGGGGACAAGGTTCTCCCTCCGACAACTCCCTCGCGAAATCCACCAATCGCTGGCGAGTACTTAAATGTAACCACTCCTCCCGTATCTCCTTCACGGTAGCGGCAAGTTGTTCCTGCCTCTCCCGGCAAGCCTCCTGCAACGCCTCGCGTGTCATGGCCTGTAACGCCCCGAACGCGGGATATTGCTCCTGTACCATCCGCACCTCCCTTTCCTCACGGGCGATTTCCTTATTCACCCCGGCTAACTCTTCCTGCCAACGGGTCAACTCTTCCCGAATGTGCTGTTGTATATTATACCATTCCCGAATGTCCGATAACATTTTCATATCGGGTATCGACTGGTTCAACTGTTCTAACCTCTCTTTTTGCTCTCGTAACTGTTCTTGCAACACCTCGATCTCCCGTCTCGTTGCCACCACGATTTCTTCACCCTTGCGGTGTCGCTCCTTCAATTCATCCCGCTCCTTGCTTATCGCACGTAAATGCAGCAACCGTTCCAAATGTCCGGCACGCTCTTTCAACACATCCCGTCCCTCGTACGCCTGTTTCAATTGAGAGAATTGCCCGGAAAAACGAGTAAGCTCCACCTGTTTAGCGGTCAGTTGCTCCCGGTAACCGGACAACACCCGCGCTGACTCTGCCAACCGCCGCCCTGTCTCGTCGTGGCGACTCAATGGTTGCTGGAACTGCTGCAAACATCGCTCGTACTCGTCCACGCGAGCCTGCAAACCCGCCATCGCCTCCCGTTGTTCCAACAGCTTTCGTTCCTCCTCCTGTCGTGCCACCCGCTCGTCGGTGAGTTGTTTCACTTTCTTCCCTCTCTCCACTTGCTCCTGTCCCTCGTGAATCTCTTTTTTCACCCCGGCAATTTCTTCCTGCAAGGCCACGTAACGCTGTTTCCGCTCGGCTAACCGCTCTCTGTCCACCTCTCCCAATCCAGTGAGCTGTCCCCGCAAATCAATCACCCGCCGGGTCGTCTCCCCCTCCAGGTAAGCCACCCGCCCACCCAGATCGTAGCGCCGGAGTTCCCCGAAAAGCTCCATCATCATATCCGTCCGCTCCTTGTCCCGCAACATCAGAAACTCCTGAAACTTCCCCTGCGGGATAATCACCACCCGCTTGAAATTCTGTGCCGTCAGCCCAATCGCCCCGACCACTTCTTCCCTCGTACAGGGCAACCACTCGTCGCCCTCCCACACGTGGTAAAGGTATTTCGGTGAACTCACGTCAGCAAACCTCTTCTTGCTCCGCCTGCACTCCACCGTCGCCCGGTACAGTCGCCCGTCCTCTCCCGCCCGGAACTCGAAGTCCACGAACAGGCGGTCGGATTGCAGATTCATCACGTTATATTTTACATCATTATTCAAACGGTCAATCGTACCGTAAATGGCATAAATCATCGCCTCCAATATCGTCGATTTACCGCTCCCCACCGGACCGAATATCCCGAACAACCGGGCCTCCGTCAATCGGGTAAAATCTATCGTCTGGCGCTCCCGGTAGGAGTAAATACCTTCAAGGGTTAATTTAACGGGCAACATAGGAAATTGAAAATTAAAAATGATAGAACCTGTAACTTACTGATATCTTTTAACTGTCACTTTTCCTCGAACCGCCATCAATCGACAACGCCTCACGGAAAAGTGACATGATTTCTTCATTCGGTTCCTGTCCCTTGCGCTGGCGGAAGTACTCGGCAAAGAGGGCGTTAACGTCCGAACGCAGGTCGTGGATAGAGGCCACACGATCGTTCACGAGAGAAGCGTCACGCACATCCGGGATGATACAAACTATACCGTCATGCGTGGCATGCAGGGATTTTACTTCTTGCGCCGTGAGGAAAGTATCCGTGGCAACGGTCAGTTCCACCCACGTGTCGGGATGCTCCGCGAGCCATTGCAAGGCAGCCTCCACCCCCTCGAAACGACGACGCACCAAGGGACGCCCGCTCGTCAAACGACGTTTCGTGACACAGGCCGGACCTCCCGGTTCAAGGTTCACGAGCGTCACGTATTTATCCTGCTCGGCCTCGCTGAAACTGTAACTCAATGGACTGCCGCTGTACACCGCGGGACAAGGCTCCATGTCCACCGTTTGCCAACGATGCAGGTGTCCCAGTGCCGCGTACTGCATGGCCGGGGGAATCAACGAAGTATAGACAGCATCGGCACCGCCGATATTGATCGGTCGCTCATCCTCCGGCTCTTCGGGCAACTCACCGCCCTCCCTCGCCATGAAAAGATGAGCCACCAACAGGTTCACCCCCTCCGTGTCACAATACTTGTCGGCCAACCCTGCCCAGTGATCCCGCAGGAAAACCCGCAACCCCTCGTCGGCATCCTCCGCACCCATGTAGCGTTTGGCCCGTTGCCCGTTCGTGTAAGGGGTAAGTAGCACCCGCAACGGGTAATCAAACCCCGGCAAGCGGAACTCGGCAAACCCCTCATCCGACCGGACCAACATTACCCCGCCTTCCGTTCGCGTCTCCCGCGACACGATCATCGGGTTCCCGGCGAAGAAGATCCCGCTCTCCCGTGCCAGCACGTCGGGCGAATCCACCCGGTCCGGAGAATCGTGATTCCCGGCAATAGCTACCACCAGCCGCTGCCCGCCCCGTGCCAACCGATGCAACGTGCGGTAAAGCAACTCGATCGCCTCCACGGGCGGGTTAAACGTGTCGAACAAGTCACCCGCTACGATCACCGCGTCCACGGCCTCCTCGTCGGCCACCCGCACGATCTCATCCATCACGGCCACTTGCTCCCCGGCACGCTCCCGGTCATTCAACCGCTTTCCCAAATGCCAGTCTGAAGTATGTAATATTCTCATTCCTCTATTTAATTAGAGCCTCCACGTTCCGGAGTCCCTCGTCAATACTCTCTTTCACGCCGGGCAAATCCCTCGCGTACTCTTCCGCGATCCTGAAATACTCCCTCGACCGGTTCAACACGGCCCGCGTCTTCCGGTTATAATTCAACAGGAAAACCGCCTCGTTATAGTACGTCACCGCCATTACCTCCTTGTTCCGCGGGTTAAAACGGTTCGCCCGCCGGGCAAAAAGCATCTGCCGTTCATCCCTCGGCAAGCGCTGAAAAACCGTAATACTATCCATGTAATTATAATAATCTCCCCGTTCACCATCTGCCAAATTCCCCTCGATAAACGCGTCCATAGGGTACGGCCTGTCGGTCAACTGCCATGCCGGATCAGCCGGCATGTGAGTGGTCAGAAATTGCTCGCCCCGCGTCAACACGTACTCCGGGTTCCAATGCCGCTTGAACATCCATTCTCCCCCGGCATCTCTCCCCAACGCTCCCACGGCCCACATCATATCAACGTGCCACCACTCCCCCGCCACCCGCACGGCGTTCCACACGTGATTCGTCCGGAGACACGTTTCCCCGCGCTCCCGGCCATCCTCCACCACGTATCCTTCCACCCGCTCGTTCTCGATCCCCAACCTGTTGCATAACTCCCCGAACAACCCCGTGAAATCCCCGCAAATTCCCTTCCTCTCCTTCAACACGTCGCGGTAATCCCCGTCCGGGCCTCCCGTGAGGAACTTCCCGACATCAATCGCCATATACTCGCGGAACCACCCCGCCAGCACGATCACTTTCTCCCGTTCCGTCCGTCCCCACCGGGCCACGCTGTCTACAAGTGCCTCCACGCTCACCTCGCCGGGAAGACGCCTTCCCCGTTCAAGAATACCTTCTTCCCCCGGCAAAACTTGCGCCGCGAGGGATACCCCCGAAAGGACGGCCACCGCCGTCAACAACCATTTCACGGACGCACGCACCCCTATCATTTCACGAACCCCTTTAACATCCGTATTTCCTCCGGCCACAACGCCTCGTCCGGCGTTTCCAATATCAATGGAATACCGTCAAACCGTTCATCCTCCATGATCCACTTGAAAGGCTCTATGCCCAACGTTCCTTTTCCCAAACTGTCGTGGCGGTCCACCCGTGAACCCAGTTCTTTTTTGGCATCGTTCAGGTGCATACCCCGCAGGTACTTGAAACCGATCACGTTATCGAAATGCTCGAACGTCTCGGTGAATCCTCCCGCCGAGGCCAAGTCGTAACCCGCGGCGAAAGAATGACAGGTATCAATGCAGACGCCCACCCGGCTCTTGTCCTCTACCCGGTCAATAATATAGGCAATCTGCTCGAACGTGTAGCCGAGATTCGATCCCTGCCCCGCCGTGTTCTCGATCACTGCCGTCACGCCGCGGGTCTTATCCAGCGTCAAGTTAATCGACTCTGCGATCAGCGCCAGACATTCCTCGTCGCTGATCTTCTTCAACGTGCTGCCGGGGTGAAAATTCAACCGATCCAGCCCCAACTGCTCGCAACGCTGCATCTCGTCGAGGAAAGCCTCCCGCGACTTCGCCAGCGCATCCGCGTCCGGGTTGCCGAGATTAATCAAATAACTGTCATGCGGCAATATCTGTTTCGGCGTGAACCCGAATTCCTCGCAGCGTTCTTTGAACAACGCGATACTCCCCGCTGTCAGCGGTGCCGCCTTCCACTGCCGCTGGTTTTTCGTGAACAAGGCAAAAGCCGTCGCCCCGATTTCGCGGGCGTTCAACGGTGCGTTCTCCACTCCTCCCGATGCACTCACGTGCGCTCCTATATACTTTCCCATAGCTTATTTTTATATTATATGCAAAGCTACGATAAAGAATTGAAAGTAAAAATTCGCCCCTTTTTAATTTTAGATTTTAGCTTTCCAACTACCCCCTCCGGCTCCCCCTTACACAGGGGGAGAGATGATTACCAAGCACGCCACCATCCCCCAACGTAGCGTGTTCTCCCCTGTGTAAGGGGGGAGAGATGATTGCCAAGCA
>ERZ827150.1868-NODE-1868-length-24818-cov-8.912813_pt1 | contig 24818 bp, 26 predicted proteins | sample MGYA00519779_ERZ827150 | MGnify/ENA primary metagenome ERZ827150 (study PRJEB31778, sample SAMEA3449267) | human gut metagenome | biome: human gut; feature: human-associated habitat; material: faeces | place: United Kingdom | collected 2010/2012 ...
CGGTGAGACAAATGGAAACCTTTCTTGGAATCATGATCCCTTTCTTGGGAACAGCACTGGGCTCGGCCTGCGTGTTCTTTATGAAAAAATCCCTTGGCAATTTGGTGCAGCGCGCCCTTGCGGGCTTTGCCGCCGGGGTGATGGTGGCGGCGTCCATCTGGAGCCTGCTGATCCCCGCCATCGAGCAGTCGGAGGGCATGGGCAAGCTGTCCTTCCTCCCTGCCTTTATCGGCTTCTGGGTCGGCGTGCTGTTTTTGCTTTTGCTCGACCATCTGATTCCCCACCTTCATGTGGGAAGCAATCAGGCGGAGGGACCGAAAAGCAGGCTGGGCCGCACCACGATGATGGTGCTGGCTGTGACCCTACATAATATCCCAGAGGGAATGGCGGTTGGTGTCATGTACGCGGGCTTCCTCGAGGGGAACGCACAGATCACGGCGGCAAGCGCACTTGTCCTGTCGCTTGGCATCGCCATTCAGAATTTCCCCGAGGGTGCAATCATCTCCATGCCCCTTCGGGCTGAGGGCGATAGTAAAAGTAAAGCGTTTCTCGGCGGCGTCCTTTCGGGAATAGTCGAGCCTATCGGTGCTGTACTGACACTCCTTGCCGCGCAGCTTGTGATTCCGGCGCTGCCCTATCTTTTGAGCTTTGCTGCAGGTGCCATGCTCTATGTGGTGGTGGAGGAACTGATTCCTGAAATGTCACAGGGAAAGCACTCCAATATCGGCACGATTTTCTTTGCGGTCGGCTTCAGTATTATGATGACGCTGGATGTGGCTTTGGGGTGAGATTAAAGAAAATAGGATGATACGCCAACGCCATGATGACAACGCCCATGCAGTGGTTTTGCCGCAGGAGCGGAAAAAGCAAGTTTACCGAAAAGGACATCGCCGGCATGAAAGCTGCCGCCGCTCTGAATGCCGCTGACCGGAACCCCTATTCCTGGAACATGGAGTTTTACGAATACCCCGACGGCAGCGGGTATGAAGGACGCTTCACCAAATGCGGTATCTGTGTGCTGATGAAAAAGCTCGGGCTGTACGACCTGACCCCTGCTTTGTGCCATCTGGACTACACCATGAGCGAGGCGGGCGGCGTGACCGACTTTGTGCGGCAGTACACCCTCGCCTCTGGCGGGCCGTACTGCGGCTGCGGGTATAAAAAGAAGGACCTCGTGAAAGCCGGGACGGAGGCAGGACGGTGAAAACAGAAGAACAAGAGAAGTTTATCCGATGCTGCATTCTCGGCGCGATCGGCGGGATATTGATGGCTGCCGGAGATTGGCTGCTGGGGTGCGTTCCGCTACAGGAGACGGACACGGGAATGTTCAACAGAGCTTATTATCTGTCCGGCCCCTACGCCTTGTGGAAGCCCGCGCTGGTCATCGGATTGGGTGCAATTGGGTGCTTTCTCTACTCCTTCATGGTAAGGGCGCTGAATACGGATATTGACGCAAGGTATCAGAGAACAAAAGCTGTCCAGTATTTTTGCGGGATATTCACGGTTGTGGTAGCCTTGGCAATCCATCTCTGGGCGGCCACCAGCTCATCGTGGGCACCTTGCTGAACGATCTCGCCGTGCTCGACAACGGATATTCTGTCGGCATTTCGCACGGTTTTCAGCCGGTGAGCGATCATAATGACCGTCTTGTTATGGGTCAGCTCCGAGACGGCCTCCATCAGCTCCTTTTCATTTCTCCGGGTCAATGCTGGCCGTGGCTTCGTCCAGAATGATGATGGGCGCATCCTTCAGCATGGCCTGGGCAGCGTTTCCGCCATCGTTGGGCGCTGCATATCCTCGCCGGGCAACACCTGTGCCGCCTCGCCGACGATGGCCTTGACCTGTGCGATGTCGTCAGTGTATCTCGCCGTCTGACATGCCCCAGAATTCATCGGCAATGTCCGTAAGATAGTAGAACCGGTGTTCGCTGAGCGGCAGGGCTTTCCCCTGCTTTTTCAGGGCAGGCAGAATCTCTTTTAACTGCTGCGTGGCTGCGAAGTCGAGATTTGCCATACGCAAATACGAGAGTTTGGACGAGCTTACCCCCTATGCGCTGCGGGAGCTTGTCAAGGCGATCTACATTGAAGCCCCGGACAAGTCCAGCGGCAAGCGGCATCAGGGCATCCGCATTTCCTATGACCTTGTGGGCTTTATCCCCGTGGAAGAACTGCTGAAACAGGAAACGGCGTGACCGAAGCCACGCCGTTCCTACAAAATACGATATTACTTTCTTATGACTCCCGCCTCTCTGCGGCGGGTATTTTTTTGCTCAGACTTCCCCGTAGCCCTGCCCTTGGGTGATGATGTACGCCCACAGCACCGGCCCCACCGCGCCGGTGGGGATGTACCCCAGCAGCCGCTGGACGGCGCGGACGGCGCGGGCCGTCTCCTGCCCATACACGCCGTCCACCGTTACGGCGGGAACGGCGTCGTTCTTCGCGGCGATCTGGTTCAGGCGGGTTTGCAGCAGCGTTACTGCCTCCCCCGTGTCGCCCGGCACCAGAAACCGCCCCGGATACACCTCCCGGGCAAACCGCTGGTAGTCCTCCGGCAGGGTGTACAGCGTCTGCTCATACACGTTTTGCAGGGTGTTCCATGTGCGGCGCCCCACCACGCCGTCCACCTTCAGGCCGTAGGCGCTCTGGAAGGCGTACACCGCGTCCAGCATGGCCTGATCGAAGGTATCGGTGATGGGGATGGGCGGGAGCTGCGGCAGAAAGTACCCCAGAAACGCCAGATAAAACCGGACGGTCTCCACGTTCAGCCCCGTATCCCCCAGCCGCAGCGCCTCCGGATACACCCGCTGGGCCTCGGAGATGGTCAGCCCCTCGCTGGTGATCTCCGACAGGCTCTTGACGGCGTTGTAGACCAGCTTGATCTTGTACCAGGTGGCCTTGCCCACCACGCCGTCCGGCTCCAGATTGAAGATGCGCTGGAACGCCCGGACGGCGTTCTCCGTCTCCTCGTCGAACACGTTGGACACCTCGGTGATCGGCGGGATGGCGGGGTAATTCTTACGGATGCGGTTGAGCTGCTGCTGGATGGTGCGCACGTCCTCCCCCACGGAGCCCCGCTCCAGCGGCCGCCCCGGATAGGACGGCAGCCCATCCCCCATCGGCGCGTTGGAGACGATATCGATGTTCTCCCCGAAGTAGTGCTGCAAGATCTCATAGGGCGTCAGCCCCTGCTCCGCCAGCTCCACGCTGCCCCACTGGGACAGCCCGGCGCACTGGGTACGCACGCCGTCGCAGAACTGGGCGTACAGCGGCTCCACGTTGCCCTGCCGCACGATGTAGTTGTTGAAGATGTCGTCCACCAGCCGGTCGATGTTCTCGAAGGTGCTGCGCCCCGGTACGAAGGCCTGGTCGTAGCGGGTGGTGCTGGTGATGTCGAAGTCGTAGCCCCGGCTGCGGTAATGCTCGGTGTAGATCCGGTTCAGCGCCACGGAGATCTGCGCCAGAATATTGGCGCGCAGGGCGTTTTCCGGCCATGTGGGATAGACCTCGCTGCTGGCCACGTTCTTGATGTAGGCGGTAAAGGGCAGCGTTACGTTCTCCGCCGCCTCATTGGGCAGTCCCAGATGGACGGTGATGTACTCCGGTATCACAGGAAACGGCATGGCTTCTCTCCCCCTCTCGTCACGCAGCGCCCAGCGACACCGCCAGAACTGTTTCGATACGGGGGAACACCGTCACCGGCCGCCCCTCCACCGTGCCGTGCTGCGGGTGGCGCACCGACACCTGATACACCGTGCCGCTGATGCCCGCCGTCTCCGCCGACTGGGACCACCCGGCGGGCAGCGCCGGCAGGCGGATATCCTCCGCGATGCCGGAGGCGTCGGTAACCCCCTCGTAGAACACCGTCGGCTCCGGGCCAAGGCGCCGGTAGATCTCCACCCGCGCCCCCTCCACCGGGAAAAGCCCCCTCCCCGTGGACACCTGCACCCGCACGCTGCCCCGCTCGGGGTGGGCGTCCAGAAACCACTGCTCCGGCCCCTTCCGCATGGTACTGTTCTCCATATATGCCCCTCCTTTCCTGGTCGCATCGTTCCCTTTATGCTATGCGTCCGCTGCGCCGGAGGTGCCAAAAAAGGAGAAGGGCTGCGGCACAGCCCTTCTCCCTTTTTGCTTGTATGTTCTCAGAATGCCCAGCTGCCGTTGCGGAAGATGGGAACGGTCTTTCCGTCCTCGCACACGGCGTCGATGCTCATGTCGGCGGAGCCGATCATAAAGTCCTCGTGAACCATGGAGTCGTTGACGCCCAGTGCGCGGCACTCCTCCAGCGTCTTGTGCTCAAAGCCCCGGATGGTGTCGGCAAAGCCCATGCCCAGCGCCAGATGGCAGGCCGCGTTCTCATCGAACAGCGTGTTGTAGAACAGCAGGCCGGACTGGCAGATGGGGGAGTCGTAGGGTACCAGCGCGCACTCGCCCAGATAGGCGCTGCCCTCGTCCATGGTGATGAGCTTGGTCAGCAGGTCGTTGTTCTTCTCCGCGTGCCACTCCACGGCCTTGCCCTCGTGGAATCGGATCCAGAAGCCGTCGATGAGCTGTCCCTGATAGCTCAGGGGCTTGGTGGCGTAGACGATACCCTCGGCCTTGCCGCGCATGGGGGAGATAAAGCACTCCTCCGTGGGGATATTGGGGTTAAAGACGATGCCCTGCAGGCTCTTTTCGCAGCCGCCGCAGAACTGGGCCTCGGGGATCATGCCCACCTGAAAATCGGTGCCGTTGGCGCTCTTGTAGCGCAGCTCCCGGATGTGCAGGCCGTTGAGGTAGGCGCAGCGGTCGTGCATATCCTTGTTGTGGGCGTCCCAGTTGGCCACGGGGTCGCCCTCCAGCGCACGGCTGGTGGACAGAATGGCCTCCCACAGCTTCTCCACAGCCTGAGACTTCCGCAGGTTGGGGAACAGCTTCTTGGCCCACGCCTCGCCGGGTACGGCGGCGATGCACCACTGGTACTTGTTCTCGATCTGGTCGCGGTACTTCTTGATGATGGGGTACTTGCGCTGCTGGCTCTTGGCCATCTTCTCCTGATTGATGCCGTTGAGACCGTCCGGATCCTCGCTGAGCAAGTAGATGCGGCAGGGAATGGTGTCCACATAGTGCTGCCAGCGCGCCTCCTCGTAGTTGTCCAGCTTGGACAGGGTGGTCAGCGTGCGGTAGCGGAAGTGCAGCTTCTGGAGGGGCTGGTAGTCCCAGTCCACCACCACCTTCTTGGCCTTGCACTTGTAGCACTCCTCCACCAGCATCTTCACGAACTCCGGCTGATCCAGCTCGGCGGCGATAAAGACCTCCTGCCCCGGCTGGACGTTGACGCCGCTGCGGGCGATAAGGCGGGCGTACTCCCGCAGAATGCTCTTTTTCATGGAAACTGCTCCTTTCATGTCTTTCAATCGGGTACTATTGTACCACCCTCTGCCCGCTTTGAAAAGACATCCGGCGAAAAAAAGCCGCCGTTTCCCAAAATACCCCACGGCAAACCAGCCGCCGCAGAAAAGGGGAGAGCCTGCCGCTGGCAGGCCCCTCCTTTTCTATTATGTCAACCACGAAAACTGCAGCACGTAGGCGTGCTCGGCGCCGATGCCACCGTCCTGCTCTGTCAGCGGGATCACCGCCCCCTCCGTCAGCGTCGCCCGGATGCTGCCGTCGGCGCCATAGAGCTTATAGCTCACATCCGACGGCAGGGACAGCACCGAAAGCTCCGCAGATGACAGCAGCGTATAGACCGCCGGCTCACTGTCCTCCTGCGTTTCGTGAACGCAGGTAAGCTGCACCGCCAGCCCGTCGCCGCGGCGGAACACCTCCGTGGTCTTACCGCCGCTGCCCCGTTCCAGCACCTCTACGCAGCACAGCGGCTCAAACCTGCCGCCCGCCGCCGCATAGTTCCTTACACACACCAGATCGTTGACCTGTATCGTCTCCAGCGCAGGGAATTCCTGCACCGTGCCGCCGAACCAGCGGCCAGCGATGCAGAGCAGGCGGTACTCTGTACCGTCCGTCTGCTCCGTCCGCATATCCGTGACAAGACCAGTCCACGGGTCGGTGATGGCCATGGCGCGGAGCTTCATCGTCATATCCTCCTGACTGTCCGGCGAGGTGTGGCCGTCGCCCAGATCACTCTCCTCGTAGGCATCCCACGTCACCCGCGGCACTCCTGCACGATCCTCATGGAGCTCCAGCCGGTGCGTGGTGCCCCAGCCGTACTGGTCGCTGCCCGGGCCGTAGTCCAGCACGGTCATCTCCGTCAGCATCAGCCGCGTGCCGCCGTCCTCCAGCGCCCGCACCTCCGTCACGTCTACCGTGATGTGTGCGGCCCGGAGATCATCGGCGGCCACATAGGGCCACACGGCGGCCTGTGCGCGGCTCACAGCATCATGCCGCAGCTTCTCCGCGCAGTAGGTCGTGCTGGTGGCGTTGTCGGCAATGGCGTTGGCCCGCATGAGGAAATAGCCCGCCAGTGTCTCCGTCAGCCGATCATCCAGCGCCGCAGCGGCGCTTTTCCGCACGTCCACTGTTGGCTCGATGCGGAACGTCTCTCCGGCGGCAGTCCGGATGGCGGCCATCAGCCGCTGATCCACGCCCTCATACTTGGCGTCCAGCTTATCCAGATAGCCCTGCACCGTGTTGGGCGCCTGCCGGTACCGCGCCGCCAGCGTATCGGCAGCGCCCTCGGTATACGCGCCGTCGCTGCCCAGCAGGTAGGCGCACAGGTAGCTGAGGGGACACGTCTCCCAGTCCGGCAGGTGCGCGGCATCATACACGATGCCGTAATCCGCCGGGTCTATGCTCACCGGGTCGTTCTCCATCTCACTGGGCCACGGCGTGATTTCCTCAGACGCAGCCCCCGCCGCGGTGTATTCCACCGTCATGGGCCCCATGTCTCCCGCCCAGAACCGCACGGTGAAGCCCTGCTCCGCCGAGAGCTGGATGCCCAGATCAAAGGGCTGGTACAGCGTCAGGCCGTCCGCGCCGCTCTCCACGCGGGCGACTCCGCCCACGGCACTCTTTTCGCCGTTGTCCACCTGTGTGTACAGCAGAAACTCCCGCTGCATGGTACCGTCCTCACCCGCGTACCGTTCCGTCAACTCCGGCGGCACCGTGACCAGCAGCTCGCCGGTGAGCCAGTTATTCTGATAGGTCACATCCGCCAGACGGGCGGATACGCCGTCCTCCCGGGTGACAGCGGCGGGGCTGTAATATACCTGCCGCGTACCGCCCACAGCGCCGCCGGCTATGTCCGCCTCCAGCTGCTCGATCAGCTGCCGCAGGCCATCCACGCTCTGCCGCGCCGCCGCGATATCGTAGACGCCGACATTGGCGACCCGGCCCGTCTCCGTGCCGTTTTCCTGCCACGCCACCCACTCCGCATTGTCGATGAGCGCCATGGTCAGGTAGCCTTCGGCGCGCATCCGCTGCGCCCACGTCGGCCCATAACCCAAAAAGCTCTCGCTGTCGTAGGTGTACAGCAGCGTCAGGCCGTAGGGCTCCTGCTCTGTGCTGAGCTGCATGGTGAAGTCCCAGTCGCTGTCCGCGCCCATTTTATCCAGTCCGACGGCGTTCAAGATCCTGCCCACGGCAGAGGGGTCGCCCACATAGGGCGTCCGCAGGGCGTACAGCGTCTCCGCGTCCCATGCGCCATCAACCGACGGCTCCCGCCGGCCGGGGCTGGTCAGGAAGCACACGGCGATGACCGCCGCTGCGATGGCCAGCAGCACCGCCGCCCAGACAGCCGGTTTTTTCCCGTTCATGGCATTCTTCACCCTTTCCTGCACCGCCACCTCGCCGAAGGCCAGCGGGCACACCGCCGCCGGACGCTGCCGCACGGCGCAGGACACCAGTGCCCGGGAATAGGCGGCGCGCCCCGCGCCGTCCACGCCCCGCAGCACCCGCTCGTCACAGGCGTTCTCCATGTCCCGCCCCAGCAGAACATACGCCGCCCACAGCACCGGGTTGAACCAGTGCAGCGCCAGCAGCAGAAAAGCCAGCGGTTTTACGAGGTGGTCGCCCCGCCGGATGTGGCACCTCTCATGGGCCAGCACCTGCGGCAGCGCCGCATCGTCCATGCCCTCCGGCACGTAGATGCGGGGACGGAGCAGCCCCAGCACAAAGGGCGTTCCCCACGAGCCGCAGCGGTACACGTTGTCCTCCAGCCGCACCGCCGTGCATACCCGGCGGTAGATGCCCAGATAGCTGACCAGCATATACGTCAGCATCATCACCACGCCCGCCAGCCAGATCGCCGCCAGCAGCGACACGGTCATCGCCGGCTTGGGCGCCGGTACCGGCTGTGCCGTCACGACTTCCGTCGGCGGCAGCGGCGTCACCGGCTCTGCCGAGCCGCCGGACAGCACCTCGTCCGTTTTCTGCGCCGCCTCCTGTGTCTGGGGCAGCTCGTACAGCACCGCCGTCACAGGGCTTTGCGCCGCCTGTAGGCTCACCGGGCTTTGCAGGGAGAAGGGCAGTACCAGCCGCACCGCCACCAGCGCCCACAGCAGGCACACCGCCCACTTAGGCGCCCGGCGCAGCGCCAGCCGCGCCAGCATCACCGCCAGCGCCAGCACTCCCGCCTGCCACGAAAGCTCCACGATCCTCAGAAATATATCAGTCATTTCGCTTCTCCTCAAATTCGGCGATCATCCGCCGCAGCTCGTCCGCCTCCTCCGTCGACAGTCCGCGCCCGCCCACAAAGGCGCTGAGAAAACCGGGCAGGCTCCCGCGGAAATTCCGCTCCACAAAGGCGCGGCTCTCGGCACACTGTACCTCGCCGCGGGACACCAGCGCCGTTACCACGGCGTCCTCCGTCTTGACAACGCCCCGCTCGGTCAGCCGCTTGATGACCGTATAGGTGGTGGACTTCTTCCACCCCAGCTTCTCGGCGCACAGCCGCACCAGCTCGCTGCTCTTCACCGGCTGATGCTCCCACAGGATCTCGCAGAACCGCAGCTCGCTGTCAAAGATCTTCGGCGTTTCCAATCCTATTCCCTCCTTTTCACGGTCTACATCGTTAGACCTCTCGCTTGTAGTCTAACCGATTAGACCTCTCTTGTCAAGCAAAAATTTGCATCCTCCGCCGCTTTGTGCTACACTGAGCCGGAACAGGAGGTGGGACGCATGGACATACTCTATCAGGACACGCGCATCGTGGTGGCGGTCAAGCCGGCGGGCGTGGTGTCCACCGACGAGCCAGGCGGTATGCCGGAGCTGCTCCGCGCCCACCTGCACACCGACTGCATCCGCACCGTCCACCGTCTGGACGCGCAGGTCGCCGGTGTCATGGTCTTTGCCCGCAGCCGCGTGGCCGCCTCCCTGCTGTCCCAGCAGATCCGGGAGCATCGCTTTTCCAAGGAGTATCTGGCCGTCCTCTGCGGCACGCCCACCCAGCCCGCCGACACCCTGACGGATCTGCTGGCGCGGGACACCCGCCGCCGCGTGACCTATGTGGCGGACGCCCCCTCGCCGGATACCCGGGAGGCCCGGCTGTCCTACGACACCGTGGACAGCGCCGATGACCTGACACTGGTGCGCGTCCGGCTCCACACCGGCCGCACCCACCAGATCCGCGTACAGTTCGCCTCCCGCGGCCTGCCGCTGTCCGGTGACCGCAAGTACGGCGCGTCCGACGCGCCGTGGCCCATCGCCCTGTGGTCGTACCGTCTGTCCTTCGCCCACCCCCAGACCGGCGAGGCCATGACCTTCGCCTGTCTGCCGCCGGACACGGCGCCGTGGACGCGCTTTACGCTTCCGGAAACACTGTAAGCATACAAAAAGCCTCTCCCAATGTGGGAGAGGCTTTTTGTACGTTCCGGTTGTTTTTTGTTCAGTTGCCCTTTTTCGAGGTATCGGTCTTGGCTGCATCCTGCTTCGCCGTATCCGTCCCCACCGGGGCAGCGGCGTCCGCGCCGCCCGCCGCGTCCTTCGCCGGTGCCAGGCCGATAATGTGGTCGGTCAGACCTGCTTTTTCGGCCTCCTCACGGGTCATCTCCAACGGCTCATTGGAATCCTCCACCAGCTTGGCCAGCATCAGGTAACGGTAGCGATCGTCGCCGATGCAGGTGGAGAGGATGATGACCTTATCGCCCCACACTGGCAGGTCGTCGGTGTTCACGTGTACACTGCCGAGGGACGGACAAAACGCATTCTTTTCATCCGCACCGGTGTAGTTCTTATCCGTGGCAGCCTTGCCCAGCGCCGTGAAGAAGCCGGTGAAATCCTGCTCATCCGTGAAATCGTGGGTCCCCAGGATCAGGCTGTTGTCATAGGGGATCGCCGCAAATATGCGGTACGTCATCTTCCGCCCCGGCTGATAGACCTCCACCACAGGCTTATCCTCGAAGTGCATGGCATTCGCATAGTTTAGCAGTCCGCCCAGCATGGTGCCGTTACGCATATTGTGGCCGTAGATCACCGTCACAGGGTCACTCATATCCGGCTTATTCAGGCTGGCCTGTGTGTACATCGTACCGGCCTTGTTGTCCTTGCCGTCCAGATCGCGGTTCAGATAGTAGTCGTCGTCACCGGGCCGCTGCACCAGGAAGTTACCCTCCCGGATGGCCATGTTGCTGGCGCCGGGGATCTTCATGTAGGCGTAGACATCAGGCCACGTCTTCTGCGCCGTCTCAAAATCCACCGGTACCTCCGGGGCGTCCGGCTCCACCAACACGATATCCGTGGGCTTGGGCTGTGTATCCGCGTCCGGCGTATCCGGCGTATCCGGGTCGCCGGGCTTTTCTCCGCACCCCGCCGCAAAAAGGCTCAGAGCCATCAGAAGCGCCAGCAGACCTGCCGTTCTGCGCAGAAAATGTCCTTTTTTCTCCATATTGTTCTCCTTTCGGCAGCACTCATAAAGCGTGCGGAGCAGCACGCACGCTGCTCCGCACTATTGCGCCAATGGTATGGTATCATACACCGCCTGCAAATGCAACAGTTTTTCCCGTTTGTTACAGAGTTGCAGGCTGTCCGTGACTGACGAACAGCTTTTCAAAGCGCTTCCTCTGTGCCGGCGTCATACGGCCGCCATACTGTCCCAGCAGCGCCGCAGCCTCCTGCACCTTTCCCTTTTTAAGATAGTTTCCTGCCGCCCGGTACAGGCTGTCCGCCGCCGTGGAGCTAAGGGACTCCCCGCCGGAGGCCGCTGCCTCGCCCCTGTCCACCTCCGCACCGGAGGCGGACAGCTTCTGCTCCTGCTGCGCCATGCTGCGGTAGTGGGCCAGCGCCGTTTCATACAGCTTTCTGTCCTGCTGCCCGGCGCTGTCGTACTGCGCCTGCGCCTGCGCATATTCACGCTCCCACGCGGACAGATCATCCTGCCAGCGGTCGTAATGCTGCTTTTCCTGTTTGTCCAGCAGGTCATACTGCTCCCGCAGAGCCTGTCCCGCCCGGTCATAGGTCTTCTGCGCCTGCTCCTGAAACTCCGGCAGCATGGCCATCAGCTCCTGCATATACCGCTCGTATGCCTGCTGTCCCGCCGTCTCTGCATAGCTGGAGGCGTAACCGCCGGTCAGCGCCGCCGTCTGCCCCATGGTATCCTCCATGGCGGCGCGGCCCTTCTGCCGGTACATCTTGGCATACCGGGCAAAGGCGGCGTCCTCCTCCGGGTCGTAGGAAAACGGCTCTCGGCTCGTCATGTCGTCGTACAGTGCCGCCAGCTGCTGTCCGTAAGCAGACTCGTATGCGTCGGGCCGCAGCGCCGCCACACTGTCGCGGTACGCCAGCGCCGCTGTCACATCCTCTGAGGGCGTATAGCCCTTCTCCAGCTTTTCCAGTTCCCTTGCCGTCTTTTCCGACGGCTTAGCCACCGGCGCGGCCGGCATCTCCGTCTCCGTCAAGACAGGTGCCATCAGACTGCCCCATGTCTCGTCACCGGCAATACCGTCCAGCCGCAGCTTGTTCTTCTTCTGGTAATCCCGCACGGCAGATCTCGTGTTTTTGCCGAAGATCCCATCCTCGTTCAGCTGATAGCCGTGCTTGTTCAGCTCGCTTTGCAGCTGCCGCACCGCGTCACCCTGCGAGCCGTATGCCACCATTTTGTATGTGGATGCCATTCGTTCCGTCCTTTCTCCTCATGTGGTCCTGCGCCATGCGTACAGCCCCTCGATGCCGGTGGCGGCGCTCTCCCATACCGCGTTTTCCGGTGATGGCTGCGGCGGCACAGCCTCCGCAGTGAACCGCACGCTGCCCACCGGCCACAGCACGTCCGCCAGCGGTCTGCCGCCCAGTGTCAATTCACCGGCCACCTCCACGTCTCCGTAAAACACCGCCGGCCACGCACACTCCAGCGCCTCCCGTTCCCCGTATTTGCCGAAAGCCGCACCTTTTCCGCCGTTACGCAGGTGCAGCGTCACCTGCGATGTGGACGCCGTATACCGCACAGTCCGCACACTGCCCACCGTATCCACGGCAGACAACTCCACCTCATAAGAGGCCGTGGCTGCCAGACCGCCGCCCAGCAGCTTCTTCACGCCGCTGCTCAGTGTGGTATAGCCGCTCCAGCCGCCGCCCATGGGGCGGTAACGTGCCCGCACCTTCACCGTATTCCGGCTCTCCACATCAGCACAGGACGCCTTACACCACACCTTCAGATATGCGCCGTCATCCACCGGCACGCCGTCTGCATCGCACCGCGTCACGCCGCTGTCTGCGATCACCGGCTGCCGGTAGGCGTACACCTTAACGGCGCTCCCTGTTACCGTAGCCGACCTCCCTCGGCTGTCCGTCACTGTGACGGATGGTTTCATGGTACCCGCCGAGCCGATGAGCGCCGTGGTGCCGGAGGCGCCCGTCACCGTCTGTCCCGCAAAGCTGAAGCTGCACGTTTTCACGGACGCGCCGCCCTCACCGGACGCCTTCACCGTGTATTGCAGGCGGCTCAGTCCCTGCAAGCACAGGTTCCACCCCTTGACCACCGCGTTGTCGTTGACCACCGTCACCTGCAATGTGGCGGTGGGCCGCATGGATTCCGGCACATAGGCGGTAAAGGACGCCTGTACGCTGCCGATATAGTCGCCGCCGTCGTAGATCGCCATGGTCATGGTGCCAACGCCCCACAGCGCGTCGGGGATCTGGTTGGCCAGCGCCGCCGGTACCTGCCACTGGTACACCGCCTTTGCCGCCGTCTGGCTCACCTGCTTCAGTGAAGTCCCGCTCAGCGTACCCGAGCTGCTGCCAAAGGTGTAGGAGAACCGGAATTCATAGCCGCTGTCCGGCTTCGTCACCGTCAGTGTTCCCGTCTGCCCGATGGTGGCGTCTCCCGCCGTCAGTCCGAAGTCCTCCAGCGAGCTGCCCGGCTCCACCTCCAGCGAATAGTTGTACCGCTGGTCACGGCTGGAGCCGGAGCCGCTGTACAGCCGCACCGTCAGTGCCGTGGTGCCGCCGCTTTTCCCGGAGACCGTGATCCACCCGCTGTCGTAGTCGATACTGCTGCTCCACCGCTCCGGTGATGCCGCCTTCACCGTGTCGCCGCTGACCTCGCACGCCCCGTCCAGATACAGCGAGATATAAACAGGATAGCCGAAATAGGAGCCGCCTGTCACCGGCGACAGCGATGCGTAGACGCGGTAGAGCATATCCTGCCCCGACCGCCGGCTGTCATAGGAAAACGTAACGCCGATATTCGGTGCGCTCCCCCAGTTCACCGTATCCAGTGTAATACTCATCTCTCACCCTCCGATCCACCGGAATGTCAGGCCGCTCTCCGCCGCCTCCACGCTCCATGCGCCAATGGCGATACCGCCCAGCACCGTGATATTCGTGATATACAGCCGGTTATTGGAGACATAGGCCACCTCCGTGGCGTCCTGCCAGAAGGACAGCCGCGTGGCTGTGAACACCGCCCGGAAATTGTTCTGCTCCACGATCTGCTCCCCGTCCACCTCGCGGCAGGTCAGATCCTGTCCCACCGCCACGCCGTATACCGGCACCGCCCCGTCGTAATAGACGATTCCCGTGCGGATATAGCCCTCTGTGTCCACCTTATAGTGCTGGAAGGCGGCGTCCACCGCCTCCACGCTGGTTTTCAGGTCGGAGAAAAAGCTGTAATACTGTGTGACGGCCTCCGGGTTCGCCTCCAGATAGGCGCTGAGGGACGCCACATAGCTGCCGAAATCCGACACCGCCACATATTCCTCCTCCAGCCGTGCCGTCAGTTCCTCCGTTGTGCGCCGCACCTGATCCGCTGTTTTAATGATCATTGTCCGCAGCTTCTGGTACTGCCGGTCTGTCTCCGCCTGTCTGGTGCCGCCTGCCGCGCCGGCGGCAGACGCGTTGCCGGGGCGTACGCCGCCTCCCGTCTGCTCCAGCTGCTCCAGCGCCAGATTCAGCTGCTGCGCCATCTGAAACAGATAGGAATACTGCTGCATCACCTGCTGCTGCAAGGTGCCTGTGGGACAAGCGGGCATGGCAAACGCGCTCACGGGCCGTCACTCCCCTTCTCATACACTGCCGACAGGCTGTATACCCGGCACCGCCCCGCGCCCTTCAGCTGCAGCCGCAGCTGCCTGCACCGCCGGGGCCGCAGGTGCAGCAGGTAGCCGCGGGTCTGTCCATCGCCGCCGATGACCTCTCCCAGCGTCTCCCAGCACCGCCCGCCGTCATAGCTGACAAGCGCCTCCAGCCGCGCCCGGCCCTCCGGCTGTACCCGCAGCTCCAGCCGCGTCAGATACTTGCTCTCCGGCGTTGACAGTCCCAGCTCGCCCGTCTCCGCCATCCACCGCACCGTCTCCTCCTGCGTGCCGCTGCCGCTGGTCATATCCTGCAGCGCCCCGCCGCGCTCCAGGCCGTACAGCGCTCCGTCGCACACGGCAAACGCCATGAAGTCCGTGTCGTCCTGCCTATGCCACAGGCCGTGGGCAGTGTCGTACACCAGCACATGGCGCTTACCCGCAGCGTCCCGCGCCGCCAGCCAGTACTGGCCGTTCCACCCGGCGGCCACGGCGTTCTCCAGCCGCACATTCCCCAGCGGCAGCGACACGCAGGCCGGCATACTGCCGTCGAAGGCGTACACGCCGTTCAGCCCCACATAGAGCAGCGTCCCATCCACCAGCGCCGCGCTGCCGCCGCAGCCCTTCTTCACGCCGGGGCACCGCAGCGTCACGATCTGGTGTGCGCCCGCCGCGCTGGGATACACCCGCTCCATGCAGTCCTCCTTAAAGAAGATCACGCCGCCCAGACACGCCGCCGCGCCGGTAAACACGCCGTCGGAGCCTCTCGCCGCCGCATAGCTGTCGGTGCTCAAGCCCGCAAAGCTGTTCCAGTTCCGGAAGTCTCCCAGCTTGCTGGCATAGATCTCATTCACCGGCTCTCCGTTGACGATACCGTACTTGCACCCCCACAGGCGGTTACCCTGCTCCACCACGAAGTCCATGTCCGGGATGGTGCGCTCCACCGTTACTGCCGCCGTCTGGCTGCCCACCGTCCGGCACATTCCCGGCACCGCGATCCAGTTCTCGTCCGCCGCCTGCAAGGGATAGAGTCCGTCTACCCCCTTCGTCTCGCAGCCCCGCACGGTCACGCCGTCCCCGGCGGCGAAGCCCCGTCCGATACCGGTGGCCGCCACCTTGGTGCATACGTTCTCCACCTCCAGCCACGAGCCGCCGTCATAGCGCTTGAGCACCGGCTCGCCGTCCGCCGTATCCATCCATAGACTGCCTGCTCCCGGCGACACGGGTGCCTCCTCTCCGATGGAGTAGCTGCCCAGCTCCTCACCGCTGCTCCTGCACAGCGAAACCGTCACCTCCCCCGTGGAAACGGTGCGGTTCTCCAACCCGCCGTACTCTGTCAGGTCCTGCGTGTTGATGTACTTCTTATCCGGCCAGATCAGCAGGTACGCGCCCATGCTCACCAGCTGCTTGTCGCCGTCGGTCAGCACCAGCTCCGTTTTCTGCCCGTTGATGAACAGCGTCCGGCCGTCCACCCATACCGGCGCATCCCGGCATGTCAGGCCGTGGGGCTCCTTCAGCACAGCCACCACACCTCGGGCGGGCCTTGTCTCCATGACCGGATACCCGCCGGCCCACAGGTTCTCCATCTCCCGAAAGCTCCCCATGGGACTGCCGCCCCGCCGGTCCAGCCCCAGAAACCGGTCTGCCGTGATCCGCTGCTGCGGCGGCGCTGTCAGTTTGGGAAAAAACATCCCCTCACCCCCTTAAAACAGATGCAGTGCCGCCGTGGTACGGCGGGGTGCCGCCGTGCGGCAGCAGTAGTCCTTATAGGTCAGAAAAGCGTTGTTCCACTGGGCCGCCGCGTTGTTGTACCGCACCGTCTCGCCGTTGGCATAGTGGATCTGCGCCTCCACATAGTACCGGTACATCTGGTCATAGGGTGCCTCCGCCGTCAGCACATAGTCCTCCGTCACCTCCGGCAGCGCCCCCGCCAGCTGCCGCACCTCCCGCAGCACGAAGCCCTCCGCCTCCGCCAGCCACCGCATCTTTTCCTCTCTGCTGTACTGGTTGGGCAGCAGGGCGTCCACCCTGCCCAGCATCCGCCCCGCTGTCAGCCTGTCCATGGCCTCCACCTCAGTTGGCACGCTCATCCACATAGCGGCGGGCGGTCTCCGCCATCATGCGGCTGTTCTCCAGCACCTCCGCCACGTAGTCGGGTACCTGCACCTGCACGCCTTTCATGATCTTCCAGCTCCGTCCGTTGACGGACACGATCACAAAGTTCTCCTCGTTCTTTCTGCCGCGGGGCAGGAAGATCGTCACCATCTGCTCTTTCATAACGCCTTTCTCCTTTCACAGTTCCGCTTCACGGCGGGAGGGGACTTCCGCCCCTCCCGCGCCGCGTCAGTTGGCCTTGTCCTCGCCGGAATAGCTGGAGCCGCACTCCACGCGCACCATGTACTCGTCGTACAGGATAGCGGCGGCATGGACGCCCTTCCAGCCCACGCTGGAGCGCTGATCCAGCGGGTCGGCGGTGCCGGAGGAGCCACGGGGCTTCACGATGACCTCCGTACCCTCGCTGAGATCCACCACGCCGTAGGCGCCCTTGCCCAGGAACAGGCAGCCGTACACGGCACAGCCGTCCTTACCGCCCTCGCCGGGATAGATCACCGCCTTGTCGGTGGCAGTGACAGCCTGCTCCAGCACCAGCTTGCCGGTGGTGTTGGAGACCACCTTCACGCGCTTGCCGCCGATGAGCACATAGCGTCCCGCCAGCGCGTCGGCCTTCACCGCACCGCCGGTGAAGGGTACCTCGGTACCGTTGTTCACCGCGCCGCTGACCGTCAGGGTGCGGGCATCCTCCGCCAGATCGCCGCCGCGGTAGATCTTGGCCTCGGTGGTCTCCACAAAGCGCACACCGTGCAGCTCGCCGATCTCGCCGGAGAACAGCTCCGTAGCGGCAGCGTACTGGTGTGCGGCGATCCACGCCTCGTCCTGACGCAGGTCAAAGGCCACGCTGGGATGGATGATGCACACATACTTCCCGTCGAAGGTAGGCGCATTCATCTTCTTCAGCTGGGTGGCAGCCTTGGCCACCAGCTCGCTGGTCATCTTGCACTGACCATCCAGCGCGTAGCGGTGTACCACCTCGGCGCTGCTGTTGCCATCCTTTCTGGGCGCATAGATGACCTGCTCACCCTGCTGGATCTCATTGCGGGTCACGGTGTCCAGCGTCAGGCCCATATTGGCGCCGTGGCGGTCGGTGATCTCCAGCACCACGTCGTCGATGGCCGTCAGATCCAGCATATCGGACACGGTGGTGTAGTCGCCGTACTGTGCCAGCTCCTTGGTGATGTAGCTGACAGAAATACCGCTGCCGTCGGGGGTCACGCCCTCGGTCAGCGGTGTCAGCGCCTTGTCGAAGGCGCCGAACTTACGCCACTCCACGGTCTTGCCGCCGCCCACGGGCAGGCCCTTGGTGGCGGCAAACTGGTTATGCACCAGCTGGGGGCGTGCGTTCTCCAGCAGCTCCATGCCGTAGTAGGTCTTCATCTCCGCGCTGAGACCGCCCGTGGTCTGGGTGTTCATCTCCCCCGCGAACATCTGCAAATTCATTTTCTCCATGCTCTCTTCCTCCCTGTTTTCAGAATCGAATCTTCTCTCCGTCCTGCACCCGTCTCCGGATGTCCGCCAGCTCCCGGCTGGACAGGCTTTTCGGGTCGCTGCGTGTCACCGTGCGGCTGCCGCCCCGGTTCTCCGCCACACGTCCGCCGCCGGACGCAATGGCTCTTGCCGTCTGGCTGCGGGCCTGCGCCGCCGCATAGGCCATCGCCGCCTTCAAAAGCTCCTGCCGGTGTACGATCTCGTAGGCGGTCTGCCCGTCCACTCCCGCCGTCACCAGCCGTCCGAACCGGGGCGATGTCAGCTCCCGCTTCCAGTCGAAGTCCGGATACACCTGCCGGATCCGCTCCTCCTCCGCCTGTAAGCGCAGCAGCGCCCCGGCCTGTCTCTCCCGGTGTGCCTGCGTCTCCTGCCGCAGCCGTGCGTTCTCCTGCCGCAGCCCCCGCAGCCGTCCGTCCAGGATCTTTTGTACGCGGGCGTCAAACTGTGCCTTGTACCTTCCCCGGATCAGCTCCGCGAAATCGTCCTGCTCCCCGGCGTCGGGAGCCGCCTGCCCGCCTTCCACCGCGCCCGTCTCCTGACCGGCATCGCCCACCTCCTCGGCAAACGTCTGCCAGTCCATCCAAAGCTGCTTCATAGCCTCTCCTTCCCGTGGTAGGTCACGACCCTGTCATCTCCACACAGTCGGGATACGCCGCGGCCAGCTGCTCCATGCCGCACCGCACCAGCGCAAAGGCCGCGCCGCAGTCCCCCGCGCCTTCGATATCCGCATAGCCCCTGCGTATGTCCGATCGCGCCGCCTGTTCCGTCTCCTCCAGATACCCCGCCAGCGCGTACATCAGCGCTGATACGGCGGCACACACGATATCCTGTCCCGCCGGCGCGTGTCCCGCGTGGCCGCTGACCGTAATACGCCGTTCACCGGCTCTCACCCGTATCATCGGGGCCGCACCGCCTCACGGGAGCGCTGCCGCGTCCGATCCATGGTGTCCAGCGCACCGGCGCCTGCATCCGGCGTCCGCAGACCGCCGGCATTCAGCTCTCCGCCGCTCTCTGCGCCGCCCATCTCCCGCGCCAGCTCCTCCGCCAGCTGTGAGCCCTGCCGGGCGTCCAGCAGCCTCAGCGCCGTCATAAGCTGCCCCTGCAGCCACTCCACCTGTTGGGTACGCTGCCGTCCCTGCCGGATCACCGCCGCCAGCTGGTCCTTGTTCTTGAACTCCATCAGGTCCAGACACCGCAGGGCCTGCTCGGCCATGTCCGCCCGGAAAAAGCCCATCTGGAACAGCTGCAAGGCCAGCTGGTTGTACTCCATGGTCTTGTAGGGCGTCTCGTTCTGCGCCGCCACCTCCAGATCGAACTCCGGCACCCGGTAGCCGCCCAGCTCCATAAGCTGTGGCTGCAACCCGCCGTTGTCGAACAGATCAAACTGACGCTCCGCGCCCCGGCCCAGCAGCCGGAACTGCCGGGGTACGCTGTAAAACTGCCGCACCAGCTCGATGCACAGCGTCACCACCTGCGAAAATGCCTCGTACCCGTCGTCGATCATGTTGCGCGACAGCTTGCCGCCGGCCTCCTGCAAGGCGGCAATGGCAGTGGCGGCAGTAACGCCGCCGGCCGTACCGCCGCTCATCACGTCCCGGTTGCCCGCCGTCTCCTTCATCTCCGCCACCTTGTTCTGCAAAATGGCCACATACACGCCGTCCAGCGTAGGCACCCGGATGGGCGCGATGGAATCCGCTCCCAGATTCCCGTTGGTGTGGACAAAGGGCCGCGTCCAGTCGGCGTACTCCTCCTCGTTCACCGCCCCGTCGGAGCGGATGAAGAACCGGGGCGTGGTGGCCGCCAGCGCGTTTTTCAAAATCGCCTAATTCATCAGGTCGATCTGCTTCTGCGCCGACTTGCACAGATCCACATATCCGTAGCCGCAGGGCGTGCCCTCCTCCGGGAACAGCACGTCGAACACGAAGGGGTATTTCCCGTGGTCGTACCAGCCCCTCTCGGCGTAGGCCGGGTCGTTCTCCGTGGCGTACAGCACCGTCTCCCCCACGAACTTGCAGTATTGCAGCACCGGCTGTCCGTTGACCTCCGTGTGGTAGTACCAGTCCACCACCAGCGACCGGTCGGAGGTATCCACCCTGTCATCGTAGAGATACCGGCTCACCTGCGCCCCGCCGCCCCGGCCCAGCTTTCCCTCCAACTGGGGATATTCCCGCAGCAGCCGGTGATCCGGCACCAGCTCTGTGGAGAAGAAATGCTCCGACGCCTGAATGTCCTGCACTCCCGGCTCCCAGAACAGATTCAGCACATCCATGCTGCGGATGTCCACATCCCCCAGCCCGTGGAGCTTGTCCCCGTCCCAGAACACGCCGTACACGGCGCAGCCGGACTTCAGCTTGTTCCACCACGCCTTGGCGTACTCCCGCTTGAACCGGTTGTTCTTCAGGATCACCGGCAGGATGCGCGTCAGCTTAGCCGCCTCCTCCCGGTCGTCCGGCTCGCGGGGCAGCACCGTAGGCTCCGGATAGCTGTCCATGGCATCCGCGTGCTTGGACAGGATGCAGTTCACCAGCCACCCGCTGGCGGGTCTTGGGTCGGCAGGGTTGCCGCCCTCCCCCGCCTTTTCCATCTGCTCCCAGTGCCGCAGCTTCCAGAACTGCTCGTTGTCGATGATGCGCTTGTCCAGATTCTCCTTGCCGCGCCGGTACTTGCGCAGGATCTCCGCCGCGCGGAGCACCTCCTGCGCGCCGATCCTCGGCCGCATGACCTCCTGTTCCATATGCACCGTCCTTTCCTTGTTGCTGTCTCTGTGGTCTCCCGCCGTTTTGTTGCACGGTTCGATACAGCGCCCCTCAAATTCTTCTCACGCCGCCCCAGCTTCCGAACCGTCCCGACCGCAGATCAAGGGGATCCTCGGCCACCTCCCGCGCCTCTGCCCGCACCGGCGCGATGGGCCGCGTCATGCAGAAGTACCGGCTCTCGTCGGCCACATGATCCTCCTGACTGGTATCCACGTCCTCCGGCGCCGTCTGGCTGTACAGCAGCGCCGGTACTGTTCGGATGAACGCCCGGCAGTTCTCAAACACATACAGCATGGGATACCCCTGCTCGTCAAAGCTCATCCGATAGTGCATCTGCATCCACCCCGCGATACGCCGGTTGTCCCCCTTCACGAAGAAGATGCGGTGCTTCAGCGCCGTCTCATAGATGCTCTCGCCCCGGCTGGCGTCCCAGATGGCCGGGTCAGCCACCCCCTGTATCTGCCGCCCACGCAGCAGCGGATGCTCCTCCTCGATGCGCCGTATCTCCGCAAACTGCTTGTCCGGTGTCCACAGCACCCCCTCGTTGGGCGTCGCGGTACAGCCGTACAGCTCTGCGATCCGGTACACGCATCCGTCATGATCCACCGCCCACCAACCGCAGGAAAAGGGCTTGGCGTAGCCGAAGTCATAGCTTCGGTACACGCTCCACTCCCGCGGCACATCGAAGGGCCGTATCACATGGGTCCACTGGCGATCCTCGTAGTGCGCCGGGTCGTCCGTAAACTCCTGAAACACCTGTCCCTCCATGATGTCCCAGCGCCCCTCCAGCCACGCCCGCCGCAGCTTGGGCGGCAGCGCCTCCAGCGTCTTGAGATAGTCCGGCTGCCGGGCCAGCAGCGCCGTGTTGTCCGTGACCCTCGCCGGGATAAAGGCGTAGTCCTCCGGGTCCTCCCCCGGCTCGTACCGCCGGTCGATAAACAGCCGCTTGATGTACCCATGCCCCGGCCCGCCCGGATTGCAGGTGTAGTAGATGCGCTTGGGAAAATCGTTGACGCCCCGCAGGCACGCGGCGATCTGCCGCATCCACAGCTCCTTCAGCTGGGTGGCCTCGTCCAGAAAGATCACATCGTACTCCGCTCCCTGATACCGGTCTAAGTCCCGGTCGCTCCCGCAGTACCCGAATTGCAGGATACTGCCGTTGCCGAACACGAACCGCTTGTCGCCCGCCCGGTACTCCGCCACCTCCGCCAGCTCCCGCCGCAGGAAGGTCAGATGGTTGGCCTCCAGCTCCGGCAGGCTCCGCCGCACCAGCAGCAGCCGGATACCCGGATACCGCAGCGCCAGCAGCTTTGCCTTGCACCGCACCGCCCAGCTTTTGCCGCCGCCCCGTGCGCCGCCGAAGGCAACGTACTTTTTCCGGCACTGTAAGAACTCCCGCTGCCGCGGGTTGGGCGTTCCCAGCGCCACGGTGACGCCGCTCATTGGCTCAGCTCCTCCGCTTCCTCGGACAGCACCACCCGCACTGTACTATCCGTCTTTTTCCCCGCTGCCTGCATCGGCTCCAACACCTTCTCCAGACCCGCCAGCGTCTGTAAGACCGCCGCCAACTCCTTCAGCTCCTTCACATCCGCCGTCCCCTCCTCCATCCGCCCCGCGGCGGTGGCTGCGGCGCGGTTCAGCTGCCGCGCCGCATCAGTCAGACAGCTCCGTATCTCCTTTTCCGAACTGCGCTTTCTCCCGCCTATACGTCCTCTCCCCCTCTCACCTCATACACCCGCAGGATCTGGGCGGCAAAATCCGCCAGACAACTCCGGCACACATTTTCACCGCCCACCCGGTAGTAGCTCTCGCCCCAACCGATCTCTCGGCCGCACAGATCGCACTCGGCCCACGTACCCTCTCTGTCTCCCTGTGCTCTCCTGTTCTCGTGCATCGCATAGCCCCCCTTCATCTTCTCCGCGCCATTCCCCCTCCGGTTGCCCTTTTCCCGCCAACACCGCCCCATTTTTTTGCATCTGCTCCACCTCAGCGCTGACGGCACCACCGGAAAAGGGGCTCGGGGCAAGCGGCCGGGGGTATGAGGCGAAAAAGATATCCCGCACCGTTTCGGTACGGGATAAAACAACCATATTGTCAAGTTTTAGAGCGCTTTGGAGTATAGAAAAAGCGCCGTCTCGGGATCACTCCCAAGACGGCGCTTTTCTGTTGTGTATCAGAGCGAACACTTCACGGCGAAACCGCCGCTGAAGAAATAGGTGTTCGTCCAATACCTGTTTGGTGGAGTATCCCCATCAAAATCCGAACTCAGTGCCGACGCGATCTCGTCAAGTGAAATTGTCTGCGTCCCATGTTGATAGTTGTAGGTCAAGACCAGCTTATCATCGAACACATACACGGCGTTTACAAATGTATCAATCAGGCGTTTCTGAAACTCACGGTTTGCTGGATCGCCATGACGGAACTGCTCAAACCATGCCGTCATCTGTTCGCGGGTCAGCTTTGGCTTTTGCAGTTCGGCAGTCTGGATATTCACAAGGATTTCTTCTTTTCGTGCTTCCAGCTCATCAAGCCGCTGTTTGGTGGACGGCGTGAAAATGCCCTGCTCGATTGCTTTCAGAATGTTTCCAATGGAGGACTCGGTTTCCGCAAGCTGTGAGCGAAGCGCAGGGGTTGTTATGTTTTCCTGCTCCTGCATAACAAAAATTGCATCGATGAGCCTGTTAATCTTCTCTTCATCCATGACGCGCTGCATGGTCAGGCGGACAACAACACGTTCAATCCAGTCTTTGCGAACAGCCTTCTTGTCGCAATCCTTCAGGCGCTTCGCACCGCTGCATTTGTAATAATAGTGCATAGCGCCGGTATGGCTCTTGCCGCTTTCACCAACCATCATGCGCTCACATTTACCGCAGAACAGCTTCGTTGTCAGCAGATAGTCCTCTTTTGCTTTTGCCATTGCGGGAGCATGGCGGTTCTTCTCCATGCGTTCCTGCACACGGTTGAACAGGTCTTCCGGAATGATAGCAGGAACGCCACCCTCAATTACAACATCCTGATAGCGATACTCACCAATGTATTTGCGGTTTTTCAGCAGAGAACTGAAACTATTGATATTGAACAGTTGTCCCTTTTTCGTTCTGAGTCCGCGGGCGTTGAAATCCTCAACAATGGAACGAACCGTCTTGCCGTCAGCATACTTTTCAAATATCTCAACCACTAATGGCGCAGTTACGGGATCAATCACAAGCTTCTGCGCTTTTTTATCCAACAGATAGCCGAGAGGAACGCCACCGCCGTTGTTTTTTCCTTTCAGAGCGTTCTCTTTCTGCCCGCGATGGATTTTCTCTGATAACTCAGCAGAATAGAACTCAGCATAACCCTCCAGCATCGCTTCCAGAATGATTCCTTCCGGTCCTTCGGAGATATGCTCTTTCGCAGAAACAACCTTCACACCGTTCTTTTTCAGAATATGCTTGTAGTGCGCGCTGTCGTAACGGTCACGGGAAAAGCGGTCAAGTTTCCATACAAGGACAATCTCAAACAGTTCTTTTGCGCTGTCCTTGATCATGCGTTGGAACTCCGGTCGATCTGCTGTCTTTGCAGATAATGCCCGGTCAATATACGTTCCAACGATGGTCATGTTGTTGCGTTCAGCATATTCCCGGCACTCGCGGAGCTGACCTTCAATGGATTCTTCGCGCTGGCTGTCTGAGGAATAGCGGGCGTAGATAACAGCGTTCATTCTTCATCACCCTCGTTGCCTTCGCTGCTTTCCAATGCAAGCTCTGTCAATTCACGCAGCTTGTTTTGCAGAATGGTTTTATCAGGCAGATGCAATGTGTAATCTGCGACCATTGTCGGAGACATGGACCTGCTGAGCGCATATTCGACTACAGTATCATCCTTACCGGTGCAGAGGACTAAGCCAACGCTCGGATTTTCATTCGGTTTCCTTACATCACGGTCAAGTGCTTCCAAATAAAAATTAAGCTGTCCCAGATGCTCAGGGCGGAAGGTATCAATTTTCAATTCGATTGCAACAAGGCAGGACAATGCACGGTTAT
>ERZ827150.1873-NODE-1873-length-24750-cov-4.269852_pt1 | contig 24750 bp, 23 predicted proteins | sample MGYA00519779_ERZ827150 | MGnify/ENA primary metagenome ERZ827150 (study PRJEB31778, sample SAMEA3449267) | human gut metagenome | biome: human gut; feature: human-associated habitat; material: faeces | place: United Kingdom | collected 2010/2012 ...
CGGGCCGTTCACATGTTGGTTTTCTTATGTTTTGGTGGTTGCGGAGCGGACTCTAATTAGTCAAAAGCTCTGTAACTTGGTTGCGCATATATTCGGCATATTTGCGCATGTCACGGCCTTGGTTCTGCTCATAAGCGTCCGGATCATCCCGGCGTGGATGATACATGTCGATAGTAAAATCCGGATGATGCCAGTCCAACAAAGAGTAGTAAAAACCGATATGCAGTCCTTCCGCCCGGAAAGCATCCACATATTCCCTTACCAGATCACGCCCAGCAGGTGTATTGGTGCATTTGTAGTCCGTATATTGGCTATCCCACATGCAGAAGCCTTCATGGTGCTTTGTAGTCAACACAACGTATTTCATTCCTGCAGCCTTGGCCTGACGAGCCCATTCCCGCGGGTCATACAAATCAGGATCGAAGTGCTCAAAATATTTATCATATTTTGCTTCCGGAATTTCCTCCCGGTTTTTAATCCACTCATGACGAGCCGGTAAAGCGTACAGTCCCCAGTGAATAAACATGCCGAAACGATCGTGACGGAACCAAGTAGCATCTCCAAGCGTTTTTTTAATTTTATAGCTGCTCATGAAGAAAGCCTCCTTTTCGAATGACAAACTTGTCAGAAAGCATTATAATCTATGTGGGTTTGGCAGCCCATGAATTTTTCCGTATAGATATGGAGAAAACGTCATGAATGTACAGAAAGGCAAACACGCCGAAGAAATCTGGGCAGCAATTCATCTGGAAATAATCAGTAGCGGTTTGGCACAGCTGGACCCATCGTGGGCTGACATTAGCATACATCCGCCTTATTCACGTTTGTATTACATCGCTGATGGAAACGGATATGTCGAAAGCTCCAAGCAACATCTGACGCTGAAAAAAGGCTATGTCTATCTGCTCCCGGCCGGAACCACGCTGCAATATCGGTGCCCCGAGCAGATGAAGCAGCTTTACTTTCATATTGAGGCCAAAACATCTGACGGCTATGATCTTTTTTCTCGGACGGAAACGCTGGCAGAGCTTCCGTTTCTCCACGATATAGATACAATCTGTCAAAACTACTTGTCTGGAGATTATCTTCAAGAAATGATGGTTCGTTGCCAGATTGAGGCAGACGTTGCACGATTTGCTGCTAAATTGGGGTTGGAAGAAACATTATTACGTCCCTGCTCGTCCTTTCTACAGGCCGTGTTTCGGATCGTTCATACAGAGTTAAGTTCTTCTTTGACCATACGCAAAATCGCAAATGCCCTTTCCATGTCCGAAAGTGCCTTGACCAAACGTTTCCGTCTGGAATTCGGAATGCCGATTGGAAGGTATATTGATGAAATGCTTACGCAAGAAATTGCGCGTAAGTTGCTTATGACGCAGCACAGCATAAGAGAAATTGCCGAGCAGCTTGGCTTTTGCGATCAGTTTTATCTTTCGCGTTTTTTTCATGCGCACAAAGGCGTGTCCCCCAGCATTTATCGTTCTAAAATGCAGCAGCAAATCTGAGTGGTGTATTAGGTGGCATTAGATATCATCCCTCGACGGAAACGTTTGAAGTGCCGGTATGGAGTTTGTATTGCTTAAACGGCAATCACGTAATTTTTCTCTCTTTTTTCGAATGTTTACCCTGATTATGATGGGTCAAAAAAAATCTGCGATTTTCCTCGAACTTGCGATCGATCTCAGCATCTTCTTCTGACGAATGAGGTTTTTGAGATTCTTTAAAAAATATATTATAGCCCAATTCAAACATTACGGTGATGGCAGCATTGGCAAAAGCAGCAAGGAAGCGAGAATCTAAAGCAGGAGCCCGATGGGGTTCATAACAGTATCGCCAATTAACAAATGCACTGGATATAAGTATCAATTCATTTTCACGTTTTTCTGTATCAGAATACTCGGGTGCTTTTGCAAGTAAATAGCACCAAATTTGATTTTGAATTTCAAAAGGCAACTTTTCAAAGAGCGTTTTCAGGTTATGTTCCTTCCCATAAGAAATACCTTGCTCTGTTAAAAGTGCTTTTAAGGTCACTTCAACAGAGAATGCCCCATAAACAAGGCGAGGAACTACGAGGAGCAGTTCATCATCTTCCACTTTTGTCTGTTCAAGTAAGATGAAAGCATTATAAAATGATTTTGCTTGATATACCAAAATTGGATTCTTCATCAAATCACCTTCTCATGCCGGTCAATAGTAGCCCTATATGCCCTATTTCATCCATCAAGTCGGATACTTTAGGCTCTTAATTGATTGCCCATTTGTACATGTTTTATATTCCTAAACCAACTTCTTCATGACGCATTCGGGAACAGACGATCAAACTTTTTTCTATGCGACCGTGCTTGAAAACTAAAATTTCATCTTGTCAATCCTGATCGTTCTCCGTTTCTTCTACAAAAATGTTTCCAGCAGGAGTGCCAGTACCCTTGTTTTTCATAATAATATAAAACAATTCTTTTTGATTGTAAAGTTTGATGATATGTCTGTTAAGTAATCTTAGGATCCAGTTGCGCCATTGAGGAATGGCAACCCATATTTGTTGATATTCCTGTTGCGTTGTGGCCTCATCAATAAATGGAGATGCTGCATGGAGAAATTTTCCACATTTTTCGTAAACTTTTACAAATTTATCCTTGGTAAGATATTCCTCTTCAATATCAATCCATTCATATTCGTTTTTTTCGTCCGTACGCACCGGTTGAGGATAAAAGCCAGGATGAATGCGCTCTATGTCTTGTAAAATTAAACGTGCATTCCACATTGTTTCGATTTTTCCCAATTTATCCTTATAGACATCAGCATCTGATACTAATGCCGATAGTGCTACTAGCTCCAAAATCTTTCTAATTTGAAGAACACAAAATTCTATATTCGTCTGAAAAAAACTAGTTGCCTTCTTTTTTAAATAAATATCATCTATTGCTTCTATTCTCCATTTGATCTCCTGCATGTTGTTAAGGTATAGCTTTTGTAGCTCGGAGCGACGCGCAAGCGATACTTCATTCATTAGTTCACATTGCCCTCCTGAATCTCTTTAATTCGTTTCCCATATTTTTGGAGCTTATTTTGTAACACAGCAATTGTATATTCCTTTGTTTTTCTACTCCATATGCTTAATGGATTATTTCACATTTTCGTCCAAAGGTGTCTTGTTTTCCATGGAATGCAGTCTGGCCAAATATTGGCTTGGTGTCATTTCCTTATATTTTTTAAATATTTTGGTGAAGTGCGTGGGCGTTGGAAAGCCCACATCCAAAGAAATTTCCGTGACATTTTTATCTGTTGTCTGCATCTCGCAGCATGCCTGTTCTACTCGATAATATTGTAAATACTGCATGGGAGTCATATGAGTCGCCTGTTTGAAAAAACGACAAAAATATTTCCGATCCAGATGAACAACGGATGCCAAATCATCCAATGTGAGCTTTTGGCTATATTGTGCCTCAATTAAGTCAAAGACCGCTTTCAGCTGGAGCATTTTTTTATCTTCATCCCTATTCACTTCTTCCAGAACATATTTTTCCTGCATATAAACAGCGCCAAAAAAAGCAAGTAAATAGCCTAAGGCGATCAGCTCACCGCCCTTCCGATTTTGACGAAAACCTTGAAACAGAAGTTGCACTGTCTCTTTGGCAATCGTGGAATTGTGTCTAAAATAAGGCTGAATCCGTATCTTTCGACTGTTTACCTCGCCAATCAATTCTCTGCAGGTCCCAGGAATGTTCAAAAGTATCCGCAAATCAAAAACGATACATTCATAGATACAATCCTGTGGCACGCCTGCATGAAGACTTCCCGAAGCAATATAGGCAACATCCCCTGCATCCAGTTCAAACCTTTCTCCATCCAGAAACAGTGAAAATCTGCCGGACAGCACAAAGAGAATTTCCGTTTCTTCGTGCCAATGATAAGGCATCTCGTAGCGGGTGTGAGTACTGCTGACAAAGTGGTAATCCAAAGGAAAGTCCATGGTTCCGCGCTGCTTGGCTTCAAGATACTGCAAACAATGCATGCAAACCCTCCGCACAAAAAAGAGAATATCGAACAGCTATTTGCCATGATAACATAAGCGGCAGCAAAATACAATGTTTATGCTAAAAGAGAACTGGTCGCTTGGATACAAAAAGGCTGCTCCCAAATTGCAAATGGTGAATGAAAGCAGATTTGGGTCAAAGGAGGTCAAAACATGCGCTATGCACTGGCAATCGACATTGGCGCTTCCAGCGGGCGGCACATGCTGGGGTGGAAGGAAAATGGTCATTGGAACATGGAAGAAGTGTACCGATTTTCCAATGCCTTCCGGCAGCAAAATGGCCATGACTGCTGGGACGTAGAGGCATTGCTGCAGCATATTTTAGAAGGAATGAAGCAATGCAAAATGAAGGGCACGATCCCCGCTACTGTTGCCATTGACACTTGGGGCGTCGATTATGTGCTGCTGGATCAAAATCAGCAACGGCTTGGAAATGCCGTCGCCTATCGAGACAATAGAACTCAAGGGATGGAGCGGCTGCTGGAATCACGGCTTTCTTTTAAGCAGCACTACGCATACACGGGTATTGCCAAGCAACCCTATAATACGGTGTATCAACTGATGGCAGATTTTCTTGAGCATCCGGAATACAACCAAAAGGCTAGCCAACTGGTATTTATGCCCTGTTACCTGACCGGCCTTCTCTGCGGCAAAATGGAAAACGAGTATACCATTGCTTCAACCAGTGGCTTGCTGAATGCGGAAACAAAGGATTGGGATGAGACCGTTATCAGAGCGGCTGGGATTCCACCTGCCATTCTTGCAAAGAAGCCTGTTCCTCCAGGGACGCCTCTCGGAAATCTGTTGCCGGAAATTGCCAAGAAAGTAGGATATAATTGTCAAGTCGTTTTGCCTGCCTGCCATGACACCGGCAGCGCTTTTTTTGCCGTACCAGTCAAGGATCAGAACGCAGTCTATTTATCAAGCGGCACTTGGAGCTTGTTAGGAACAATACTGCCTAAGCCCGTTCTTAGCACGGAAGCATTAGAGGCAGGTTTTACTAATGAAGGAGGGGTAAATGGCATTCGCTTCTTACAAAACATTATGGGATTGTGGATGCTCCAGAGAATTCGCAGTGAATGGAAAGAGCGCCTCAGTTTTGCAGAAATGGCAAGTTTGGCTGAGCAAGGGACCGATTACTTGCCCGTTGTGGATGCAACAAGTCAACGTTTCTTGAATCCTGACTCCATGATAGGTGCTGTGCAGGAAGAACTAACGAAAAGCGGACAACCTTTACCTCAGAATGACGCACAATTGCTTTTCTGCGTTAATCATTCGTTGGCTGTATGCTATGCTCGGGCAGTCCAAAAGTTACAGCAGCTTACCGGACGCTGCTTTACCTCCCTCAATATTGTTGGAGGCGGATGCAACAATCAGCTGCTGAACCGTCTGACGCAGGAAGCTACAGGGCTGCCCGTTACTGTCGGTCCATCTGAAGCGACAGCTTTAGGAAACCTGATGGTGCAAATGAAAGGGTAATTTGCGAACGAGATCTGCTTTTATCCTTTTGACTTAAAAAAGCTGGCCAGGCATAAGAAAGGAAAAAATGCTATGCGCTTTGAACGAGTCTATATTCCTTCGGCGGCAGATTATAAGGTTTCGGTCGATCTATATATTCCTTCTGCCATTCAAACCATTGACCCTGAGATTCAACGGCCTGCTATTCTCATCTGTCCCGGCGGCGGATATAGTTTGCTGTGTGAACGGGAGGCAGAACCTGTGGCCTTACGTTTCCTTCCAGAGGGCTTTAATTGCTTTGTGGTGTGGTATCGCGTGGCACCGAATCGTTATCCCCGTCCTCAGCAGGATATAGCTTCCGCCGTCGCGTGGATTCGCAGCCATGCCAAAGAACTTCACACTGATCCGAACAAAATTGCATTGCTTGGTTTTTCCGCCGGAGGGCATGCTGCAGGTTGCCTCGGAACCCAATGGCACCATGCCGAATTGTGGCAGGAAATGGGCCTTTCCCCAGATCAAGTTCGTCCCAATGCTATGGTTCTATGCTACCCTGTCATAACGAGTGGTCTCTATGCACATCGAGGCTCTTTTGTTAACTTGTCCGGTTCAACAGATACGTCGCAACATATTTCCTATTCTTTGGAAAAAAATGTTACCGAAAACTGTCCCCCGACTTTCCTTTGGCATACCTTTAGTGATGATTGCGTACCCGTCGAAAATACGCTGATGTTTGCCGAAAAATTACGTGCGCAGCAAATCGAAGCTGAAATTCATATTTTTCCTACTGGCGGTCATGGGTTATCTCTTTGTAATGAGCAAAGCGCCCGCAATGACGCTCCAGAACAGATCATTCCTGAAAACGCCGGTTGGCCAATGCTAGCGAGTAGCTTTCTCCGTCGAGTCTTCAAATAAACAAGCAGCTCCAAAAAAGCTGTCTTTCAACTAGGGTAGAAAACCGTAATATTGAAGTGTTAAAGAGAGAAAGGAATATTAAGATGATCAAAGTAAAAGAAAATACAACATTCCTATTTGCGGGAGATTCGATAACTGACGGTGGTAGAAGTCGAAATATGGATTTAAATCACAATTTGGGGCACGGGTACCAGTATATAGTTTCGTCCAGGATCGCTGCGGATAATATTGATAAAAAGCCAAAATTTGTGAACAAGGGCTTTGGCGGTGGAGGAATAAACGCACTATATGAAGTCTGGTACGAACAGGTCTTAAAGTTAAAACCGGATGTAATCAGTATCTATATCGGCGTAAACGATTTATATAAGTCAATAATTGGCTTGGAGGATGCAAATATAAGAAGATACGAGCTTGTTTACGATTTGTTGCTGTCGGATACTGTTGCATATTTACCAAATGTAAAGTTTGTAATACTTGAACCTATATTCGGTATTACACATCATGTAAAGGAGTATGTTAACTATTCACCATATGTTTTATGCGAAAAAGAGTTTGTGCCGTTAAGCATCAACGAAACAGATAAAGAAAAGCAATTCCATCGTAGTGAGGTGACAAAATTCCAGCATGTAGCAAGGCAGCTTGCTGAAAAATACAGCGCGGTATTTGTGCCGCTGCAGGATGAGTTTGATAAGTATTTAAAGGATGTCGAAACGGAGTATCTGTTGTGGGACGGCGTACACCCAACCGTTGCCGGACACGGAATCATCGCAAGGCAATGGTATGATCATGTTGATAAATCAGGTATTTTGTGAGGTATACTTCAATAAAAAATTAAATGACGTTTTTCCTTCGAGCGAACTCCTTTATAAAAATGGATGTATCCGCATTAAAGTAAAAGTTATCTTTTCATAACTCCATTATATGGGCAGTAGCTATACGCCACCAACATAAGTGTTATGGTTGTAGCAAGCAATGCCTCGTGGTACCCTTTCGGCAAACCGGGCGATTTTCTCCGGAGAGAAAACCGCCCGTTTTCTGCTTGTTGGGGAGAACCCCAAATCCCCCGTAACGCACCGTTGGTGCGGCTGCGCATCCTGCGGACGCTTTCATTTTGTGATTATCGTCCCTGCGATTTTTCCCTTTTGATTTCTTCCGATCCAACTCCAAGAATCAGATCGACATTGGCCTTGGCTGTCAAAAGTTCTTTGATTTCAGTTCGTGCTCTATTTAGCGCATTCGATACGCTGTGCCCGTTCGCAATTCATATTGTTTCGTTTTGTAAAAGGAACATTTGGATTTATTGACAACTCTGTCTGTCGATTAGACCTCGATCACCATAAATGCTGGTCGAGGTAACAGATTTTGAATCTGCAACCTTTTGGCCACCGAGCCTTTCATTGATGCTCATCGTTCCTGCAATTTTTCCCTTTTGGTTTCTTCCGGCTCAACGCCCAGAATCAGATCGACATTAGCCTTGACTGTCAAAAGTTCTTTCATTTCGTTTCGTACCCTATGATACTCCGCATATGCCGCTTTCTTTTCCGAAATCAGTTTTGCATAGTGCAATACGGGATACACAGGGTCAGGCATTGGAGTGAGTTATCTATTCATGTGACTAAGCAAGCTGAATCGCTAATGAGGTTGAGCGGCCACCGATTAAATCACTTTTTCTTTGGAGGGTGGGTTATGAGCAATACCGAAATAACTGCCGTCAGAATCGACATTTACAAGGACGAAAGTACCGTAGCCGTCTGCCGACCAGACGGCCAAATCATGTTGAAACTATTCACCGCTCTACATATGGTAGGGGCTACGACGTCTGGGGAAAATACGCATCGTAATGGAACATACAGGGATGCGCTGGCAGCCTGCTGTGTCGGATGCTCTTCTTTTCATTATATCCGATTTTTTGAAATGGGTTTCGTGTTAAGACGACGCGATAGAGGACTTTTTTGTTTGATGGTTTTCAATTTGTTGTCTTAATCCCATTTTTGACATTTCGTTTTTTGTGAATTACTTTCAAAAATTTTTTTATTTTTTGTTGACAACGCTGCTTGCTGATGATAAAATGGGGTTATAGAAAAGTGTTACCTTTGAAGATGCCTGTTGGCGATGGAACTGGTTCCCTTGGTCAATATTCTACAGGTAGTTGTATTTCTTAAAGCAAGATTGAAACCGATTTCACGCAATTTTAATTATCCAAATTTGCTGTAAGACTATGTCTCCAGAATCGGTCGTTCTTAAAGCTGCGAGGATCAGTGGCGGTTGTTTCCATTTCGTTGTTCGAAACCGGTATCACACCATTTGAAGCCAAGTTAAGGGAGGGGTTCTATTATGACCAATCAGGTAGCCGCTGCTGCGCGTCATCCGTCAAGAGCGCAGATTGGCAGAGTGCTCTGGCAGAATAAGACACTGATCCTCATGTGTCTGCCCGCCATAGCTTTCTTCTTCGTCTTCTGCTATATGCCTATGCCAGGCATGTATATCGCCTTCGTCAAGTACAATTATAGACAGGGGATCTTTGGCAGTCCCTTCGTCGGACTGAAAAACTTCACCTTTCTCTTTACTTCCGGTCAGTTGTCGCTGCTGCTGCGAAACACGGTTCTGTACAATCTGGCTTTCATCATTATTGGCAACGTGCTGCAGGTATTCTTTGCAATTCTGCTGAACGAAGTGCGATGCAGGGTGTTCAAGAAGACCACTCAATCCCTGATGTTTCTTCCCTACTTTATCTCAGATGTACTCGTTTCTCTGCTAGTATACAACCTGCTGAACTATGACTTCGGCTTCATCTCCAATCTGGTTCGCTCTATGGGAGGCGAAATGCCGAAAATTTACCAGAACGCCAGCGCGTGGCCCCTGGTCATCATTCTGGTGAACATCTGGAAGGGAACCGGCTATGGTACGGTGGTATACTTTGCCGCCATTACCAGCATGGATACCTCCATGCTGGAGGCCGCGCAGATCGATGGGGCCAACGGCTTTCAGAAGATTCGCTACATCATTCTTCCCACCCTGAAGCCCACTGTGATCGTGCTGTTCTTGTTCGCCATTGGCGGTATTTTGAAGGGAAACTTCGGCCTGTTCTATAATCTGGTCGGTAATAATTCGGTGCTGTTCTCCACCACGGACATTATCGAAACCTACGTATACCGTTCTATGATGAACAGCTTCAACTTCGCCCAGTCCAGTGCTGTTGGTCTGTTCCAGAGCGTTGTCGGCTTCTTTATTGTGCTGGGTGCCAACGCCTTTGTAAAGCATTTAGATCCGGACTACGCCCTGTTCTGACAGAGTGTGCCTCTCTGACCATTAAGAGAAAGAAGGATGGAATATGCAGGAAAAGTCCACCGCTGCGATACCTTATAACGGGCTTCATAAAAAGATCAAGCTGGATCCCTCGGACAAATTCATCCGTGGTTTCACCTATATTCTGGTTTCATTATTTTCCCTATGCTGTGTGCTGCCTTTCTGGCTGATCATTGCCTCGTCGTTCGCCTCAGAGACCTCCATTCGCCGCTCGGGATTTACGCTCTGGCCTTCGGACTTCTCTACCTACGCTTATGGTCTTCTGTTTCGGAATCCCGATCAGATGATCGGGGCATACCTCGTTACCATAGGACTGACCGTGGTAGGTACGCTTATTGGTCTGTTTATTATTTCCATGACAGGATATGCCCTCCAACGCCGTGACTTTTCCATGCGCAATGGCATCATGTTCTACATTTACTTTACCTCCCTGTTCTCCGCAGGTCTGGTTCCCTTCTATCTGCTAATCAAACAGACGCTGAACCTTGCCAACACCTACTGGGCCATTCTGCTGCCGCTGCTCATGAATCCATGGCTAATCGTGCTGATGAAGAACTTCGTGAAGGCAATCCCACATGAGATCACCGAGTCTGGCAAGATCGACGGAGCAGGCGATTTCCGTATCTTTTGGGAATTGATCCTGCCGTCCATGAAGCCCGCCCTCGCCACAATCGGTCTGTTTATCGCCCTTGGCTATTGGAACGAATGGTACTATTCCTCGCTGTTTCTGGATGCCTCAATGGAATACCGCCCTCTGCAGTTCCATCTGTATAATGTCATTAACAAAATCGCCAGTCTGAAGAACTCCGTGGCAGGCTCCAACGTTGTCATAGAAGAATTGCCCAGTGAAACGCTGAAAATGGCCACCGCCGTTGTTGCCACGGGTCCCATCATTCTTCTATACCCCTTCGTGCAGAAATACTTTGTCGCCGGTCTGACGGTTGGTTCCGTTAAAGGCTGAACCTTTTCGTTCTTAAAGCGGCTCGCCCGCTTGAGATAACGCCCTGGATATCAAAAAAAGGAGGAAACCCAAATGAAAAAACTGATCGCCCTGTTGCTCACTCTGGCGCTGGCGGCTATGATGCTGCCCTGCATCGCTGTGGCCGACGAAGCTGTCGACACCTCCGAGCACGTTGTCATCACCTACATGGTCACCGGCGACAAGCCCACCAACAAGACCGATGAAGTGCTGGCAAAGATCAACGCTATCCTGACCGAAAAGGTGAACGCTGAATTGCAGGTCAAGTGGATCGAATGGACCAACTGGACCACCAACTACAACCTTGCGCTGGCCACCCAGAGCGGCGATATCGACCTGGTCGGCACCGCCACCGACTGGCTGGACGCCTGGCCTAACACCCAGAAAGGTGCTTTCCTGGAGTTGAGCGAAGACATGCTGAAAACCTATGCGCCTCAGACTTGGGCAGCCGTTCCGCAGGAGCATTGGGAGCTGTGCAAGTACGAAGGAAGCATTTACTTGATCCCCGAGGATCAGTATGCGCAGTGGACCAATCACGGCTTCATGTATCGTGGTGACTGGGCCACGGAGGCTGGTCTGGAAAACGGTGTGCATTCCTGGGAGGATCTGGGCAAGTACATGCAGTATGTGAAGGACAACAAGGAAGGTGTCATTCCGTGGGATGCCGACGGTTCCGGTTCCTCCTACAGCCAGCAGATGGCCGGCGGCTGGCAGACCAGCCACACCACCAATATTTATATCGAGGGCCTTGGCGTGGACTTGTTCTACGGTGAATCCGCCGAGAATCCCTATCAGCTGAGCAACTACTATCTGGAGGGCGACGAGCTGGTGAACTTCGCCAAGACCATGAAGACTTGGGCAGACGCTGGCTACTGGCGCTCCGACGTGCTGAACTACTCCGGCGATCAGGTGCAGGAAATGAAGGAATGTCTGTCTGGTTCTCGTCAGCATCATACTGAAACGTGGACCGGCTACCGCACTGAAATGGATAAGGCCCAGCCCGGCTCCGATCTTCGCTTCTTCTGGTTTGGTGAAGAAATGGGCAATCTGGTTTCGCTGAACATCACCCACGGTGCCATGGCTGTGGCCGCCACCTCCAAGAATCCTGAGCGCGCGCTGATGGTCTATGACCTGCTGCGTAATGACAAGGAGCTTTACCGTTTGATGATGTACGGCATCGAAGGCGAGCAGTACACACTGGATGAGAATGGCTATCTGGTTGTCCGGAAGGCTTCGAGGATTCCATCCACGGTGTGTCGCTGAACTGGTGGTGGGGTCGCAACGACGATCTGGGTCTCCGCGCCTCTGACCGCGACTGGGACGTGATCGATGCGCTGTATGCCACTTATGCAGAGAAGGCTATCACTTATCCCTATGGCCAGGTAGTGTTCGACCTGTCCGACGTGCAGCCCTACATCGACAATCTGAGCAACGTTTATAACACTTACATGCCTCAGATTGTATTCGGTATGGAACAGAGCGAACCTGAAGCTTTCGTTGAAGAGTTCCGCAATGCGCTGAAAGCTGCTGGCTATGAAACCGTTATGGCTGAGATCCAGCGCCAGATGGACGCCGTGTACGGCAAATAAGCCAGTTTGTCCCAAGCGGTAGGGAAGGTGTTTTTGACGCCTTCCCTACACCTCAACTTCCATGCAGATCCCAGCCCGCAGGAACTTCCCCCTGCGGGCCAGTTTTTCACCGGGAGGAATAGCACCATGAGCAAGACGATGCTTCTGAACGCCAATTGGCGCTTTCATCTGGGCGACGATTCTACTGCTGACTTTATGGGCTATGATGACAGTGCCTGGCGTTTAGTGACGCTGCCCCATGACTGGTCAGTGGAGCATCCCTTTGATCTCTGCAACGCTAGCGGCACAGGCTATTTGCCGGGCGGCACCGCCTGGTATCGCAAGCACTTCACCATGCCGGAAAGTGTGACGGGTCAGCGGGTACGTATCACCTTCAACGGCGTGTATAAACATGCCCGCATATGGATCAACAGTAACTACCTTGGCGAACGTCCATACGGCTATGCTACCTTTACTCATGATATCACCTCTTTTGTCCGTCCCGGCGAGAATGTGCTTTGCGTCCGCGTGGAGCACAATGAAGTGGCGGATTCCCGTTGGTTCACCGGCAGCGGCATCTATCGTGACGTGCTGTTGGAGATCAGCGACCCCATATGTTTTGCCGTAGACGGTATCTTTGCCTACGCTTTGTCTGCCGACGAGGAAAAAGCCAAGGTCTCTATTCGGTACGAAACTCTGGGCGGCGACGGTGCAGCCTTTTCCCTGACAGATTCCTCTGGCCGGGAGGTGGCTACGGGTCAAACTCTGGGGGAAACCGGTGAACTCCAATTGACCGTTTGTCGGCCTCAACTCTGGTCGCCGGATACGCCCGTGCTGTACAAACTGACTGGTTCCGTTCTGAAGAGCGGCCGAGCAACCGACGTGAGGGATGTGCGTATCGGACTGCGAACTATCCGTTTTGACGGCAACACAGGTTTCTACCTGAACGGACAGTCTATGAAATTGAAGGGGGTCTGCGTTCATCATGACGCAGGTGCGCTGGGGGCGGCCGTGCCCAAAGCGGTTTGGGCGCGACGTCTTCTTCTCTTCAAGGCGGCAGGCGTCAATGCGTTGCGAACGGCTCACAATCCCCCCGATCCACATCTACTGGATTTGTGCGACGAGATGGGGCTGCTGGTCATGGATGAGGCCTTCGACGAATGGGAGGGCTCCAAAAACAAATGGTGGCACGGTCACAATGTCTATCCGCCGAAGCACTTCGGCTATGCAGAGGATTTTCCTCAATGGCACAAGGCTGATCTGGAAGGCATGGTCAAAAGAGATCGTAACCATCCCTGCATAATCCTCTGGTCCATCGGCAATGAGATCGATTATCCCAATGATCCCTATGTCACGCCACTTTTTCAGGAAGTGCTTGGCAATAACGATGCCAATAAACCTGCCGCCGAGCGTATGTACGATGTGCGCAAACCAGATGCGGGCCGTCTGGCGGTGCTGGCGCGGGAGCTGACGGAGATCGTTCACAATGTGGATCGCACCCGTCCTGTTACTAGCGCCATGTCTTTTCCTGAGTTGTCTACCCGCACCGGCTTTGCCGACGCATTGGACGTTTCTGGTTACAACTATCGCGAAAAGTTCTATGCGGAGGATCACCAGCGTTTTCCAGGCCGCGTGATCTACGGCAGCGAGAATAGCCATGACGTGCAGGCTTGGAAGGCCGTTCGAGACAACGACTACATCTGCGGTCAATTTTTGTGGACGGGCATCGATTTTCTGGGGGAATGTCCCGGCTGGCCCATTCGTATTTCCCGAGCCGGCATGATGGATCTGGCCGGTTATCCCAAGCCCCTGTACTACATGCGCAAGGCCATGTGGACGCAGGCACCATTTGTGAAGCTGGCGACGGGAGATGAGCAGACCTGGCTGCAGCGCTTTGCCTGGCAGGGCATTCCCGGCCAGATGCAGACCGTCTTCGCCTACACCAATCAGCCTGATGCGGAACTCTTCCTCAACGGCAAAAGTCTGGGCCGCAGGGCCGTCGTGGACTACCGCGCCAGTTGGGAGGTTCCCTATGCGGACGGCGAGCTGCGTGTTGTGGCGGCCAGCGAGGAGGATGTACTCCACACCGCCGGAAAGGCGGTCCGGCTGACGCTTGCCCCGGACAAAACGGAGTTGACTGCGGATCAGCAGGACGTGGCCCAGATCGAGGTTACCCTGCTGGACAAAAATGGCCGTCCCGCCGCAACCGACGAAATTGTGACGTATCAGGTGCTGGGCGACGCTCGACTGCTGGGAATCGAAAACGGCCGTCCGGACGATCTGACCTGCTATGCGGAACCGTACCGCGCAACGTGGCATGGCAGAACTCTGGTGTATCTGCGAGCCGGAAAACAGGCAGGCTTCATCACTTTACATGCGTTTACGGAAAGCGGATTGGTGGAGGAGCTTGTTCTACAAAGTCGTTGACTCGGGAAGGAGTTTCCGACAGCGCGACGAATTTTTATCGGCGCTCTTGCAATGTCTCTATAACTAAAACTAATGAAGAAACCGGGAGGAAATGATGGACACGAAAAAAACTGTGACGATTTATGACATAGCCCGTGAGGCAAGGGTCTCTCCTGCGACCGTGTCCCGTATTCTTACCGGAAGTGCCAAGGTCAATCTGGAAAAGCGCAAGCGGGTTTTGGAATTGATACAGCGCTATGACTTTCATCCAAACAATGCTGCCCGTTCTCTGACGGAAAAACGCAGTCATACGCTGGGCATCATCTGTCCGGATGTTCGCAATCCATACTATGCCAGTCTGTTTGCAGAATGTGAGCGTCTGGCTTATGCCCATGGATATATGCTCATGCTGAACAATTCCTTTGGCGACCCGAATTTGGAGACTACCTTCGTCAGCCGAATGTTGGAGCAACGGTGTGAAAGCATTATTATGGCAGGTGGGGTAACCGACTGGGTGAAACTGCCTGAGGATTACCGGTCAACGCTGCAGCGCGTTGCCGCGCAGGTGCCGTTGATCTGCACCGCACCTGTGGAACTGGATCACTGCTATCAGATCACCATCAATCAGGCAGGGGCCGTCTATCAGTCGCTTGCCCATTTGGTGGCATTGGGTCATCGCCGCATCGCTTTTCTGTACGGGCCGATCAACTGCTTTCAAAGCGTAGAACGCCGGGAAGCCTTTTGTACGCTTATGCAGGAAATGGGGCTAGAACTTCGCCGCGAATATCTAATCGAGGCCTCTGACTTCAGCGACGCGGCAGGCTATGACGCTATGCTTCGTGCGCTGAGTCTGGCTGAGCCCCCCAGTGCGGTCATTACCAGCAATGACATGATCGCCGTGGGTGGGTTGCGCGCCGCCCGGCATTTGGGCATGAAGCTGCCCCAAGATATGTCCATCATCGGGTTCGACGACTCTCTCTTGGCGGACTTGGCCGTACCGCAGTTGACAAGCGTACACGTGGATTACGCCGCCTATGCCAAACTGATCCTAGACACTGTCTGCGCCGTAATCAATGGCAAGGACATGCCGAAACTTCAGACCTTTGATACCACTCTTTCCGTCAAGGATTCCTGCTATCGAATCTAAGACCCCCATTTTTCGCTCCGTGTGTCCGCTTATCTATTTTATCCGGTATTTGGGTCTGGGTGCTCTAGATGCACGGAAAGCGTGATCTATTTTCCTTTGGGTTACTTTTGTAAATATTTGATAATTAAGTTTCTCTATTAGGAAATAAAGGGCGTTTTGATAAGGTGGATTACATGAACTACCTGTTTGGTGTGGACTACTATCCCGAACACTGGCCCCGGGAACGTTGGGCGATTGATGCACACATGATGCGCGAGATGGGCATTCAGATCGTACGCATGGGAGAATTTTCCTGGGCAAAATGGGAACCGCGCGAAGGTGAATTTCATTTTGAAATGCTGGATGAGGTTATTGAAATTCTTGCGCAGGAAGGGATCGACTGCATTTTAGGCACGCCGTCTGCCGCGCCGCCCGCATGGATCATCGAGCAGGACCCTGACATTCAGCCGATAGACGCGCAGGGGCTTGTACGTCATTTTGGCGGGCGGCATCATGATTGTCAGTCCAATCCTGCGTATCGCGCGCATATCCTCCGTTTTGTTGCTGCCTATGCTGAGCATTTTGCCGCCAATCCCCACGTTGTTGGCTGGCAGGTGGATAATGAACTGGGCAACAGTCATGGGGATCTGTGCTTTTGTGAAAACTGTGGAAAAGCATTTCGGGTATGGCTGGAAGCAAAGTATAAAAATATCGACGAACTCAATCGCTGCTGGGGCACGGCGTTCTGGAGCCAACAGTACGACTCGTTTTCACAGATCCATGCGCCCAAACAGACGGCTTCGGGACAAAATCCATCGCAGTTGTTGGACTGGAAGCGCTTTTGCTCCGATTTGGTGTGCGATTTTCATCAGATGCAGGCAGAGATACTGCGAAAAGCCTCGCCTGATAAATTTATCACCCATAACATGATGGGCTTTTCGGAAAAAGTAAACTATTATGACCTCGGAAAACAGCTGGACTTCGCCGCGCACGATCAATACCCCGGCGGGCATTTCCGTGAGCGCCTTGATTTGCCCATTGCGGCCGACATGGCGGCAGAGCTCGATATGATCCGTTCGGTGAAGCAAAGACCCTTTTGGATTATGGAGCAGCAGTCGGGAATCACCGGTTGGGAGACGATGGGCCGCGCACCGCGCCCAGGACAGCTGGCCCTTTGGGCAACGCAATCGATTGCTCACGGCGCAGATACCATTCTCTTTTTCCGCTGGCGCTCTTGCCTGATGGGTACGGAACAGTATTGGCACGGAATCTTGCCGCATAACGGGATCCCGGGACGCTGTTATCACGAGTTACGCGCCTTCATTCAAAATACCGCACCGGTACTCGAACAGATCCAAGGCACCATGCCGCAAAATGAGGTGGGCATACTGTTCTCTTATGATCAGGAATATGCGATCGACATTCAGCCTCATCATCCGAAGATGCGCTATCTTTCACAGGTAATGAGCTATTACCGCGCACTTTATTCCTGCAACATCGGCGTCGACTTTTTGTCGGCAGAAGCAGAGTTTTCAAAGTATCGTGTAATCATTGCCCCGCTGCAATACCTTATGACGGAAGCATCAGCGGATAAGCTGAAGCATTATGTAAAGCATGGCGGCACATTGGTGCTGACGATGCGGGCAGGGATCAAGGACGAAAATAATTTGTGCTTCGATCACGGGGCATTACCCCATATGCTTTCGGAACTCTGCGGCGTCGAAGTGGAAGAATACGATTGCCTGCGTGAGATGGACGGGCTTGTTTTCTGGGATGAGAAAGAGTACGGCTGCGAATATTGGTGCGATATTCTCAGACTGACGACGGCCGAGCCTCTGGCGGTATACGCCAGGGAGTTTTATGCCGGTATGCCTGCCCTTACCCGGAATTCATATGGAAGCGGCAAGGTGTACTATGTCGGTACGCAGATGCAGGACGCATTGGCGCAGCGCTTTGTAAAAGAGCTGATATCGCGTGACAAAGTGAACAAAACGATAATTGCCCCCGAGGGAGTTGAGATCGTATCCCGGGAAGGAAAAGAAAAACGCTGGTTTTTTGTCCTCAACCATACGGATCGCGTTCAACCCTTCAGCGCTCCGGACGCATGGAAGCTGTGCCTCGGAGAAAGCGGGCAGGAACTTGCTCCCTTTGCAGCACGATGCTATATGGCAGAAAATACAGAAACGCCGACTCTGAAAATTTGACACTAAGCCATAAGAGCGGATTGAAATTAGAAGGAAAAAATGAATAATCAGAAATTGCTTTTTCAGGTTCCCGTGAAAAAGCAGTTCCGTATGATCGTGGATACCGATGCTAAAAATGAAGCGGATGATCAGTTTGCCATTGCGCATCATCTGATGACGCCTATGTTTGAGGTCAAAGGGATTATTGCCACCCATTTTGAAAACAAGTATGGGGAAAACAAAAGTGGCAAGACCATGATGAAAAGCTATGATGAAATTAATTTAGTTCTGGATTTGATGGGGCTTCAGGGAAAATATCCGGTTTTCAAAGGCTGCGCTGTGCCGTTGCCGGATGAAATGCATTTTGTAGAATCCGATGGGGCTCGTTTTATTGTGGAAGAAGCTATGCGTGACGACCCAAAGCCGTTAGTTGTAGCGTTGCAGGGAGCTATCACCAATCTGGCTTCCGCGCTGCTTATGGAGCCTAAGATTGCCGAACGTATCCTTGCGGTCTGGATCGGCGGTGAGGATTATCCGCAGGGAGGATGGGAATTTAATTTATCTCAGGATGTAGCAGGAGCAAATGTAGTTTTTGCCTCCCAATGTCAGTTGTGGCAGGTTCCAAAAAGCGTTTATAAACAGGTGAATGTTTCACTTGCGGAGCTGCAAAGCCGGGTCGCTCCTTGCGGTAAAATTGGCGAATACCTCTTCCGGCAGATGGTAGAATTCAACGATGCTTATGCAGACAGCGAATGGCCGCACGGCGAGACCTGGTGTATCGGAGATCAGCCGACGATCGGCGTGTTTCTGGAGGATAAAGAACGTGTAAATTATACGATGAGACATGCACCTTATGTCCGTCCAGACTATACCTATGAAGAACGAGAAGATAGCAAATGGATCCGAGTATACCATACCATAGATGCTCGGTTGCTTTTGGAGGACTTCTATGCAAAACTTCAACTTAATTATGGCTCCTGAAGCATAAAAGGACTTAAACAAACAGTGCGAAAAGATGCGCTCAAAAGAGAAAGTATCTATCAAATTAGGATTTACCCAGACATGCCGCGCCATTTTCAGCGCTCCTGCGACCGTGGAACATCGCAGGTTGACTGCAGAACGTATGCGCGAATTAAAGTCGAACGCATATTAATGACGAAGGATTGCTTTATAATGTTGATATGCGCACTATAGTGCAATGCGGAACAGCAATGTGAAAAAAGGCAAAAATTGAGCCAAACAAAGTAAACAAATTTCAATGGAGAGGTCTAAAAGCACTGCCAGAAAGCGATAATTTAACGAATACCCATAAAATCAACGAATCCCCACAAGTTGAACGATTGCCATAGCTCCCGCGGCGCAAAAAAGCCAATAAAGCAGAAAAAACGCTGCAGAATATCTCCGCAGTGGGATCAATTTATATGTTGAAATAGCTGAAAAGCCTTATTTCAAGCGGCTTCTGAGCATAGAAAAATGCCGCCGTAATTCTATCAAAATTACGGTGGCATTGTGGCCGAGGTGGCAGGAGTTGAACCTGCGACTTTTTGGTCCCAAACAGGTTATTGGCGCTCACCGTTCCTGCGCTTCTTCCCTTTTGACTTTTTCCGGCTCAACGCCCAGAATCAGATCGACATTGGCCTTGACTGTCAGCAGTTCTTTCATTTCGTTTCGCGCCCTATGATACTCCGCATATGCCGCTTTCTTATCCGAAATGAGCTTTGCATATTCGCCGTCCAGCTCCGCTTTTGTCGGCAGTTTCTTTACCCCCAGCTCATCAAATGCTTTCTTCGCCGCCTTGTGAAGCAGAATTTCAGCCTCATGCGCCGCGTAGTATTTTGCGGAATATCCACTTTGCCGGTAGCCCACATATATGTCTCTGGTCTTTCGGTAATTAAGAATGTGAGTGCGCAGCACGGCGATTTCCGCCATCCGTTTTTCCGCTGCTTTGATCTGACCGGAAAGCGCCCGGTAACGCCTGGAAGCGGACGCAGCCCTTTGGGCAAGTTCCTCATAATCCTTTAAGCCATGTTCCGTCAGATAGTTCATCGTCTGCGCCATCTGTTTTAAGTTGAACTTTTTAGCCCAATAAGCATAGCCCGCACCTTTCCCCGCCTGCAATTTGGCCTGAATATCCACCAGCAGACTGATCTTCTTTTCACCTGAAACGGAAATTGCTTTGCCTTTGGCACGGGGCTGATGGACGGTCCGCCCTTCCAGCACCGCGCACAGTTTTTCATAAGAGTAACCGTCGCCCAGCGTATCCAAACGGATAAAACGCTTCTGACCGGCCCTGCGAAAAGCCCATTGCTTTCCGACCTTTGTTTCATAGCCAGCATCGCGCAGCAGATGGAGCAGAGCGTCAAAATCATTCGGTTTTTGTGCCAGCGCCTGGTCAATTGCTTCCCGTAGCTGATCTCGATGGGAAGGCTGCTTTTTCGTTCCCAGCCACTCGCCATAGTGCATCCCTTTTCCTTTGGGCTGCTCGATAATCGACAGCCCATGCTCGACGCATAGCGTATCGCTGAGCCGCTGCACGGCTCTGGTGCTGCCCCAGAAGTTGCGGAATTTGTGTGTGCAGTCCAGGTCGGTAGAATTCCAGACGATGTGATTATGGATATGGGCTTTGTCCACATGGGTAGCGACGATGAAAGCATGATTGCCTTTCAAAAAACGGGAAGCAAACTCATACCCAATTTTGTTGGCCTCCTCCGGCGATACCTCTCCCGGTCGAAAGGACTGGCGTACCTGATAGGCAATCACGTCTCTTTTTTGGCTGCGGCCTGTACGGGCCTGATATTCTTTTTTGGACAGCAGAAATTCAGCATCCACCGTTCTGGGGTCGCAGGCAAATGCGGAAATCAGCTCGCCGCCGTTGGTTTTTTCCGGATTTTTCACATAATCCGTGCGGGCGCGCAGACACTGCGCAATGGATTTCCCCTTGTTGCGATGCATGGGAATAATGCGTGTGGTCGCCATGGGGATCACTCCCTTCTTTTCTGGAAAATAGAAAAAAGGACGACGCTTCATGCAAAGCGTCGTCCCTCTAAAAATTCAGTTTTTATTTGTTCACGCTGTCCTTCAGCGCTTTACCGGCCTTAAAAATTGGAGTTTTTGCCTCGCCAATTTCGATTTTTTCGCCCGTGCGGGGATTGCGCGCCGTGCGGGCGGAACGGGTGCGCACTTCGAAGGAGCCGAAGTCTACCAGCTTTACCTTATCGCCTGCACTCAGCTCCTCCGTCAGCGCTTCAATCACTGCATTCAAGGCCCTTTCTGCACTGCTGTTTGTCATTTCGGTTTTGCTTCCAATGGCCCGTACCAGTTCGCTCTTGTTCATGCTTTTTCTCCTTTGCCAATCATTTTTTGCGCTAATTATCAGGTGACGTTGGATTTTCAGAAGGAATCCCCTGCTGATAATCGTGCTTTTTTGCTGCTTTCAGCTCAGCAATCCGTTTTGGGTCTACGAAATGCGTAGCATAGCTCTTTTCCACTTCAGGATTGCCGGATTTACTGAAACGGAGCGCAATCACAGGCTTATGGCCCTGGCCGTTCTTCTTTTTCACGGCCCACTGCTTATAATAACAGAATGAAGGCTTCAGTCCGTTTTTTCTGGCGTAAACCCGCATTTCGTGCAGAATAAAGGTAAGCCGGTGAAGGTTGACCATACAGACGGATTCAAGGAAGGGGACTCTTCCTAAGCGCCATTCTTCATATTTCTGTTTGGAAAGAACGCCTGCATCCATCAGTACGTCCACCGGCGCGGCATATCCCCGCGCTTTGCACTGGCGATCCATGGAGGAATGAATTTTCCCGATCCATTCGCCGTCGTTCATATCGTAGTTCCTCCCCTGGGGTTATTCTAGCGGAATTTTCCGCAAAAGTAAACCATGCTCATTCCTTTTCGTTCAGCGCAAGCAGAATCTCTCTGGCTGTATTCCAAAGTCCATCCAATTGTTCCTGAATTTCCTCCAAGTCCATTTCGTAAATGCGCCCCGATTCGTTGGCCCGTTTGGCAATCTGATTCAGATTGCCGCTGCAGCGCCGGAGCAGGGAGATCATCTCCCGGAACTCCGGTAAATCCAGACGCAGGACATAGCCGTCAATGGCCATCTTGCGCAGGTAAGCGCCCATGTTGGCGGTTCCTGCCAGCGTCATTTTTTCTTCCAGAAGTTCCCGTTCCTGTGGAGTCATTCGGAATTTGACCTGTATCTCTCTGACAAGGCTCATCTCTCCGCTTCCTTTCGCTTTAAGGCTTTGTCACGGCTTTGCGGCTTGCCCTTTCTCTGCGCATCAGCCTTTTCCATCCTCTCATAAAGCGAAGGCTTCTCGCATTCCCGCCGCAGAAGGCCGATAAAACCATCCAAAACGGCAGGGTGGCTGTTCACCACAAACGCATCGCGGCTGTCATAGGCAGGATGAATGGTTGCTGCGATTTCAAACTGCGCTGCCCACTCTTTGTTGGAGGAAGAAAATCGTTCGTCCAAGTTTTTTTGCTGGAGGGTGTTGGCCACCACATAACAGATACGTTCTTTGTCGTAGGCGGACACCACCTCCGTGACAGCCGCTTCGTTAAGGTGCATTCCGTCAAAATGTTGACGAATAGCGGCTTCAATGGCGTTCTTGCAGGCGATATTCGCCTGCAAAGACGCGCGGTACTGTTCCAGTTCGCCATGTTCGAGGGCATAAGCGGCGGTGTGTTTGTATACAGCAGTTTCGTTCATCATGGATTCCTCCTGGTATTTCTTTTTGAGAAAGTCTGTGGTATGGTTATGAGCAGTCCGATTAAGGGAGGATGAAGATGGCTTACAGCGAACAGATGTGGCAGGACGCTCAGAAAAAGTGCCGGCTAAACCCAGAAGACGTCACTCTGGCGAAAAGGCTGGGGCTGAATCCGCGCAGCCTAATTAAAAACATTCCCAGCCCAAAGGAACCGTGGAAAGCGCCGGTCAGGGAATGGCTGCATGAGTTGGACGCAAAGCAGCAGAAGAAAGCGGAACAGAAGCGGAGGCGTAAGGCAAAAGAGAAAGAAGCCTGAGAAATCAGCGTACTTCTTCACAACTGCGCTGTTTGGGACTGTGCGGTTTTTCCCGTTCTTCCCCGGCTTTGGATAACCTGGCCTGAAGGGATGGCTTTTCGGTCTTCTCAGACGGTTCCGCAGGTTCTTCCTCGCAGATCGCCTCTGCGGCGGGGCCTGCCTCCATGTTCAGCGCCGCGTCCAGCTCGATCAGCCGGGCGCTTTTCTCCTGAAGCTCCGCTTCCTGCGGAAAAGGCTTCTCAGCTTCCATATTTGCGGCTTCTCGCTGCCGTTCCAGGTTTTCCAGTTCAGACTGTTCTTGAGACAGCCGCTCGGAAAGCTGTTCCAGCGCATGGTCGATCCGCAGAAGATTTCCCCGGGAATCGGTTCCCAGCAGGACCCGGTGGCTCCTTTCTCCTTTGAGAGTCAGAACGTAATCCTTTCCGAAGTTTTCCAGCGTCAGCGACATCGTAAAGCCGCGATATTGCCCCAATGAAATCGTCTGCATGTCCTTCAGGTTCTGACAGGCGCTGAGAATCGCCGTTCCCGCCGCTTCCTTTTCGGCATAGCTCCGGCCCAGCACTTCCATTCCCGCAAACTCGCCTCTGGGCGGCGCGGTCCGTTCCGCCAGCGCAAGATCCGCCTGCAAACCCGAGATATTGCCTCTGACCCGTTCCAGCTGTTCGGGAAAGTATTTCAGCAGCCGGTCTTCCATCTGGTATTTCTGGCTCTGGTGGGAAGCCTTCAGCAGCCGCAATCTGGCTACCTCTATGTCCAGATCCATTTTCTCCCTGATCAGCGGATTTCCCGCGCACAGCGCCTTGATCTCCGCATAGCTGAGCGCCGTTTCATCCACATCGTCGCAGGAACGAACCGGACTTTTGCTGGTCATAATCTGCGAAATGAACTTCTGCTTATTCTCCACGGTCTGCCAGAGATAACTGTCGAAGGTTCCTTCCGTGGCATACCGGTAGAGATGCACCTGTGGATTTCGGTTGCCCTGCCGGACGATCCGGCCTTTCCGCTGTTCCAGATCGCCGGGCCGCCAGGGACAGTCCAGATCATGCAGAGCAATCAGCCGGTCCTGCACGTTGGTTCCCGCGCCCATTTTGCTGGTGCTGCCCAGAAGAACCCGCACCTGCCCGGAGCGGACTTTGGCAAATAGTTCTTTCTTTTTGACCTCTGTATCTGCATTGTGAATAAAGGCAATTTCATTCTCCGGGATTCCTTTCGCCATGAGCTTCTGCCGAATATCTTTATATACATTGAAGCTGCCGTCCCCTTTGGGCGTGGAAATATCGCAGAAGGCGAGCTGAGTGAGCTTGTCTTCCACGCCGTCCCGCCAGATCTGCGCAATGTTCTCCACGCACAGATTTACCTTGCTTTGAGGATCATCCGGCAATAAGGGGTTAATGAGCCGCTGATCCAGCCCCAGCTTTCGACCGTCCGACGTTATCTTAAGCATGTTGTCCACGCTGGCGTCTACCGTTCCGCTGTGAACTGCCGCCGCCCGCCGGGACAGCTCCTGCACCATTTCCTTCTGGATTTCCGTGGGTTTGGCCAGCACAGTGTGGACGACTGCCTCCGGCGTTGGCAGATGCAGCTGATCCGCCGTTTTAATGTCCGCCGCTTCCTTAAACAGGTTCATCAGTTCCGGCAGATTGAAAAACTTGGCAAACCGGGTACGGGCGCGGTAGCCCGTTCCTTCGGGGGCGAGTTTGTCAAGATACTTTTTGTGGATTTTCTAAATTAAACGATTTGTCCGTAA
>ERZ827150.1875-NODE-1875-length-24743-cov-4.276167_pt1 | contig 24743 bp, 20 predicted proteins | sample MGYA00519779_ERZ827150 | MGnify/ENA primary metagenome ERZ827150 (study PRJEB31778, sample SAMEA3449267) | human gut metagenome | biome: human gut; feature: human-associated habitat; material: faeces | place: United Kingdom | collected 2010/2012 ...
AATCAATATCAAAAGGAAGTTTTAGTTGATAAACCTTTTGATTTAAAGTATAATTCTTTTGTAAAATGTTTGATTTTAGCATAAAAATATTTTACCATAAATCCTAAACTTTTTGAGTTTGGGATTTATTTTTTATCAAAAAAGGAGCTGTGCACTAATTTTTAGTGCGACAGCCCCTTTTTTATATAGATATTTTTAGAAAAGAACTTCTGACAGGCTGTAGCCGAGAAGTTCTTTTTTTAATAAAGGGAGGTGAGAGAGTTGGCAGTAGAAAAGATAAATAAGGAAGATAAAGAAATAGTAACAGAAATACTTTCAAATCAAGGAATATCCTATGAAGAATGGATAAACAACGAGCAGAAAAAATTAATATCAGAAAATAGTAAGCTTATAAGAGAAGGCTTAAAATTATTAAACTCAAAGGGTGGGTAATAGAAAATGGATATTAAAATACGAGATGTTCCCAAAGCTGTAGTTGTTAGTATAGATGAAAGAGCTAAAAAGCTAGGTTATAAAAGTAGAAATGAATTTTTAAAAAGATATTTAGAAAGAGAGTTTATACTTTTAGATAAATTAAAGGAACATGACAGTAAGTATGAGATATTAGTTGAAAAAATAATAACTCAATTTGAATGTAATAATTTGCTTTTAAACAAATTATGTGAAGAGTTACTAATAGATCCAAATGATCTAGTGAATAAAGAAAAATTAGAAGGAGGATAGAAATATGGATTTAATACAAAAAATTTCAGGTATGTTCACTGAACTTTCAGGTTGGCTTAATGCAATAGCAGTTGTAGCTTCGGCGGTAGCTTTTTCTATAGGTGGATTTCAACATATGTTTGGCGGAAATGAAGGACTTAGAAAAGCTAAGCCTTGGTATATAGGTGCTGCTGTAGGATTAGTTATTATTCTTGGATCAAGCTCAATAGCTGATTTCTTAAAAATGAAATTTTCATTTTAATTAAAGTGGGGGGAGTTATCCCCTTACTTTAATTTTAAATTTAAAAAATTATATGAGAGGATTTAGATTATGAAATTATTTAAAGATATAAAAAAAGAACTTCATGAGTTACTAGAAGAAAAAGAAGCTAACAGAGAGATGAAACTTATGAAGAGCGTAGCAGATAAAAAGATACTTTCATTTACTATAATTACTATTTTTATATTAGTGACTATATTTTCTAACTTTTTATGTAATTCATTTGATTCAGCAGTAAATTTATTAGAGGGAGGGGAAAATCAATGGATTTTATTTAATTTATTAATTCCTAATTTATCTTATCCAATAGTGTATATACTAGTTTATCTAGTTGTAGGAATACTTTTATCTAAATGGATATGGAATATAAAAGCTTCCTTCAGAGATATTAAAGAAGGACAAAAAGGAACTAGTAGATTTACAACTTTAAATGAAATAAAAGAGCAATATAAATGTATTAATGAAATAGAAGATAGAGTTGAATTAGAAAATGGTGGATATGAAGGAAAAGGCGGAGTTATTATTTCCAGAGATGGAGAAAAGTTATTTATAGATGATAGCCCAAGCAATAATTTAATAATTGGAACTACAAGAAGTGGTAAAGGTGAATTATTTGTTTTTCCAGCTATAGATGTCTATTCTAGAGCGAAGGAAAAAGCTTCATTAGTCATAAACGATCCTAAGGGAGAATTGTATGGAGCTTCAAAAGAAATTCTTGAAAAAAGGGGATATAGAGTTGAAGTTTTAAACTTAATATCACCTTTAAATTCTATGAGTTATAATCCACTTCAACTAATAATAGAAGCTTACGAAAAAGAAGATTATAGTACAGCTCAAAGCTTATGTAAAACACTTACTTATATGCTTTATTATAAACCAGATACTAAAGATCCTTTCTGGCAAAATTCTGCTATGTCTTTAGTTAATGCTTTAATTCTTGCTATTGCAGAAAAATGTTTTGATGAAGATAAAGAAATTAAAAAGAAAATAGAAGATTTAAATAAGAAAATTTCAAATGAGATTCCTAAAAATATAAAACTAGAAATATTCAAACAAATTGAGGAATTAGAAAAAGAAAGAGTAAAAGTTAAATCAAGAATAACCATGTATACTGTAGCTAATATGCTTTCAGAGTTAGGATCGAAAAATGATATTAAAGGAAACAATGAGTTAGATAATTATTTTAATAAATTAGATAGAAAATCAGTTGCTAAAATGCAATATGCAACCTCAAATTTCTCAAAAGGTGAAGCGAGAGGTTCTATATTTAGTGTTGCTATGGCAGAGTTAAATATATTTACTATGGATGAAATAGCTAAACTCACAGCAATGAATACTATAAATTTAAGAGATATAGGTTTTAAATCAAAAGACAATGGACCAGTTGCATTATTTATGACTATACCTGATTTTGATATGTCAAATCATGTTATTGCTAGTATGTTTGTTAGACAACTTTATTATGTACTAGCAAAAGAAGCAACTTTTAATGAGCCTGCTAAATGTGATAGAGAGGTTATTTTTCTTTTAGATGAATTTGGAAGTATGCCAGCTATAGAAGGTATGGCAAGTATAATTACCGTTTGTCTAGGAAGAAATATTAAATTTAATTTAGTAATTCAAGCAATATCACAGCTTAAAAAATTATATGGAGATGATTATAACACTATATTAGGAAACTGTTCAAATAAGTATTATATTTTTACAAATGATTCTGAAACATCTGAAGAATTTTCAAAACTTTTAGGAGAAAAAACAATTGTTACTTATTCAAGAAGTGGCGAAGTTTTTGATACAACAAAACATCAAACCGAAAGTTTAGACGGAAGAAGATTACTTACAGCAGATGAATTAATGCACTTAGAAGAAGGTGAAATTGTTATTGTTAGAGGTACTAAAAGGAGAGATTTAAATAATAATAAAATAAGACCTTTTCCTATATTTAATACTGCTGAACATACTCTTAAATATAGATATGAGTATTTAGGAAAATTCTTTGATAATACTAAAAATCTTATAAATAAAAAAATAGAAACTCTACATGAGAATGTTGATTTAGAAGATTTGTTATTATTTAAAAATGAAGAAAAAGAAGATGATAAAAAGAAGGATATAAAAGAAGAAAAAGAAGATGATAAAAAGAAGGATATAAAAGAAGAAAAAGAAAAGTTTGATATAAATAGTATGCTTTTAGTTTCAATATACACTAAAGAAGAATTAACAGCTTTAAATACTATATTTGAGTATACATTAGTTGAAAAAATCAATGAAAAAACTACTTGGGGAGAGTTACTTGAAAAAGCTGTTAATATTAATGATATAAAACTAACAAAATTAATAAAAGATGGAATAAATGAAATAAATAATAGATTTAGGAGGTGATAGGTTGACTATATATGAGCTTTACAATGAGGAAATTCTTATTATAGCAAATTATATAGCAGATTGTTTTAGATGGCTTGGGTGGGTAATAATAAAAGTATTTGCTTGGATTGTTGGAGATTTAGAGAAAGCTGTTAATAAAATTTATACATTAAATAGTTTTTTTGAAAGTCAAGGAGTTCAAAATCTAATAGATAAATATAAGCCTATAATGTGGTCATTTTTTGCTATTTCATTAGCTATAATAGGCTTTAAAATAATGTTTAATAAAGCTAAGAATAGAGAAGAAATACCTTCTAATATTTTATTTGCTATTCTTATAGTTACTTTATTACCGACAGTTATGATTAAGTTAAATGACATTACAAAATTAGCAGTAAAAAGTATTAATGTTAATAGTTCTTCACTAAGTAAGCAATTAATCAAAAATAATTTATATGACATATATTATTTAGATGAAAAAAACTTTGATTTAGAAAATGATGAAAATAAAAATAATATACCTTCAAGTAAAATATTATCTATAAATATAAATGAGAGAATAGACGAATCAAAAGTAGGGAATGAAGATATATTAAAAAATAAAGTTGTTCAAAATTCTGATGGTGAACAAAAAATAGAGAAGTTAGAGAAAAATTTAATTATGGAAGATGAAGCTTATTATAGATATAGTATTGATTTTTTACCTACTATGGTATCAATAGGTGGTATGGCTATAGCTTTAATTTGCACTTTATTAAAAGTAATTAGACTTTTAATAGAGCTTGGAATAAATCAGATGTTTGCTATGCTTTTAGCCTATACAGATATTGATGATGGAAAAAGATTAAAGGAAGTAATTAAGCATATAATTAGTATTTTTGTAGTTATTTTCGCAACAGCAATTATGCTGAAGTTTTATTTATTATTTAATGTATGGATTGAAGATGCTTTGGTTGTTGTAGGACTAGGAAGTAATGAACTTGTGAAGATAGTTTGTATTATAGCTGGGGCTATAACTATTATAGATGGTCCTAACATAATGGAAAGAATTTTAGGCATAGATGTAGGCTTAAAAAGTTCATGGGGAACTGTTATGGCTGGATATGGAGCAGTTAGAGGAATGATGAGTGCTGGGAAAACTGTATCAGGAATGGCAACATCATTTGCAGGAGGAGCAGCAACGGCGGCAGCAGGAGCAGCTGGATTTGTTAAGGGACAATTTGATAAAAATAAAAGTAATAATGCAAATTTAGGAAATAAAGATACAGATAAAGATGATAAATCAAATTCAAATAATTTAAATGATAATGAATTGAAAAATTCAAAAATAAAAGCTAATAATGAAGGTAAAAATATTCCAGGAGTTAATGATAAAGATAGTGTTACTAATAAAGATAGTGATTTAAAAAATACTGAAAAAGATAATATTAATAACTATTTTCATATCTATCGTTCTAGCATTTACATTACTAAATGTAAATCTAAGAAAAGATTCGACGAATATAGATATAAAAATCCAAAATATCGAAGCATTTGGAGACAAGGAAGATGGAGATGATAATCCATGCAAAGCTCCCGGAGGTGTATGTATGACATATGGAAGTGACGGGTATCCTATTTTCCACCCCGGCTTATCTATCCCATAAACAATTCACTATGAAAAAGACAGCATTTATAATTATAGCTTTATTGCTCGCCTTCGGTTGTTCCGACGAGAAACATGAAGTGCCAAAAGAAGATAATCCATTATTCAGTACAAGTCGTGCCATCTCCTTGAATCAACTAGGTGAAACGATTAACTTGGAAAAAATTGGAATTTACAACCCGACAAAAGTCATCAAAAAAGACTCCTTACTTATCGTATTGGATCTAAACGGACTTCATAAAATCTCCATATACCAAGAAAACGGGAAGTTACTAGGTAGTTATCTGCCAACGGGAATGGGTGCGGATCGGGGACTCTATATTCTCACGATGACCCTCGACGACAAAGGAATCCTTTCCGCCTATGACTTTGGAAATGACAGATTAGTTGAATTCGATCTAAATCACTTCGGACAATCTGAATTCGGACCTAAATTTATTGATATGCCCAAGGATAAAAAACACCTTTGTGTGGCAAAATCAGGTACGACAATTATCTCTACCGGAATGTTTGACGACGGTAGATACGGTTTAATGAACAACAATAACGAAGAATACTTTTTAAGTTACCCGGAAATACCGAGTTATCGCACCATAAACGATACTTTAAGAAGTGCTTTATTTGCCAGTAATATCATCAAGATAAAACCCGACGGGACGAAATTTGTCTGTGCGAATATGCAGAGTGGCATCATCGATTTCTGCTCTCTCATACCTTGCACCAATATCACTCGCGTTGCCGAGCTGAATCTTTATTCTCCGAAAGCCACAGTTAAAAATATGCGGAGAACGCCCGTTGCCTATTCCACAGACAATCTCTTCGGGTTCTGTGATATTGAAGTTACTGACGAGTATATATATGCCTTATATTCCGGCAGAAGTTACCGCAAATATAAAGATCAGATAGTATACGGTGAACGGATTGTTGTGTTCGACTGGGAGGGCAATCACGTCCACACTTATTTATTAAGAAATCCGTTCACCTCTATTTCTTTCAACAAAGAAGAGAATGCAATTTACGGTTTGACAAACAACCCGAATTCAGTGTTAATCAAATATACATTGGATTAATTTCCGCGTGAGACCGGTCCTTGGAATGATGTCTCAGACAGGTTTCCTTCCAAGGGCCTTTACCCGGAAACGGCAAATAATACCACGGAGAAACGAATCGTTAGATTAAACCATGGCAAGAGAAACACGAGACATAGCATACCCGATCGCTTTCATCGGATTCATATTACTGGTTATGACCATACTGGTAATTGATCCTGACAGAATGAACGGGTTGACGCTTGCCAAATATTTCTGGTTCTACTCCATGTTATTACTCACGGGAGTTATAACATTCGGTCTTGCTTTTTACTCTATGTCGATCGCGAGTATCGACATAACCAAGTCAATAATGATAGGGATTTTGACTGTAGTGATTATTGACATATCCCGCTACTCTAACATGGAAATGATGAACACGAAAATATTTTTGCTAGTAATCATTTCCTTTTTCTTCTTCGACATCTTTTTCCACCACTATAAAAAAGCCACCAAGATATTCCAATTCGTGCTGATTGCTTTCGCACTACTGGAAGTGATCTGGGGATATTGCCAATTGTACGCCCATATCCCCGATATGCAAAAAGACTTCACGCTCTCAGGCTCTCTACTCCACACGAACTCCTATGCCATGTTTCTGGCCATCACTCTACCCATAGCTCTCTACTGGACCATCACGTTATTACAGAAATTAAAATACGGTTACACTCGTCTCCTTACCGGAACTGATGAAGAACACGTGAGACTGGAAATTGTTGACGATATTCTTTTATTCCTTCTTTCTGCCCTCGGACTAATCGGGATTCTATCCATACTACCGTTTACGGGAATCCCATCCGCATGGTTTATCGCAGGATGTAGCGGGCTATTTGTTCTGTACTTTAAACTGGACCTTCACTCCTTTATAAAGGCCTCTATACTCCGAAGTCACAAAAGAACTGCCATATCCGGGCTCACTCTCTTACTCGTGATAGGCTTGCTTACCACCGTTTTTTATCGATTACGGAAAGATGAAATAAACGAACATCTGTTAACCTGGAAAATATCCCTGCAAGTGCTGAAGGAAAAACCGATCACTGGTGTCGGGATCGGGAATTTCCGAAAAGCATTCGGGGATGCCCAAACAATCTATTTTGAACAAGGAGAACCAACCGAACAGGAAGTAGCCCTTGCCGGAAATCCCAACTGCCCGGTGAACGACTTCATTCAACTGGCAACCGGCACGGGAATCATCGGGACATTATTGTTTATCGGCCTCATCGTTTCCGTCCTGTTCTCCGGATTCAGGAACATGGATAAACACCCGGAGAAACTGGCTATCACGGGAGCCTTAATTGCTTTTATCCTTGCGGGATTCATCAATTCCCCTATCCAATCATTATCCCTCTCGATCTTGTTGGTACTGTTAATCGCTCTCGGGACCTCAGACATTCAGCCCGCAAGAAAAAGAATACCCAAAGTTATACCGATCATGACCTCTCTACTTTTGATCGGGATCACGACCACCATCGTTTACCCCCAGTTCACGATGTTCAAAGCATACAAACAATGGGCCCACGGACGTCTTTACTATAAAATGAAAATATATGCCACGGCAGCTAAGATATACGCCCCGCTAACAAACACGCTATGTCACCCCTATTTTTTCATGGAATACGGGTACGCCTTGTCACAAACCGGGCAACATGAAGAGAGTATCGCCATCCTTCAACGAGTGGCACAAATTCTCCCTGACCCGCAGATTTATAATCGTATCGGCAAGAGCTACCAAGCACTGGGGGAATATCAACTGGCAGAACAGTATTTTCAAAAAGCACATCACATGGTTCCCAACCTTGTGTATCCCAATTTCCTACTGGCCCAATTGTACCTTGAAATGGGCCTGCGGGACAAGACACTGGAATGTGCCCGCCAGATACTCACGCTGAAACCTAAAAAAGAATCAGAAGAAACACTACATATAAAAGCACAAATGGAACAATTAATCCAGTCGTTGGATTAATCCCGCCGAGGGATCGACCGGATCCCATTCACACCATAGTACATCTAAATCCATCACTTTGGGGAGACATCATAGTCTCCCTTTCTTTTATTCTGACAAATAACTATATTCGCGACATTATAAATCAAAAGGCATGAAACATATCCGGTTACTCACTCTATTCCTGATCCTAGGCATAACTACCTTATCGGCACAAAAGCCCCCCAAGCGAGAATTCCGCGGGGCATGGATTCAAACCGTTTTCCAAAGCGAATACGCGAACATGACATCGGAAGAGATGAAAGCCGATTTCATCCGTAAACTTGACCTGCTACAAACCTGCGGGATCAACGCCATCATTTTCCAAGTCCGTCCTGAAGCTGATGCCTGGTACTTGTCGGAAATAGAACCTTGGAGCCGTTTCTGCACGGGCAAACAAGGCGTTGCACCCGATCCCCTGTTCGATCCCATGGCTTTCCTGATCAAAGAATGTCACCGCCGTAACATGGAATTTCATGCTTGGCTGAATCCTTTTCGTGCCGGAACTTCTGGCACCTCCACACTGGCTGAAACCCACGTGTACCATGAACATCCCGAATGGTTCGTTACCTACAACAAACAGTTACTTTTCGATCCGGGAATCCCCGCTTGCAGAGAGTACATCTGCCGGATCGTGGAAGACATCGTGAGCCGCTATGACGTGGACGCCATTCACATGGACGATTACTTCTACCCCTATCCCGTGAACGGGATGCCCTTCCCGGACGACAACAGTTTCCGTACCTACGGGAAAGGCTACCAACCCGAAGAACGAGACAACTGGCGACGGGAAAATGTCAATAAACTTATCCGGGAACTGAAACACACTATCGTAAAAACGAAAGAATGGGTGCGTTTCGGGATCAGTCCCTTCGGCATCTACCGAAACAAAAAAAGCACGCCCGACGGTAGCGGCAGTAATACCAACGGGCTACAGAATTACGACAACCTGTACGCGGACGTAACGTTATGGGTAAAAAAGAAATGGATTGACTACAACATTCCCCAGATATACTGGGAAATCGGCCACCCGGCTGCAGACTATATCACGTTGACCGAATGGTGGGACAAAAATGCTCATGACATCCACTTGTACATCGGGCAGGACGTGGCTCGCACGATGAAAGCTTCCGATCTTACCCGGAAAATGGAACTCGCCCGCTCTTTACGCCACGTAAAAGGCAATTGCTTCTGGCCCGCGAATGAAATCTTATGGAACACCCAAGGCATCGCCGACAGCCTTCGGGAACACTATCACCGGACCCCGGCACTTATCCCCGCCTATACCCACATGTACAACGGCCGTCCAAAGAAAATAGCCTCTCCCCGAGCCGAACGCAAGGAGAAAGGCTACACGGTAAAATGGTTTGCCCGAGGTGACCGGGAAGATCCCCGTAATCCTCAGTATTTTGTCATCTACCGTTTCTTCCCCGGCCAGAAAATCAACCTGAACGACCCGACTCATATCGTCGCTGTCACCCGCTACACGGAATGTTACATCCCTAACAAAAAATTTAAATGCCGTTACGTTATCACGGCTGTCGACCGTTTCCACAATGAATCGAAAGGGAAAAAAATAAAGTTGAAATAAAAAATGCAAGCATGCATAATTTCGAGAAGCCGTTTGTAATTTAACTGTCTGCATGCTTGCGATATTAATAAACTCAGATCAACACCTCTTCCACCACTGCCGACAGCTCCTTTTTCTCCATGTGGGCTCGTACCACGATCTTTCCCTCTTTGTCGACAACCACGAACATCGGCACGGCCAACACGTGGTACAATTCTCCCACTCGATAGGAGCCTTTCACCGTTTCGTCAATTACCTGTGGCCACGGTAACTGCTCCTCATCCAAAGCTTTCTCCCATGAAGCCCGGTTCGAATCGATACTCATACCGATAATCTCAACACCTTTGTCCTTGTATTCCTTGTAAAACTCCCGCACCCAAGGGAAAGAAGCACGGCACGGCTTACACCAGCTTGCCCAGAAATCAAGCACCACCACTTTGCCCCGGAAATCGGACAAACTCAACAAAGAACCGTCCCGCCGGGCTAACGTGAACTCGGGCGCCGGGCGTCCCGGTTCTATTCGTTGCCTCAACTCGATACAAGCTCGCACTTCACTCGCCAATTCGCTCTCCCCCACCTTCTCGTCAAACAGCCCGAATATCTGCTCCAACTGCTCCAATGGCATCTCGTTCATCATAAAATACAACTGGTAAGCAGCTGTTTCCACGGACGGGTTAGCTACTATAATTTTCAATTGCTCTTCCTTCACCCGCGCCATGTACGCATCAAACTCTTTTCTATACACCCAATAAAAAGTCGTATCTTCCAATATCTCCGGGTTATCCTGCACTTTTTTTGCCAATTCCGCATATTTCGTAAACCCCGGCAACGTCTCCACCACTTTCCACTGTTTGCCGATCTCCTCATTTACATCATTGTTTTTAGAACCGGTAACTGTCATTCCCTTGACAACCAACTCTCCCTCCTCGTCCATCCCCACATTTTTCCAATCCCCCTTCATCTCAATCTTACTATTCTCTAATGCCAATCTCATCTGAACTGACTCCTTCCCCTCCGGTACCACCGTAACCAAGGCAAATCCCACACACGGGGTCTCCCCCTCGAACACGAATTTTCCTCCCTTCATCTTCACCGTATCACAAATCACTAGCTTTCCTTTAGAGTGCATCCTCAAAACCGCACAACCGTCTCCCGCTCCTTTAAACACACCTTTCAACACGTATCCCGCTTGGCTGTTACAAGCGAACAACACACTCATCATCAATAATATCAAATACTTTTTCATCTCTTTTCTATTTTAAAATTAACTACTTTCCTGTTTTCTTATCCATTAATAATTTATCCACCAACTCCTCCAGTTCGTACTCAAAATAGCCACATCTAACTAACTTCCCCTCACGGTCGATCAACACGAAGTGCGGAATACCCGTCACGTCATACAAGTCACTTACCATATGCTTTCCACCCGGAACTTTCGCATCCCGTACATGCAACCATGGTAATTTTTCCGCATCCAATGCTTTTTCCCATGCTTTCACATCCTTATCCACGCCGACCCCGAGAATTTCCACCCCTTTGTCGTGATACTTCTTGTAAAACTCCCTCATCCAAGGGAAAGACGCACGACACGGACCACACCAGCTTGCCCAAAAGTCCACCAACACCACCTTACCGCACAAATCGGCAAGCGACAGCATCTGCCCGTCACGCTGTGCCAACGAGAACACGGGAGCTATCCGTCCCGGAGCCAGACGCTGGCGAGTTTCCAATTCCTCACGTATGTCGGTCAACATCTCGCTATTCCTCACTGCCTCATCAAACAGCCCGAATACCCGCTCGAACTCGTCCAACTTCATCCCGTCTATCATGGGGGTCAAGTACAGCGCTGCCGCTTCCGATGACGGATGTGCCGCCATGATTTCCAGTTGTTTTCCGAATACCAACTCCCGAAAACAATCCTCTATCTCCTGCAACGTATCCGCCTTCCGCATCACCTCGTCCGTCAACTCCGCATTTTCATCCAGCGAAGCGAACCACTTTTCCAATCGTTCATAATCCTTGAACTCCGGCAATCTCCGGGTGGAAAAATACACTTCATCCAGAAGATTACACACCTCCGTGTTTTTGCCGCCCGTGACTTTCATATCCCGGATAAAGAAACTTCCCCCGGTATTCCGTTCCAGATTTGCCCAATCACCTTGCAGCTTGATCGGACTATTCTCCAACACGATAAGCATATCCAACACTTCTTTCCCTTCCGGTACCACTCGCAAAGAACACGCCGCCACGAAAGGCGTCTTACCCTCGAAACGAAACTTTCCCCCGCTCATCTCGGCTGTATCTGCTATCACCGATGCGCCCGTATGGTCGGCCACGGAGATCACCGCATACCCGTCTCCCGCATTTTTCAGGCTTCCTTTTACCACGTACCCGTCCTTAGGTGTGCCGCAAGCCATAAACAAACTTGCAAGCACAACAAACATATTTATTTTCATCCGATAAATTCAATTCATTATTATTCCCAACCTCCATTCTGTTCCCAACCCATGGTCGCCGCTTCAAACGTGTAGAAAGGCAATGCCCAACGAGGGTCATCCGAGGCTATTTCTAATTGTATGCGTGTACTCAAATCGGTCGGGTCTGTCAAAATCTCGCGACGGACGTAAATACCGGCATTCTCCGCCCCGTTCAAACGTTTGACATCATAGAACCGCCAGAAAGCCCCCATCTCGCGCAAACGCTCATCCAACACTTCCTGCACGCTACCAGTAACACCCACCTCGGCTGACGCATCATCCATAAAACGGGTGCGACGCAACGTTTTCAATGTCTCTGCCGCCATTCCAGTCTCTCCGCTCCGAGCCTCGCACTCCGCCTTGATCAAATACATCTCTGCTGTCGTCATACCGACAAGCGAATTACCGGCGAAACGCGAATAACTGTATAAATTCCAAGGTTTCAATCGTTGCCATTTTTCATGACTGATATAGTCCTCATAAGTATTCGTATCTGTCTCGACAAGACTCCCGGAGGCCATCAGAAGAGGCGTGCAAGAACTGTAAAAATGTATCCAGCGAGCATCATTCTCCTGGTCCCAAAGCTTATAAAAAGACTCTGAAATCGGACAAGTACCCCCCATCCCTTCCCAAGATATATTGGGCAAATACAACTCCTCGTACTTCGCTACCGCCTCTGTATCCATGTCGTCCAATGCAAACATCGAACTGATTTCAATGACATCCACAACCTCCCCCTCTTCATCCAACACATTAATGAACCACCACGGTTCCAGTTCATAGTCGGGATCATCCTTAAAATCCACTAACGTACTATGTGCTTTCAACGCTTCCGTTGCATTCGACAATGCCAACTCATAATCCCCCCGATACAGGGCAACCCGCGCCCGAAACGCTTGCAGCGTCGGCACAGTCGGACGAAAATTATGTGTCCGGTCAAACGTCGTGCGTCCCGCTTTAATCAACGCTTCTTCCGCCAGTCTCAAATCCTCATAGATGTGTTCCAGCGTGTAAGCTACCGTTTCCCGTCCGGGAACCTCTCCCGTCGTGGTATTGTCCCGGTAACCGATACCCGGCTTATCGTCCCCCCACAAGCAATACTGCGTCAACAACATAAAGTGATAGTACGCCCTACCGAAACGGGCTTCACCTTCCACTTGATTACGGATGGCTTCTGTCGTCTGAATCACCTTGTCCAGATACTCCAACACCGTATTAAAACGATAAATTCGTTCCCAAACCGGTGTCCAAGTCCACATCATATTCATCGATGCTGTCAACGATTCTCCTTTCCAACAATACGTGTCATAGGTAGTCGGCTCTCCTGCCAACAATCCGTACACGTAAAACTCCGGTGTCAGTTCCACCGCATCCGATAACGGAAGAGCTTCCGTCAAATAGGCTGTACCAGAAATCCCTTCCCCATCACTGACATTAGAAAACAAATAAAGATCGGTACTTCCGGTCAGCCCATAGAGCTGATCCATATGGTATATGTAGGCACTACCCGACTTATCCGTCGTCTCATCCAGAAAATCACTGCACGAACCTAATACAATAGCTCCCAGCAAGACAATAATAGTATATATTTTTTTCATACTTCTTACTTTTTATCCATTCATACTCATTTTACCAACTCTTGAAACCGAGTTTCAAACCAAACGTAAAAACCGGCATCGGCTTCAAACTCCCAAGCGGATAATTAGGATCCATTTTCCCGTTTGCACTCCAAATCAATCCCAAGTTGCTCGCCTGCGCGTAAACATTAATACAGCTGAATACCCCTTGTTTTGACAACAAGCTTTGCGGCAAGTCATATCCCAAAAACACCTCGTTCAAACGGATATGATCCCCTTTTATAAAACTGTTCCGGAAATACATGGCAACACCTATCGTACTCGAATATCCCCGACCACTCACGAAATTAGTTTTATTATCATCGTTATAGAGCGGCAACTCGGAATAAGACATTTGGTTAACATACCCCTCGTCATACACCTCAAAAGCCTTGTCCAGACGATCGGAATAAGCTGCAAGATTTCTGCTATCAGGCGAAAAACTATCACTATAACTCGTCATGACATAATAACCGAACTGTCCCGTGAGCATAAAAGAGAAAGTCAACCCTTTCCAGCTAAACATATTACTGAAACTCAACGTGCTTTTCGGTTCTGCTGCCCCCAAATAGTAAGCCCAATTATTGTCATCAAGCGTTTGCCCTTCCCGAGGAGTCACAAAATCCATCATATGCGAAGATTCTTCATCCAGAATGGGTTCTCGCGAACCATCTTTTCCTCCCAACAACACGTAACCTTCCGGCGAATACCCCGCCGGTTTCAAAACCGAGTAAGAACCGATCGGACGCCCTACCACGTAGGAATTGCCAACCGCCATGTAAGGTCCACTATAACCGAATTTTTTCAATTCATTGTGGTTGTATGAATAATTCAGTACCCCACTCCAACTCAAATCTCCCGCGACAGGCAAGTCTGAACCGATTGAAAACTCCACGCCCCGGTTCACGATCTCTGCGTTGTTCAACAACATAGACTCCACGCCCTGCGAAATCACCGGTACCGTCGTGTTCGCCAACACATCATAAGAATACTTATTATAAAACTCCGCACTACCGCTCAGTTTATGCCCGAAAAACGCCATGTCCACCCCGATATTCAGCGTCCGCGACTTCTCCCACGTCAGTGTATTATTACCGCGTTCCGCAATCGTGTTAAAAGATTCTCCCCCGGAATAAATAAGGCTACCCGAATGCACCGCCACAGTCGTCACGCTGGAGGTCCCCGACTTACCAGCCGCCACACCCGCAATACCGTACGATGCGCGCAGTTTCAACTGGTCTATCCAAGACGCCCGCTCCATGAACCGCTCGTTTGAAATCAGCCAACTGGCACCGAACGACCAAAATGGGGAAAACTTGTCACGCACATCTTCCGCCTGAAAATTGGAAGCATCCGTTCGGAAACTGACTGTCACCGAATAACGGTCATCATAGGTATAAGCCGCATTCGCGTACACCGAAAAGAAACGGTCTTCCAGCGTCGACAGGCTTCCCAACTTTTCGAAAGGCATATACGAAGATACCCCGAAAATATTGTTTTTCTTCGTCACGTAATCCAGCTCCGTCAACACGGAATTGGTATATTTGTTATATCCGTAACGTGTCACTTTCGGATCCGCCTCCGTCGTGGCAGAAATAACCTCCGTACCTACCAATACGTTAAATGCGTGTTTATCTTTCATCAGGCGATAATCCGCCTGCCCGCGCAAGTTATAAGCTTCGTACGTGTGTCCCTCGTTCGAGAACACGCCCCCCGTCGGGAAATAAGAAACATACCGTCCCGCTTCGCCCAACGTGGAATACGTATTATACAAATCTCTCACAAAAAACGATTCCGGCTCGTAAGACACGTGCTTGCGATATCGCCGTTGTTCATACTGCCCCTTGGCACTCACATTCAGTCCCCACTCCGTCCGGTATTCAAAACCACCTTGCACCCTGTAATTCATCGTCTTGGAATAGTTATCCGTGTAATCCCGATCGGCAACAGGGTTATAAGTCCAATCCGTCGGAGTCTTGCCCGCATAATATTCCTCCGACATCAACAGAGGCTCGTACACCGTCTGCGAGGTCGGTACATGCACGAAATTCCCTTCTTCATCCTTCAAACGAGTCCACGGACTAAGCCATCCCCGCACGCTTTCAATACTCGTACCATTGCTTTCCTCCCTACTGAACATCGTGTTCACCGCCAACTCGAATGTCAGGTTTTTCGTCAACCGGGCGTTACTCGCCAGATTCAGCAATACACGCCGCTTGCCATTCTCTTGCAGGTAACTGTCCTCATCATCATAAGAAGCCGAAAAAGCGTAATCCAACTTCTCCGCAGCACCCCGTAACGACACATTGTACTGCTGACGCATCATACGCTGAAAAATATACTCGTTCAAATCATCTTTCCATACCCCGCGGTTCCCCAATTCGATAAGCTCCTGTTTTTTAGCCTCGTACTCCCCTGCGGTAAGATTCTTTTTATTATCCCGCTCGTACAGCATACCGTATGGAGCCGACATATACCGTCTCCTAGCGGAAGTCCTCGTGTAAGGATCATTACTTGTAAGATTAATCGGATCGTATTTGTGCATCAATTCTTCGAAACGAAACTGGTTCTCTGCCGATGCCATGTTAAACAAATAATCCAAATCTGCCCGAGAGCTCACCGACCAGTAAGCATCCGCTGAAATCTCCAACTTGCTTTTCGCCTTGCCTTTTTTCGTGGTAATCACGATCACCCCGTTTGCCGCACGCGCCCCGTAAATAGAAGTTGCCGCCGCATCCTTCAACACGGTCACCGATTCTACATCATTCGGGTTAATGGATGAAAACGGATCACTCTCAAGCATATAACCACTGATGGGGAAACCATCCACCACGATCAGCGGATCGTTATCCGCCTTCCAATTAGCTCCTCCCATACTAACTTGTGATATAGTACCTTGTCCCCGGATAGCGAAACGTATCTGCCCGTCGACCGGTGCGCTCACCACCGACAATCCCGGCACCAGCCCGACCAATGCTTGCGCGAGATTGGATGTCGGTTTCCGCCCCAATGTTTCCGCATCCACGATCGAGTAAGCACCTGTTGCCCGTTCCTTGGAAATCGTCTGGTAACCGGTCACCACCACATCATCCAGATTCTCGTTATCCTCCTCCAACACAACTTCAATAAATTCCTTACCGGACACCGGAATCTCCTGCTTTTTCATTCCCACAAACGAGAAAACTAACACGTGTACCCCTTTTTCCGGCAATTTAATCTCAAAACGTCCAACAGAATCCGACACGACACCGGAAGTCGTACCCTTCAACACGATAGTAGCTCCAGGCAAGGGTATTCCTTGACCATCGATCACCACGCCTTTAACAATTCTCTCCTCTACTTTTTTCTGCTGCAAAATTATCTCCTTCCATATCACGATAGTCTTCTCTTCAATCGAAAACTTCAATCCCGTACCTTTCAAACAACTACTTAAAATACTCTCGATCGTGGCATCTTTAAACAAAACATCCCTGTCTTGAATTCCAGACAAATCGGCATCACTATACACGAAACTATATTCCGTGTGTAATTTGATCTCGTTAATAATTTGTTTAATCGATGCCCTCTCCAACTCCATACTCATCCGTACCTGTTGAGAATAAACCCCGACATGTACTTGCAGTGCGAATAAAACCGATAAAATAAACGTCGCCTTCATCATTAAAATAAGCTTCATTACTTTTCTATGCCTGTCTATGCAGGCATAAAGATTTTTTTTCATAACTTTGTAATTAAGATTCGACAATAATTCAATTCCTGTTTGCAGCAGGATTGAAAGAGTTTGACAAGGGGCAGTGTTTGCAGCACTGCTCTTTGTTTTTTATTTCACTATAATCGTATTCTTATTAATTTCAAATTTTACTTTCCCGGTTCGTTCGATAAACTTCAGCACATGAGCGATATCCTCATGTTTCTTGATGTTCAACGAATAAGGAATCCCTTTCAATTCCTTGTTCGTGTAGAACACGTCAAACGAATACCAGCGCCCCAATTCCTCCAGTATAAACTCCAAAGGCTTGTTATCAAATACCAAGCGGCCATCCTTCCAACTGACATACTGTTCTACATCCACCTTGGTCACGGTTAACCGGTCATTTCCCCTGCTAAAATCAGCCTGTTGCCCGGGAGATAACTCCACTTGTTTTCCTCCCGCCTCCACGTTCACTCGTCCCTCTACCAAAGTCGTCAGCACGTTCTCCTCTTTCGCATAAGCCCGAATCCCGAACGAAGTTCCCAACACTCGTACCTCCACTTGTTTCACCTCAACAATAAAAGGCTGTTTCTCGTTACGCCGCACGTCAAAATATCCCTCGCCATCCAAATACACTTTCCGGCTCTTTCCTTTGAATTGTTTCGGGAACCTTAATTCCGACTCGGCATTCAGGTAAACCGTTGTTCCGTCAGCCAACACCAAAGTATATTCTCCCCCGCGAGGAACACGCAATGTATGATATATCTCGCTGGAATCCTGTATTCCACTGGCAACAACTTCCGTGTAATTCAGCGTATCTCCGCTATTTTTCACACCCTCTTCCAAAGCCCGATTCGCTTCTCGATCCAACCATACTTTCGTTCCATCCGGCAATACCAACTCGGCCATGGACACACCGGGAACAATTCGGGGAGAAGTTACTACCGGCCCTGTTTCCCGTGTAGTATCCCATGAAAAATACACGATCCCACCTACCAACAAAGGTAAGACAAACAAAGCGGCATAACGCATCCACGACATTTTCCGAGAGTGCCGTTTTTTTCGCACCGTCCGGTTTAAAATTCGGTTCCATTCCAGCTCTTGCTGCTCCGAAGTCTTCACGAAGCGACGAATCCCCCTCTCCAATTCCTCCTTGGAAACCACGTTCCGGAACAACTCCTCATGCTCCGCTCGCTCGTCTCGCCAGCGTTTTAGCTCGTCCATCTCCTCCTCGCTCAATTCACCTTTCACGTAACGAACGACCATTTGTTTTATCCGATCATTATTCTGAATCTCCATGTTCTGATATTCGTTTTATACTAAAGCACGCAAACCTTCATTTGGTGTAATACAAAAACCAATTATTTTTTACTCAAATCAAAATATTTTTCTAATCATACCCTATTTCAAGGGTTAAACAACCCTTTTCACAAGGTTATAGTACCCCATCGCCCTTTCATCGCCCTTTCATCACCCTTCCGAAAGGGCAAGAAAAGGCTAAAGAAGAGGTCTTGTAATTTCCAACAGGTAGTTAAACCCTAGTATTACGGTAGTAAATCTTTGGTATTAGAATGTTCTCAAGAAATCCAAGCAAGTAGAGAAAGAACATTTTTCAGCCGCACCCTCATATAATGATTGGCATTGTTCTTATGCTTTTTGACCGTGTTGACCGATATATTCAACGTTTGCGCGATCTCTTCATGACTTTTCCCGTCAAGACTCATCTGGTAAACTTCTTTACACGCCGGGGGTAATTCGTTAAAGACATCCGATAGGGTTTGAAAAATCTCCGATTCCAGAATCCGATCCAAAAATGATTCGGAATCCTCCCCCTCCATTACCACCCGTCTAGCATACTTATCCTCCACCTGTTGGTGGCGCATCAAATTGAGACAATCATTCCGCACGGCTTTGTACAGATAAGCTTTCACGGCATATTCTCCCCGGAAATCAGCCCTTTTCTCCCATAAATCGACAAAAGCATCCTGCACGACATCATCGATCATCGTGTCCTCGTTCAAATACTTCGCAGCAAAATAACGTAACGCAACAGCGTATCTGTCGTACAAGACACGAAACGCACTCTCCCCTCCGCGAGCAAATTCCTGGATTATATCTACTTCTCTCGTATCCAAATTAACACTATTTTCTTCTACAAAAATACAATAAAATATAAAGCACACCCATATTCTGCTATTGTTTTTAATGATGTTTCTCTTTCATCTCGGTGCGAAAGAGCCGTAGTAATGTATTCACTTGCATACGTTGGGATGCCTCTTGATATGAGATTGCTGACAAGTGCAAAAACGGGGTTTTCCCTTTTGCGTACAGTCATGTCAAATGGAGCCATAACCTCAAAAGCTCCCTTTCCTATATTCTTTTGGTCTTGTATTGTCTCCGCATAGCAAGCGTACAACTGTACGGGAACAAAACATTTGTATTTGTGAAGAACACTTTCAGCAGAATCCAGCGAGAATGCGAAACTCTTAATCAAGCCTCCATAATCTCTGCCATTCGGGTACTTACCGAATCTCGTTTCTCGATAATCCGCAAACACTTGTATGTTGTTATCCTTGAAATAATTCTTAAAGGCATTTATTCGGCTTTCGTTAAGATTGGCAGGACCGATACAGAGTACAATATGCTTTACACCAGAAGATGTAATCAATTTGGAAACACCTTTAAGGCTTACAGATTCAATATCAAGTATATTGGAGAATATATGAATAGTACAAGGTTGCTCTACAGCAATATCTTGAGAGGTATATCGATTTCTGTCGGATGAATTATGTTGTCTATTGTGAGAGAGGTATATTCCCCAAGCTTGTCTTGATACATATTATCTTCCGGTTATTGTATCATTGTCTTTATTTAACTGATGTTGCTTTCAATTTGCAACTGCCACTTTTTTGCTTGCATTGGCATAGCAATATTCACATAAATGTGGGCATGTGTTGTATTCACCTATATCTTTACTTTTCATACAACCGCATGCCATGCGTTGTCCTTTGTCTTTGTTGTTCTTGTTAATAACAACACAGTGACTATTATCTAAAAGGATTGCATCCGAAGGTATTTCCAAAGGCTCTATATCAACAAACAAATCTGGTTGTTGCTTGGTATCTATTATCTCGACTCCAAGAAAAGTCATCAACTTCTTGGATTGGTAACCCAAACGTACTATTAATTACCCATAATATTTGAAAATGACGAATATATAGCGATGGAATTGAGTTCTTTTGTTCTATTTGCTATTAAAAGTGTACCAATGATGCTTAGAACTATACGAAACAAAGACTTTAATGCTGTTTTTCGGATAATTAGTTGTAATTTTGCACTTATGAATAGAGGTGTTTTTACTGATTGATAATATAGTAGTCATCATAACAATGGATTTGAATACTCTGATAGCAGAATGTACCACATACGATTTTAAGTTGATGCTGGAAGAAAAGAAACCCAAGAGCTGGTTGAAAAGCGTAAGTGCTTTTGCCAATGGTTTGGGCGGATCCCTTTTCTTTGGCATTGATAATGATGGTATAGCCAGAGGTCTTGATGATGTACAGCATGTGTGCGAAGCTATCAGTACTAAGATTCGCGACTATATGGATCCTCTGCCAGAGGTGGAGATGATTCCGCATGATATGGATGGTTTGCACATCTTGCAGCTCAAAGTCGATGCAGGGCATTATACTCCGTATTACTACGTTGGGGATGTTCAGCGCATTGCCTTTGTCCGTGTTGGTGACGAGAGTCTTCCTGCTACGGCAGAACATATGGTACGATTAGTTCTTAAAGGTTCAAACAAAACCTTTGATTCTCTACATACAGATTATAATGCAGAGGACTATTCCTTTACGATATTGGCAAATGCTTTCAAAGACCGCACCAAACAAGAATGGGACAAGAAATATCTTTTGTCGTTTGGATTGGTAACTGGTGCAAAGAACCTTACGAATGCTGGTGCCTTGTTTGCCGATGACTGCCCATTGTGGCAATCTCGCCTATACTGCACACGTTGGGATGGAAAGGAAAAGGGTGATGCTATCAATGATGCCGAGTTTACTGGAAACGTACTCATGTTACTTCGTGAAGTCATGAACTTTGTGAAATCCAACACAAAGAAAGGCTGGGAGAAGTTACCTGATGGTCGAAAGAACAAGTCTGAATATGCAGAACGTGCTGTTCTCGAAGCTATGGTTAACCACTTCATTCATCGTGACTATACTGTTATGGGTGGCGAGGTGCATCTTGATATCTACGATGACCGTCTCTCCGTTACGTCCCCTGGTGGAATGTACAATGGAATGCTGATTCAGGACTTAGATATCGCAGACGTTTCTTCTGAAAGACGTAATCCAATACTTGCAAATGTCATGGCCCAACTGGACTATATGGAGAAAAGAGGTAGTGGACTCACACGCATCTGCAACGAGACCAAAGCATTGGATGGGTATAGGGATGAACTTAAACCTGTTTTCAAATCCACTCCAACTCAATTTCAGACCATCATTTTCGCCTCCCCCCCCCCAATGTCGGAGACCATGACGGAGATGTGTCGGAGACGAAAATTACTGAGCGTCAGCAGAAAATACTGAATCTCATCAAAGAGTCTCCGACAATTAGTGGTCGCCAAATGTCGGAGAAGCTGTCGGTGAGCCAACGCACAATAGAACGAGACCTTTCCGCTTTGCAAAAGAGTGGAATTCTGAAGCATGAAGGCAAGGATAATGATGGGGTATGGGTAGTATTAGAGTAATAGAAATATAAGTCAAAATGCATCTGTCTGCTCTCAAACTATGGAATTTCAGGAAATACTGCGAAGGTCCTAATGGTGAGCCAGGGCTAGTGGTGAATTTCCATGAAGGCGTGAACGTGCTTATTGGAGAAAATGACTCAGGTAAGACGGCCATCGTTGATGCTATTCGATATGCTCTGAAGACACAAAGCGGAGAGTTTATCCAGTTTGATGATAAAGATTTTTATCAAGATGTCAACGGAAATAGAAAGGAAGAGTTTAAGATAGAGTGCGTGTTTGACGGATTGAATGAACAGGACTCAGGCTTGTTCTGGGAGTGGTTGTCATGGAACGATGATAAAACAAGATATTTGTTGAAGGTATGGCTTTATGCTAAGAGGAAAGATAACGTCATTATGCCATCGTTCACAGCTGGTATGGTATTGAAGGACAAGCAGACAGAATGGACTCTGAAGCGCGAGAATTGTTAAAGGTGGTATATTTCAAACCTCTCAGGGATGCCCTTACAGATATGACTCATGGTTATAAGTCAAGATTGGCGCAAATCCTCGGTGCACACGAACTATTCAAGACTCAAAAAGATGCTGAAGGAAACAGCACTAAGCACAAACTGGAGACCGACTATGAGAATTTAAAGAGAGAAATAGAGAACTATTTCAAAGATGGGGGTAATGGCTCTATTATCACAGGGGACATTAATAAGTTCTTAAAAAAGCATTTCCTGCTTAACGGAGACCCGCGAAATGCCCAGATTAAGCTGACTGGTGGAGAACTAACAGATATATTGAGGTTGCTTGATCTTATCATGGAGGGTAACAAATCGGGACTCGGAACGCTTAACTTATTGTGTATAGCAGCTGAAATGCTTCTGTTCAACAACCAGAAGAAAGGATTGAAGCTGGCGATAGTAGAAGAACTGGAGGCACACCTTCATCCGCAATATCAGTTGAGGTTGATAGATTATATTTCCTCCCAACAAAACAATGAACAGTTTATTCTTTCCACCCATAGCATTACGTTGGCATCGAAAATACGACTTGAAAACCTTATTATTCTAAAAGACAAGGAAGCATATCCAATGTCTGCGGATTACACGATGATGAATCCAGCTCAGTATTTGTCGGGTACGCTTCTGCCTCTATTTGATAAAAATGAGGTGACTGTGGTTGCTAATACATTCTTTAATGCCGTTGCAGACGGGAACCAAGGCGGACAAAATCTTGAACATGGAAACATATACAAAGAAGATGACATGGAGATTGAGATAGCCACGGTTCATGCCGTGAAAGGTGAAACACATGCTGCTACGCTATACCTTGAAACCTTTTTCAACAAGTATTATGAGTCTGAACGGTTAAAAGAGCAATTTAAGGGGATTACGTACATGGGGACTGATGATGATACGCTAAAAAGTCTTAGGGTGGTATATGTTGGCATGAGTAGACCTCGCTACTTGTTATGTGTCGCCATTCAAAAGGATAGATTTCACACTATAGACTGTCAAGAGTTAAGAGATATATGGGATGTGGTAGAGGCATAGACCCTCTAATGAAAGTTAAATACATTAAATCTTTATTTTTTCCGACGTCCTCAGAATCAGCATCATCACTTTCCTACCATTTAATTTACAAGTTATTGATATAAAGTGAATTACAAATACACGCATTTATTCATATCGGTAATGTTTATCATGACATACCATCCAAAATTTTATCCGAGGTAATAAAGAACAAAAAACACTACTAACCAAATATTTTAAAGCCAGTTACCATGCAAAGACAAATACATTTGTAATAAAACCAAAACAAAAATTGAATTCTCATGTAACAAATCCAAATCAAAACATCCGGTTCGTGTATCAGCTTAGAAAAGTTTTCATCCTTGACCAAAAACAAAGTGTATGAGAATAAACCTTTTCATCCCCGTTTTGTCTTAGAATCAGATACATTAAAAAACCAAGCATGGGATACTCCATATAGATTCCATGTAATTATAAACGATTAAAGAATAAAAACATGAAAACAGTAACCCTAATTATCTCGTCGCTTTTTCTTTTCATGGTACTAGGAGTAAGCGCACAACAACACGGTCCACAACATCGCGGGCAAAGAGGTCACATGAACCCCGAAGAAATGGTAAAAAGACAAGTTGAGCACATGAAAACCGAATTGAAACTCAACGAGCAACAAGAAAAACAGGTAAAAGATTTGTTGACTGAAAACTTCAAACAGAGAGGTGTGCTCATGAAAAAATATCAAGGACAACGGGATTCCGTGATGGTCAACATGAAAAAGATGGAAGAGCAGCAAAACCTTTCTCTAAAGAAAATCTTGACGGAAGAACAATACAAAACTTACCTGACCAATCAGGAAAAAAGAAAACAAGAAATGGAAAAACGCCGGAAAGAAATGATGGACAAACGTGGCGGACAAAGAGACGGACACGGTGATCCAGCTACCGTGAACGAAGATCACGAATGCACCGGATGCGGAGGTTGTGACAAACACAAATAACCTGTAATAGTCAAGACTTGTTCTGACATTTGTTTTACTATCAGACAAAAAAACTGT
>ERZ827150.1876-NODE-1876-length-24730-cov-3.679635_pt1 | contig 24730 bp, 20 predicted proteins | sample MGYA00519779_ERZ827150 | MGnify/ENA primary metagenome ERZ827150 (study PRJEB31778, sample SAMEA3449267) | human gut metagenome | biome: human gut; feature: human-associated habitat; material: faeces | place: United Kingdom | collected 2010/2012 ...
CAGAAAGATTCAATACGCATATGTGGCTATAGGGAAACACCAAAAGGAAACATAGAGGAAATCAAAAAAGTACCATGATACAACATGAAATGTAACAAAAAAAGTCCTTGAAAATCAAGGACTTTAAAGCTGCTGACGGGAATCGGACCCGTGACCTCCGCACTACCAATGCGACGCTCTACCGACTGAGCCATACCAGCTTGCTTTGTATAAAGCACAACAGAGATAATACTTTATTATTGGTTTTCTGTCAAGAGGGAATGTTGAAAACAAAAATTCAGAAAATTCTGTGAAAAATCACAAAAAAAGCCAAAAAATTACTGCAACCATCAATATATTGTGTTATACTACCCTTGTATAACTAGGCTCAAATTCAGAAAAGGTGTGGTTTGATGACAAAAAAACGATGGATAGCAACGGTAGTGGCAATCTGCATGGTTGTTCTGCTTTTTCAATATATACCCGTTTTGCATGCGTCAGCAGCAACGGAAGGTTCTATAAAATCTGGTGTAACTGGGGTTTACTTTCGTGAGACACCCGGTGGTACGCCGATAAAGGATTCCAATGGAAATACAATTTATTTAAATGGTGGACAGGCACTGACGATTCAGGATACATCCAATTCCAGCTGGTATAAGGTAACGCTTACCTATAATGGGGGCAGCTATACTGGATATGTGAGTTCCCAATACGTGGTGGCTGGTGCAGCACCGACGCCTTCGACACCGAGTGGGGATGCTGATTTTGAGGCAAAGCTTTCGGCGCAGGGGTTCCCGGACAGCTATAAGCCTTATTTGCGCGCTATCCATGAGAAATACCCAAACTGGGAATTTCGGGCGGTTCAGACCGGAGTGGATTGGAATACACTTGTAGCTAATGAGGTATCCAAATCCGGACAGGTCAAGAATCTGATCTATGGAACAAGCTCGTATCCGCATTATAACTGGAGATCGACGACAATCGGTTATAACATTGCAACGGACACATGGAGTTCCTTCGATGGAAAGACATGGTTTGCGGCATCGGATGAACTGGTTGCTTATTATATGGACCCACGTACATACCTGTATGAAAATTATATTTTTGCATTTGAGAGCCTGTCTTATCAGCAGGGCGTACAGAATGAGACTGGTGTGGAAGCAATTTTGAAGGGGACCTTTATGTCGCAGACAAAACCGGCAGGTGACAGCCGCACCTATGCACAGATCATTATGGAGGCAGCGGCACAGTCCGGTGTCAGCCCATATCATATTGCGAGCCGTATCCGTCTGGAGATGGGTTCTACGATTGGAACTGCATGTTCTGGAACGAATTCCTCATATCCGGGCATTTATAACTTCTACAACATTGGAGCATTTGACACGCCAAATGGCAATGCAGCGGTAAAGGGCTTGCAATGGGCGGCCGGAAGCGGTTCATATGGACGTCCGTGGAACACCGCAGCAAAGTCTATCATTGGCGGTGCACAGTATCTCGGTGCATCGTATATCAATGTCAGACAGAATACGTTATATACACAGAAATTTAACGTGACAAACAAGAGCAGTCTGTTCAGTCATCAGTACATGACGAATATCCAGTCACCGGCAACGGAGTGTCTGACAAGCTACAATGCATATAAAAACAATAATCTGCTCAATTCTTCGATGATGTTTGAGATTCCGGTTTATTCCAGCCTGCCGTCACAGGCAGTTTCAAAACCTGCGGATTCCGGAAATCCCAATAATTGGCTCAAAACGCTTTCCATTGCGGGATACGGACTGACACCGTCCTATGCGGTGAACAATACGACGGATTATTCTCTGATCGTGTCCGCTTCCGTAGATAAGATCAATATCACAGCGACACCGGTGAATAAGAATGCACGTGTGAGCGGCGCAGGAACGGTGAGTCTGTCACAGGGAACAAACGTGATCAGCCTTGTGGTAACGGCGCAGAGTGGTGCGACCAGAACCTATAAATTAACAGTCGTGCGGGGCACGGCAACGAACAACCCGACGACACCGTCTGCGGGTGGCAAGAAGGGCGACCTGAACGGTGATGGCAAGATCACGGCTTTGGATATTGTCAAGCTGCAGCGTCTGATCGTTGGTCTGGACGCGTTAAACAGTGATGTGCTTGCAATCGCGGATATCAATGGAGATGGAAAAGTAACCGCGTTGGATATCGTCAAGATACAGCGGCATATTGTTGGATTGGAGACAATCCAGTAACATACATGAGAAACGACAGGAAAAAGCAGGAGGACTATCATGAAACAATTTTTGAAACGTGGACTGGCAATTTTAACGGCATTCATTTTATGCCTGCAATTTGGAAAGATTGATGCACAGGCGGCAAATGTAGTGATTGCATTGAGCGCAAGCACCGTGAGCGTGGGAAATAACGTTACTGCAACGATATCCGTCAGTGGCTCGGATATTTCCGCATACACGATCTATGTGTCCTACAATTCGAGCGTGCTGCAATATAATTCCGCAAGTGGAAGCGCCATCGTCAATGGCGGCGGCGGAACTGTAACGGCAAGTGGAACCTCTGCGGGTTCGTTTTCGATTTCCTTTACAGCCATTGCAAATGGTAGCGGAAGTATCACAACAAGCGGAAGTGATGTCTATGATATCAACGGCAATGCCATATCAATCTCCCATGCAGGTGCAACGGTAACGGTTGCAACCGCATCGAACAATGGAGATACCAATAATGGAAATGCAACAACAGAGGCCGGAGAGACAACTGAGACGACAGAGGATGATGGCAGATCGGCAGATTGCGATCTGGCAAGTCTGCAGGTATCTCCGGGTACATTGACACCTGCATTTTCCGCAGACCGTACGACATACTCGTTACAGGTGGATGAGGATGTTACAAGTGTGGTTGTCAGCGCATCTGCTGCAGATGGCAACGCGACAACAAGCGTCTCTGGTGCCAATTCGATTCAGAAGGGAAAGAATACCGTGCGTGTTACGGTTACAGCAGAAAATGGTGCGGTAAAGGTCTATACGATCAATGTACAGGCGGGCGAGGATGTCGGAGATCCGGTTGCGACGATCGATGGAAAAGAATATTCATTTGTGATGAACGAGGATGGTCTGGAAGCACCGGAAGGCTTTACTGCCGGTACGACAACTTATAAGGACTGGGATGTACTTTCTTACGAGTCCCCAAATAAGAAGATCACAGTGGTATGTCTGAAAGACGAGGATGGCGAGAACCACTGGTTTATTATGGATGCGGAAAAGGATGTATTTACTCCATATCAGGAGTATTCTTCTCAGTATAACCGTTATATTATAACTGCAGTTCCAGATGGTGTTGCAATTCCGGATGGATTTAAGGAGACGACTTTGAAGATTGGAGACAATTCGGTCGTTGCTTATCAGTCTGATGATATTGCAGATAAGGATTTGTATCTTGTTTATGCGATCAATGTTGAGGGCGAGGAAGGCTTTTATGAGTACGATGCAAAGGAACAGGCATTTTTACGCTATGTACCGATGATCGTGTCAGAGGAAGTACTGGTTCCGGCAACCCCGACTGTGGCAACACCAAGTGCACCGGTGGAAGTTCCGACAGAGAAGAGTCCGTTCACAAATCCACTTGTGATTGGAATTATGGTTGGAGCTGCTGTGATTATCGTAATTCTGGTCGTATGTCTTGTAATCTTTGCAGGACGGATCAATAAGCAGAACAAAGAGATGCTGGATGCGGAAGATATGATCGCCCAGCTTGCCAATGCAAATAAAGATGTGAATCCAGAGCTTTTGCAGAAACTTGGATTGGATAAGCCAGAGGTTTCCGAGGAGTTGGAAGCACCGCAGGCAGAAACGGCGGATGAGAAACTGGCAGATGCCGTAATCGATGGAAGTACAGGCAGTGAGATTCCAACGGTACAGGAAGCAGAGAAGCAGGCAGATCCATCCGATCTGGAGCAGACATCCGAGATTCCGAAGGTAGACAGCTCGATTCTTACACCAGAGGTAAATGCACTGGTAGAGGAAGTCAATCGTGATTTCCAGACAAGCATGGGTGGTGGCGAAGCCTATGTGGAGAAATCAGAAAAAGAACTCGCGCACGAGGATTATGAGAAGCGTTCCATGGAAATCAATAACAAGATCATGACAAATTATGATTCCCAGATGGACAGCGTATTTGCAGATGGTACACAAAACAGCGCGGCACCGGATGCGTCTGCATCGACAGACACGAAAGAGTAAATTGACGAAATGCATATACAATGCTATGATAGAGAAATACTAGAAAAAAAGGAGTACGTCCATGGAAGGTGAAGCAACAGTTTCAAAGAATTTTATTGAACAGGAGATAGATAAAGATCTGGCAGAAGGAAGATATACAGAGGTTGTAACCCGTTTTCCACCAGAACCAAACGGATATCTGCATATCGGACATGCCAAATCAATTCTGTTAAACTATGGTCTTGCCAAGGAGTATGGCGGAACATTCCATTTCCGGTTTGATGATACGAACCCGACAAAGGAAAAGACAGAATATGTGCAGTCCATCATTGATGATATCAAGTGGCTGGGCGCTGATTATGGAGATAAGATTTATTTCGCATCGAATTATTTTGATGCAATGTACGAAGCAGCAATCAAGCTGATCAAGAAAGGAAAAGCCTATGTCTGCGATCTGTCTGCAGACGAGATCCGCGAGTATCGTGGAACACTGAAGGAACCGGGCAAGAACAGCCCATACCGTGACAGAAGCGTAGAGGAAAACCTGAAATTATTTGAGGGTATGAAGAACGGAGAATATCCGGATGGAAGCAAGGTATTGCGTGCGAAGATTGATATGGCAAGTCCGAATATCAATATGCGTGATCCGGTTATCTATCGTATTGCACGTATGACACATCACAATACCGGTGATAAGTGGTGCATCTATCCGATGTATGATTTTGCACATCCGATCGAGGATGCTGAGGAGGGAATTACCCATTCTATCTGTACATTGGAGTTTGAGGATCATAGACCACTCTATGACTGGGTTGTACGGGAACTGGAATACAAGAACCCACCGAGACAGATTGAGTTCTCCAAACTGTATCTGACCAATGTTGTGACTGGAAAGCGTTATATCAAGAAGCTGGTAGAAGATGGCATCGTAGATGGCTGGGATGATCCAAGACTGGTTTCAATCGCTGCACTTCGGAGACGTGGATTTACAAGAGAATCCATCAAGATGTTTATGGAGCTGGTTGGTGTATCAAAGTCACAGAGCTCTGCGGATTATGCAATGCTTGAGTATTGTATCCGTGAGGACCTGCGTCTGAAGGCAAACCGTATGATGGCGGTATTAGATCCAATCAAGCTGATTATTGATAACTATCCGGAAGGTCAGGTCGAATATTTTGATATCGATAACAATCAGGAGGATGAATCTACAGGCAAGCGTCAGGTTGCATTCTCAAGAGAGTTATATATTGAACGTGAAGACTTTATGGAGGAGCCGCCGAAGAAGTATTTCCGGTTGTTCCCTGGAAATGAAGTGCGCTTAAAGGGTGCTTATTTCGTAAAGTGCGTGGATTACAAGAAGGATGAAAATGGAGTTGTAACGGAGATCCACTGTACCTATGATCCGGAGACTAGAAGTGGTTCCGGTTTTGAGGGCAGAAAGGTCAAAGGAACGATCCACTGGGTATCTGCAGAAAGTGCAGTGGATGCAGAGGTTCGCCTGTACGAGAATATTGTGGATGAAGAAAAGGGAAAACTCAATGAAGATGGTACCCTGAACTACAATCCAAATTCTTTGACAGTTTTAAAGAATTGTAAGCTTGAGGCAGCATTGGGAGAGGCTGTCAAGGGTGATAAGTTCCAGTTCCTGCGTCATGGATATTTCTGTGTGGACGAGAAAGATACAACAGAAGATCATTTGGTATTTAACCGGATTGTCTCATTAAAGAGTTCATACAAGCCGGGTAAATAAGAGAAGTAACAGGGGTGTTAGGCAGAGGAGGATTGAGATGGGCATTTTTTCCATAATCGGAAATCTTGGCCTTGGCGATTTTGACGAATCAAAGATATTAGATAATGATTCCGGAGCAGCCGCACGCCGCGGGGCAGCGGAACAAAAGGAGACAAAGTCACCGGAGGAGCTGGAGAAAGAAGCACTGTTTGATAAGACTTATGAATGCCCGATTTGTAATCTGACATTTAAGACGAAATGCGTGCGAGCTGGAAAGGTCCGGCTGGAAAGCAAAGATACGGATCTTCGACCGATTTATAATCATATAGATCCAATCAAGTATGATGTGATTACCTGCGAGAAGTGTGGATATTCTGCACTTGGCAGATATTTTGGCAAGCTGATGAACCGGCAGATCCGGGATATCAGCGAACAGATCGGTTCGAAGTTCAATGGTATAGAGCCGGCAATCCAGAAGGATATCTTTACATATGATGACGCGATCACGCGCTATCAGTTGGCGCTGATCACAGCAATGGTGAAAAAGGCGAAAAATAGTGAGCGGGCATACACGTGTCTGAAATACGCATGGGTACTGCGTGGAAAACGACAGTATCTTGCAGCGAGACCGGAAGGTATCACACCGGAGGAAAATCGCTCCCTGTATATGGATGAAAGAGAATGTTTAAAAAATGCGTATGAAGGATTTTTGAAGGCAATCTCATCAGAGACGTTCCCAATGGCGGGAATGGATGAAAATACACTCCACTATCTATTAGCGGATTTAGCGCGCAGACTTGGAAAAAACGAGGATGCATTGCGGTTATTGTCCATCGTGATTACATCGCGGTCGGCATCTTCCCGTATGAAGGATGAGGCGCTGAAGCTGAAGGATATGATTCGAGAGAGTATTAAGAACAATAAATGAGATGGAGCATAATCTGTAATAACAGATTGATTTAGTATGGATGCAAATAATATTATGACAGGCATTCCTTTGCACGTGTATGAACCGGAAGAGGAAGATTACAGTGTTTATATTGTGTTATCTAAGACACAGACACTTCCGTCGCAGGTGATCAAATTGTGGACGCGTGAACCATATGCGCATACATCGCTTGCCATGGATGTGGAATTAAAGGAAATGTACAGCTTTGCAAGAAAGCACTTACATAATCCGTTTGACTGCGGGTTTATCAACGAGGATATCACGACGGGGGTATTTGGACGTGATGTCCAGACAACATGCAGAATCGGGAGACTGCGTGTAACAAAAGAACAGTATGAAAAGATCATGGAAATACTGGAACAATTTAAGAGTGAAAAAGCATTTTACCGATATAATTATCTTGGTATTTTAGGTGTGATGTGCCGGAGGTCGGTGGAACGTCGATACAATTATTTCTGTTCACAGTTTGTATCGTATGTTCTTCGCAAAGCAGGAATTCCTCTGATTACGAAGAAACCGGGACTGACCTGTCCTCGCGATTTCAGGATGTGCGAAGGACTTGAAGTCATCTATGAAGGCAAGCTGCGGAACTACAGGAATTATCTAAAGCTGCATTTCCTGCGGGATGCAGAGACAGGAGATTATATTGTAAACTAAGTAAAGAGAGCACAACGGGATCGCTGTGCTCTCTTTTGCGCAATAAGATGGGAAATTTCCGTCTGAATGAGATACAAGAAAAGGGAGGAACAAAAAATGGAAGAACAGTTGTATACGATTCCGGTGAATGACGCATTTACGACGGACTGTGAATGTCCAATCTGCGAGATGAACCGGCAATTGGAGCGGAATGCAATCGATTACACGATGGGACCAAGCTATATGGAGGATGATAACCGTGCGATGACAGACGAGCAGGGCTTTTGTGCGCACCATGTACGGATGCTTTATGCAGAGAAGAACCGGCTGGGGCTTGCCTTGATGTTAAAGACACATACGGATAAGACAATCCGGGATCTGAAAGCGCTCAGTACAGGGAAACCAGTTGTATCGGGAGGACTTTTTAAGAAGCAGGCAAGCTCTTCGGTCAGTGATTATATCAAACGGCTGGAGGATTCGTGTTTCATCTGTAACCGGATGAAAGAGACGTCCATGCGGTATATTGATACGATCTTTCATCTGTGGAAGAAGGAGCCGGAGTTCCGTAAGAAGTTTGCAAACTGCAAGGGCTTTTGTACCTATCATTATGGAATCCTGTATGATGAGGGCAGTGTGAAGCTTCCGAAGGATGCCTATGCGGAGTTTCAGGAGATTTTGAACAAGACATATTTTGCGGGTATGGAGCGTGTAAATGGTGATATCGGCTGGTTTATTGATAAGTTTGATTACCGGTTTAAGGACGAGCCGTGGAAGAATGCGAAGGATTCGCTGCCACGGGGCATCATCAAGACGAACCATACGATCATAGAATCCTAACGGAATAGCATAAAAACAGGATAGGAATCATACATTATATACAGGCTGCCCGGCAAATTGTGTCCATTTGGTTAAATTTACAAATTAGGGGTTGATTTTTTCAGAAAAATGAGTACAATAAGAATTATGTTAGCACTCAATCAATATGAGTGCTAAAAGTAAAAATTAGGAGGTCGGGTATATTATGAAGTTAACACCGTTAGGAGACAGAGTTGTATTAAAGCAGTCCGTTGCAGAAGAGACGACAAAATCAGGTATCGTTCTTCCAACACAGTCACAGGAAAAACCACAGTATGCAGAGGTCGTTGAAGTTGGCCCTGGCGCTGTCGTAGATGGCGAGAAGGTTCCAATGGAAGTCAAGGCTGGCGATAAAGTAATCTATTCAAGATATGCAGGAACAGAAGTAAAGCTTGGAGATGATGAGTACATCATTGTAAAGCAGGCAGATATTCTTGCAATCGTTCAGTAGCAGGTAAGGCAGTATGGGTACAAAGAAAGTATTGCCGTTATCATTAGAAGATGCGAAAAAAACTAGGAGGCGTAATACAATGGCAAAGGAAATTAAGTATGGAGCAGAAGCCAGAAAGGCTTTGGAAGCAGGCGTAAACCAGCTTGCAGATACAGTTAGCGTAACACTTGGACCAAAAGGAAGAAATGTAGTTCTTGCAAAGTCATTTGGTTCACCACTCATCACAAATGATGGTGTGACAATTGCAAAGGAGATTTCTCTGGAAGATCCATTTGAGGATATGGGTGCACAGATCGTAAAGGAAGTTGCAACCAAGACAAATGATGTTGCCGGTGATGGTACAACAACAGCAACCGTTCTGGCGCAGGCAATGATCAACGAAGGTATGAAGAACTTAGCAGCAGGAGCAAACCCAATCGTACTTCGTAAAGGTATGAAGAAGGCTTGTGATGCAGCCGTTGATGCAATCTCAGAGATGAGCGAGTCTATCAATGGTAAGGAGCAGATCGCAAGAGTAGCTTCGATCTCTGCTGGTGATGATGGTGTCGGCGAACTCGTTGCAGATGCAATGGAGAAGGTTTCCAAGGACGGCGTTATCACAATCGAAGAGTCTAAGACAATGAAGACTGAGCTTGACTTAGTAGAAGGTATGCAGTTTGACCGTGGTTATGTAAGTGCTTACATGGCAACGGATATGGAGAAGATGGTTGCAGAGCTGGATAACCCATATATCCTGATCACAGATAAGAAGATTTCAAACATTCAGGATATCCTTCCACTTCTGGAGCAGATCGTACAGGGTGGACAGAAGCTTTTGATCATCGCTGAGGATATCGAGGGCGAGGCTCTTACAACATTGATCGTAAATAAGCTGCGTGGTACATTCTCAGTCGTAGGTGTAAAGGCACCTGGCTATGGTGACAGAAGAAAAGAGATGCTGCAGGATATCGCAATCCTGACAGGTGGTACAGTGATCTCTGAGGAGCTTGGCTATGATTTGAAGGAGACAACTCTGGATCAGCTTGGACGTGCAAAGAGCGTCAAGGTTGCCAAGGAGAATACAGTTATCGTTGATGGTTGTGGTGCAAAGGCAGATATCGAGGCAAGAGTCAATGTGATTAAGGCACAGCTTGCTGAGACAACATCTGAGTTCGATAAGGAGAAGCTGCAGGAGAGACTGGCAAAGCTTGCTGGTGGTGTCGCAGTTATCCGTGTTGGTGCTGCAACTGAGACAGAGATGAAGGAAGCAAAGCTTCGTCTGGAAGATGCTTTGAACGCTACAAGAGCAGCCGTAGAAGAGGGTATCATCGCAGGTGGTGGATCTGCATATATCCATGCTTCTAAGAAGCTGAATGCTCTGATCGATACATTGGAAGGTGACGAGAAGACTGGTGCAACAATCATTGCAAAGGCATTGACAGCTCCACTTGCTCATATCGCAGCCAATGCAGGTCTTGAAGGCGCAGTTATCATCAACAAGATCAAAGAGTCTGAGGTTGGTGTTGGATTTGATGCTTACAAGGAAGAGTATGTAAATATGATCGAAGCAGGTATTATCGATCCTGTAAAGGTAACAAGAACAGCATTGCAGAACGCAACATCTGTTGCTTCTACATTCCTTACAACAGAGTCTGTTGTTGCAGACATCAAGGAAGATGCTCCAGCTATGCCAGCAGGTGGCATGGGCGGCGGCATGGGAATGATGTAATTACCTGAGCAACGCATAGAAAAATAAAAACACGGCGGTTACGCAAGTTTACTTGTGGTAACCGCCGTGTTTTTATTTTTATGTATGTTGCGAAGCACCATAGTCGGCAAGATGCGAAGCATCTTGCGACTGCATGCTCAGGTTATTATATACAAAAGTGCGAAGCACCATAGTCGGCAAGTCGCGAAGCGACTTGTGGCTGCATGCTTGGGTTATCCCCACATCCCCAGAAACTTCCTTAACACCTCTGACTTCTCACGGCTCTTCGGGTACACGAACCCGACAGTACGCTCCGCAACCGGGTGGGAGATCGGAAGCTCTAAGATCTGCCCGGAAGCCAGATAGTCCGTCGCAAACTCCCGTACGACACTGGCAACACCCATACCGATAGCTGCAAAATCAATGAGTAGATCCATATTATTTACTTCGAGGATCTGCTGTGGATGGATGCCTTCGGACTCCAGATAATCATCGATATGTGTACGGGTGATATTATTCTTCTCCAGCAACATGAGATTGGATTTCTCCAAAATATCTTTCATGGCAAACCCCGATTTATCTGCCGCAGACACAGGAGCTATCGGAGATAAATCGGGAACGTCCTCATCCAGATTTCCCATAATACCGGTCAGATTTCCGGCGAAGAGCCACGGGTTTGTCGGTTCCTGTGCAAACTCTTCCTGTTCCCGCAGGTGCAGGTTGGAGAGATACGTTTCATTTACGACGAAGATGTCATGAATCGTGCTGACATCCTGATATTCAAAACCGGCAGGAATATCCGTCTTGCAGATTAGTCCGATATCAATACGTCCGTCATTTAGAAGCTTCAGGGTGTTTACTGTGGAATGACAGTCGATGATAACCTTGATGTGTGGATTTTCCAAGATGAAGGTCTGCAGCTTGTCCAGTAAGATGTGCTTGCAAAGCGAGGTGCTGACACCGATCTTTAATTGTCCGATACCAAGCTCGTGGATATGCCGGATTTCATCCTCGCCTTGTGAGATATTTGAGAATGCTTTCTCGATATGGTTGTATAGAACCTGTCCCTCATCAGTCAGCGTCACACCCTTGGAAGAGCGCAGAAAGAGCTTCACATGCAGTCCGTCTTCAAGCTTGGAGATCGCCTTTGAGATCGCAGGCTGGCTGATAAACAGCATATCGGCGGCTTTGCTGATATTTCCGGTATTGGCAACCGTATAAAAAACTCTGTAATAATTCAGATTATCAAACATAATATCCCCTCGTTTCCTTATATAGCAATTCGCGTTTCAAAATTATATTCTTATTATCCTATAAATAGTAGTTTGATTAAATATATCATATCCAAACCATAACTACAAGTTATAAACAATATTCATATTATATATTGTAATTATAGAAAGAAATATGGTATGATTCTACTATTATAAGCAGAATCAGGAGGAAATGATTATGGGTATGACCATGACGCAGAAAATACTTGCGAAACATGCAGGTCTTGCAAGTGTGGAAGCAGGACAGTTGATTGAGGCAGGTTTGGATTTAGTGCTTGGTAACGATGTCACAACACCAGTTGCCATTCACGAGATGGAAAAGTTTAATAAGAAGGAAGTGTTTGATAAGAGCAAGATTGCACTTGTTATGGATCACTTTACACCGAATAAAGATATTAAGAGTGCAGAGCATTGCAAATGTGTACGTGAGTTTTCAGGCGAGAATGAGATCGTGAACTTCTTTGATGTCGGAGAGATGGGAATCGAGCATGCACTTCTTCCGGAAAAAGGACTGATCGTTGCAGGCGAGACATGTATCGGAGCCGATTCACATACATGTACTTACGGTGCCCTTGGTGCATTCTCCACAGGTGTCGGAAGTACAGATATGGCAGCCGGTATGGTGACAGGTAAGGCATGGTTCAAGGTGCCATCTGCAATCAAGTTTAATATCGTAGGCGAGAAAGCACCATATATCAGTGGTAAGGATGTAATCCTTCATATCATTGGTATGATCGGTGTAGATGGTGCACTCTATAAGTCTATGGAGTTTGTTGGTGAGGGTATCAAGAACCTGACAATGGACGACCGTTTCACAATTGCGAACATGGCAATCGAGGCAGGTGCAAAGAATGGTATCTTCCCAGTGGATGAGCAGACAGAAGCTTACATGAAGGAGCATTCGACAAAGGCATATACAAAGTACGAGGCAGACGCTGATGCAGTCTATGATGAGGAATATACGATTGATCTTTCAACCTTGAAGCCAACCGTTGCATTCCCACATCTTCCAGAGAATACAAAGACCATCGACGAAGTTGGCGATATCAAGATCGATCAGGTAGTCATCGGTTCCTGCACAAACGGAAGAATCTCTGATATGCGTATTGCAGCCGATATCATCAAGGGCAGACATGTGGCAAAGGGTGTGCGTGTCATCGTGATCCCTGGCACACAGGAGGTTTATTTACAGATGCTCGAGGAAGGTCTGACAAAGGCATTTATCGAGGCAGGTGCGATCGTATCAACTCCAACCTGTGGACCATGTCTGGGCGGACATATGGGTGTTATGGCAGCTGGCGAGAGAGCTGTATCCACAACCAACCGTAACTTCGTTGGACGTATGGGACACGTAGATTCAGAGGTATATCTGGCAAGCCCTGCAGTTGCAGCAGCTTCCGCGATTACAGGTAAGATCAGCAGCCCGGCAGAATTGGCATAAGGAGGAACAAAAATGAAAGCATACGGAACAGTACATAAATATGGTGACAATGTAGATACAGATGTAATCATTCCTGCAAGATATCTGAATTCCTCAGATCCTGCGGAGCTTGCAAAGAACTGTATGGAGGATATTGACAAGGACTTCGTAAAGCGTGTGAAGCCGGGCGATATCATGGTTGCAAATAAGAACTTTGGATGCGGCTCATCGAGAGAGCATGCACCAATTGCAATCAAGGCATCTGGTATCAGCTGCGTAATCGCTGAGACATTTGCAAGAATTTTCTATCGTAACGCAATTAACATCGGACTTCCAATTATCGAGTGTCCGGAAGCTGCCAAGGGAATCGAGGCAGGCGATATGGTAGAGGTTGATTTTGACAGTGGTATGATCTACAACAAGACAAAAGGAACCGAGTTCAAGGGACAGGCATTCCCTCCATTCATGCAGAAAATCATCAAAGAGGGCGGTTTGATCAACTATATCAATGCAAAAGAAAACTAATTTCATCTGGGAGGATAAAATATATGGGAGTTTGTAATAATTGTGGCAATCAGATTTCGGACGGACAGTTGACCTGTCCAGTCTGTGGAGCTTATACCGGTGCAGGCGCACAGGCAAACAATCAGACACCACAGCAGAACATGTACAACCAGCAGGACATGTACAATCAGACACCGTAGCAGCCACAGAAAGAACTTGGAATGAAATGGTTTCATTTCGTAATTTATTTCCAGCTGTTTGTTTCCGCTCTTGTTGGATTGTGGAATGGATTCCAGCTTCTTACAGGCAGAATTTATGGTGAGAACACTGATCGGGTATATAGTTATTTTTCTGGCTTGAAGGGTGTGGATACGATTATTGGTATCTGCTACATCGCGATTGCCATTTTCGCACTTGTCACACGATTTATGCTTGCGGATTTCAAGAAGTGCGGCCCTGCAATGTATATTGGCATGCAGGTAGCAGGTTTGATTATATCAATCGCATATATTGCGAGTGTTACAAGCATCGTGGATGGTCTTACAGAGTATATCGCAAGCTCCACCTATGGAACAATGGCTGTTTCTATCGTGATGCTGATCTGTAACATTGTATACTTTAAGAAGAGAAAGCATTTGTTCGACCGGTAAGAAACAGACAGGATAAATTATTATTTGGAGGATGAATCATGAATTGTAATATTGCAGTAATCAAGGGTGACGGTATCGGACCGGAGGTTGTCACACAGGCAATGAAGGTGTTAGATGCAGTCGGAGAAAAGTTTGGACATACATTTAATTATGAGCAGCTTCTGATGGGCGGATGCTCGATCGACGCATGTGGCGTTCCACTTACTGACGAAGCAGTCGCAAGAGCAAAGGCAAGCGATGCAGTATTGCTTGGTTCCATCGGCGGTAACACAAGCACATCACCTTGGTACAAGCTTCCACCAGAGAAGAGACCGGAAGCCGGACTTCTGAAGATCCGCAAGGAGTTGGGACTTTTTGCAAACTTAAGACCAGCCAATCTTTATGAGCAGTTAAAGGGTGCATGTCCTTTAAAGGAAGAGATTGCAGACCGTGGTTTCGATATGATGATCATGCGTGAGCTGACCGGTGGTCTTTACTTCGGTGCAAGAGAGACAAAGGAAGTCGATGGCGTAATGACAGCCGTTGATACACTGACTTACAACGAAAATGAGATCCGCCGTATCGCAATCAAGGGCTTTGATATCGCGATGAAGCGCCGCAAGAAGGTAACAAGTGTCGATAAGGCAAACGTGCTTGATTCCTCAAGACTCTGGAGAAAAATTGTAGAAGAGGTTGCAAAGGATTATCCGGAAGTCACATATGAGCATATGCTTGTTGATAACTGTGCAATGCAGCTCGTCAAAGATCCGGCACAGTTCGATGTCGTATTAACAGAGAATATGTTTGGTGATATCTTGTCCGATGAGGCATCTATGATCACAGGGTCCATCGGTATGCTGGCATCCGCATCCCTGAACGAGACAAAGTTCGGTATGTACGAGCCAAGCGGTGGTTCAGCACCGGATATTGCCGGACAGGATAAGGCAAACCCGATCGCGACGATTCTTTCCGCAGCGATGATGCTCCGTTACACATTCGACCTCGACAAAGAGGCAGATGCGATCGAGAACGCAGTCAAGCAGGTACTGGTAGATGGCTTCCGTACATGCGATATCGTGTCCGAAGGCACAACCCTTGTCGGCTGTAACGAGATGGGCGACAAGATTGTAGAAAGAATCTAAGTGGTTAAGGAAGAATTAGTAGTTAATTAAGAGATAATACTTTGCCAGACAATTTCGAGGTAGTGAGATGAATGGAATCGAAATATATGTTGCAGGTATGCAAATCTCGAAATTGTCTGAACAAATTGAAGAGAAAGGAAGACAAAAATGAAGAGTGATAATGTTAAAGTAGGCATGCAGCAGGCACCACACAGAAGCCTGTTCAACGCCCTTGGAATGACAGAAGAAGAAATGAAGAAACCATTGGTCGGTATCGTTTGTTCCTACAACGAGATCGTACCTGGACATATGAACCTGGATAAGATCGCACAGGCCGTGAAGCTTGGCGTGGCTGAAGCAGGCGGAACACCTGTGATGTTTCCGGCAATCGCTGTCTGCGACGGTATTGCCATGGGACATATCGGAATGAAGTATTCCCTTGTAACAAGAGACCTGATCGCAGATTCAACCGAGTGTATGGCAACTGCACATCAGTTTGATGCACTTGTTATGATCCCGAACTGCGATAAGAACGTACCGGGACTTCTGATGGCAGCAGCCAGAGTCAACGTACCAACTGTATTCGTATCCGGTGGTCCGATGCTTGCCGGTCATGTAAAGGGACATAAGACAAGCCTTTCATCTATGTTCGAGGCAGTTGGTTCTTATGCAGCAGGCAAGATGACAGAAGAGGATGTCAATGATTTCGAGTGCCATGCATGTCCAACTTGTGGATCATGCTCCGGCATGTATACTGCAAACTCTATGAACTGTCTGACAGAGGCACTTGGTATGGGACTTCCTGGAAATGGTACAATCCCGGCAGTATATTCTGAGAGACTGAAGCTTGCAAAGCGTGCCGGTTATGCTGTTATGGAGATGTACAAGAAGAATATCTGCCCAAGAGATATTATTACGAAGGATGCTATCATGAACGCATTGACAGTGGATATGGCACTTGGATGCTCTACTAACTCCATGCTTCATATCCCGGCAATCGCACATGAGATCGGATTTGACTTTGATATTTCCATGGCAAATGAAATCAGTGCGAAGACACCGAATCTCTGCCACTTAGCACCGGCAGGTCCGACATATATGGAGGACTTGAACGAGGCCGGCGGTGTATATGCCGTTATCAACCAGCTCTGTGAGGCAGGTCTGATCAATGAGGATTGTATGACAGTAACCGGCAAGACAATCGGAGAGGCTGTAAAGGGACATAAGAACCTGAATCCGGAAGTTATCCGTCCGATGGCAAATCCATACAGCTCAACCGGCGGACTTGCCGTATTGAAGGGAAATATCGCACCGGATGGTTCTGTTGTTAAGCGTTCTGCCGTTGTTCCGGAGATGCTGCAGCATGAAGGACCGGCACGTGTGTTTGAATGTGAGGAGGATGCAATTGCGGCTATCAAGGGTGGCAAGATCGTGGAAGGCGACGTTGTCGTTATCCGTTACGAGGGACCAAAGGGCGGTCCTGGTATGCGTGAGATGCTGAACCCGACATCTGCGATTGCGGGTATGGGGCTTGGCTCTTCGGTAGCACTGATTACAGATGGCCGTTTCTCAGGTGCAAGCCGTGGTGCTTCTATCGGACATATCTCACCGGAGGCAGCTGTTGGAGGCCCGATCGCTTTGATTGAAGAGGGTGATATCATCAGTATTGATATTGATGCATGTACGATCAATGTGAAGGTTTCCGACGAGGAGCTTGCAAAGCGGAAAGAAGCATGGACACCAAGAGAGCCAAAGGTAACAACCGGATATCTGGCAAGATATGCAAAGATGGTAACATCCGGTAACCGCGGTGCAGTTTTGGAGTTGAAGTAAAATATATTGAATAATTCAAAACAATGTGCTATCCTATCAGATATTGGTTATCTGACAGGAAGAAAAAGGATAAATCAAGTTGTATGTAGATAAGGAGAAGTTTATGAAACAATTAACTGGATCAGAAATAGTGATTGAATGTCTGAAAGAACAGGGCGTTGACACAGTATTTGGATATCCGGGAGGAACGATCCTGAATGTCTATGATGCATTGTATAAGCATCAGGATGAGATTCACCATGTCCTGACATCCCATGAGCAGGGCGCAAGCCATGCAGCAGATGGATATGCAAGAGCGACTGGTAAGGTTGGCGTATGTATGGCAACTTCCGGTCCGGGTGCAACAAATCTTGTAACCGGTATTGCAACCGCATATATGGATTCGATTCCGCTTGTTGCAATCACTGCAAACGTAGGTGTTTCTCTTCTTGGAAAGGACAGCTTTCAGGAGATTGATATTGCAGGTGTAGTTATGCCGATCACGAAGCATAGCTTTATTGTAAAGAATGTACATGAACTGGCAGATACAATCCGCCGTGCATTTAAAATCGCGCAGTCAGGCAGACCGGGCCCGGTTCTTGTCGATATTACAAAGGATGTTACTGCAAATAAGGCAGAATATGAGCGTAAAGAGCCAGAGCAGGTTAAACGTATTACAGATCGCATTAAGGCAGAAGATATTGAAACTGCAGTCAAGATGATTGAGGCATCAAAGAAGCCATATGTTTTTGTCGGAGGCGGTGCAATTGCATCAGGTGCAGACGCACAGCTTAATGAGTTTGTTCATAAGATTGATTCTCCAGTTGCGGATACATTAATGGGCAAGGGTGCCTTCAACGGTACTGATCCTTTGTATACAGGTATGCTTGGTATGCATGGAACAAAGGCATCAAACTATGGAGTAAGCCAGTGTGACCTTCTTGTAGTTGTCGGAGCACGCTTCAGTGATCGTGTGTATGGAAATGCAAAGAAATTTGCCGCAAATGCAAAGATTCTGCAGTTTGATGTAGATCCGGCAGAGATCAATAAGAACATTAAAACAGATGCAAGTGTTATCGGTGATGTCAAGGTTATCTTAGAAAAGTTAAATGAAAAGCTTCCTCAGATGAATCATAATGAGTGGATTACAGAAGTTAAGAGTTATGAGGAAGCACATCCGATGACTTATCATAAGGGTGTTCTGACTGGTCCTTATATTATCGAAAAAATCTATGAGGCAACACATGGCGATGCTATTATCTCTACTGAGGTAGGACAGCACCAGATGTGGGCAGCACAGTATTATAAGTATAAGGCACCGAGACAGCTTTTAACATCAGGCGGACTTGGAACTATGGGCTATGGTCTTGGCGCTGCGATTGGTGCAAAGATGGCTCGTAAGGATAAGCTTGTATTCAATATCGCAGGAGATGGCTGCTTCCGTATGAATATGAATGAGATTGCAACAGCAACTCGATATAATATCCCAGTTATAGAGGTCGTTGTAAACAACCACGTGCTTGGTATGGTATGTCAGTGGCAGGATCTGTTCTACGGACAGCGTTATTCTCAGACAGTGTTAAATGACCGCGTTGACTTTGCAAAGGTAGCAGAGGGTCTTGGAGCAAAGGGCTACACAGTAAGCACATGCGAAGAGTTTGATAATGCAGTTAAGGAAGCAATCGAGCTGAATATTCCAGTAGTAATTGATGCTCAGATTGACAAGGACGACAAGGTATTCCCAATGGTAGCACCAGGTGCACCGATCAGTGAATGCTTCGGAGAAGAGGACGTTGCTGAAAAGTTCGGAAGATAAAAACAGAATATCAGAAGAATGCTAGATTATTAAGACACTGTATGGAGACATGCAGTGTCTTTTTTTTTGAAGATTGTGTAATCAGGGATATCAGAAAATATTGAAATACGGCATTGCATTTTATCATAAAAATGTTGCATTAATAAGATAAATTGTATTTGTAGTTCACCGCAAAAATGAGTACATGTCAAAAGCAATACAAACAAATCTTTGACGGACACGAGAAAGAGTGCTATACTTTGGACATCAATGCAAAGACTGGAGGCAAAGCTATTGATGTCAAGTAACGATCAAATGAATCAAGTAGAAAAAAATCAAGTGGATCAACATGCCAATAGATGTGCCAGCAAATATGCTGATATAATAGATCTTACCCATCACGTATCGAAACGTCACCCACAGATGGCGCTGTCGGATCGTGCTGCACAGTTTGGCGCATATGCTGCACTTAGAGGGTATGATGAAGCAGTAACAGAAACGGTGAAAAAATCAATACAGCAAACAGAAGCATATATTGAAATGGAGCAGTATAATGACTAAAATGGCTGAAAATAAAACATATCTTTGCATTGACTTAAAATCATTCTTCGCATCGGTTGAATGCGTTGAGCGTGGTCTTGACCCACTTTGCACAAATCTTGTTGTGGCGGATGCCGCACTTACTGAAAAAACCATTTGCCTTGCAGTATCTCCGTCGTTGAAAAAGTACGGCATAGGAGGACGAGCAAGGCTTTTTGAGGTTGTCCAGATGGTAAAACAGGCAAATGCCAGAAGACGTTTCCAAGCACCAAAAAGATTATTTGAAGGATCTTCAAGCAATGCAAAAGAGCTTGATTTGCACCATGAGTATCAGATTGACTATATTATTGCACCGCCGCGTATGGCAAAATATATGGAGTACAGCACAAAAATTTATAATATTTATTTAAAATATGTGGCGCCTGAGGATATACATGCCTACTCGATTGATGAGGTATTTGTCGATATCACGCAGTATCTGATTTTGACAGGGCTTAATGCTTATGAGTTTGCAGGTCAAATGATAAAAGATGTATTAAAGACAACAGGAATTACAGCTACTGCAGGGATCGGAACAAATCTTTATCTGGCTAAAATTGCAATGGATATCGAGGCAAAGCACATTAAGGCAGATAGTGATGGCGTGAGAATTGCTATGCTTACAGAAAAAAGTTATAGACAAAAACTGTGGGATCATCGCCCACTCACAGATTTTTGGCGAATTGGTCCAAAGACGGCGAAAAAGCTTGAACAAAATGGAATGTTTACAATGGGAGATGTGGCAAGGTGTTCTGTTGGTAAAATTAATCAGTTCCATAATGAAGAATTGCTGTACCGACTTTTTGGTATTAATGCAGAGCTTATAATTGATCATGCATGGGGCTGGGAGCCATGCACGATTGCGCATATTAAGGCGTATCGTCCACAGTCAAGCAGCATAGAGAATGGTCAGGTGCTTCATTGCCCATATACGGCAGAGAAAACGCGTTTGATTGTAAAAGAAATGACTGATCAGCTTTTGCTGCAGCTTGTAGATAAAGGTCTTGTCACTGATCAGATGGTTTTAACGATTGGCTATGATATTGAAAATTTAACAGATCCAAAACGCCGTGAGCAGTATCATGGTGATATTGTCACAGATAGGTATGGAAGAAAAATTCCAAAAAGCGCACATGGCAGTGTCAATATCGGACGATTTACATCGTCAGCAAAGTTAACAACCGAGACAGTATTGAAGCTTTACGATACAATTATTGATCAAAATCTTCTTGTGAGACGTCTTAGTCTGACAGCAAATCATGTTGTGCCAGAGGGTTCAGAGCCAACTAGAAAAAAGCCTCAGCAACTTGATTTATTTACAGATTATGAAGAATTAGAAAAAAAAGAACAGGAAGAAAAAGCCGCGCTAGATAAGGAAAAGAAAATGCAGCAAGCAATGCTGCAGATTAAAAAGAAATTTGGAAAAAATGCGATTTTAAAAGGAATGAATCTGCTTGACGGCGCAACTGCAAAGGAGAGAAATGAGCAGATTGGTGGTCATAAAGCGTAGTCAGTAAAAAACGCATCATGAAAAATGAATTAGTGAAAGGAATAAATTTATGAAGAAGGAACGTTGGCGTCTGTACGCAAAAAAAGCAGATTTTGCAGCCATCAGCAAAGCATACGGCATCAATCAGGTAACGGCAAGGATTATGAGAAACCGTGGCGTTGAGACAAAAGAGGAGATTGAAAGCTATTTAAAGGGAGATTTAGATTATCTAAGTGACCCTGCACTTATGAAGGATGCAGATAAGGCCGCGTCTTTGCTTGAGGCTGCGATTGCGAACAACGAACTGATTGCAATCTCAAGTGATTTTGATAATGATGGAATTTTCTCCGGTCTTTTGTTAAAAGAAGCTATTATAGAACTTGGCGGCCGCGCAGCAATCTTTACGCCAAATCGAGTAATGGAAGGTTATGGTGTAAACAGTCGTATCGTTGAGGAAGCAAACGCAAAGGGAGCAAGTGTGCTTTTAACATGCGACAATGGAATTGCAGCATTTGAGGCAATTGAAGAAGCAAAAAAACTTGGCATGACAGTTATTGTGACAGATCATCATGAGGTTCCATTCGAGGAGCATGATGGAAAAAAGATATATCTTTTGCCGAAGGCTGATGCCGTTGTTGATCCAAAGCAGGAAGACTGTGCATATCCATTTAAAAGTCTTTGTGGAACAGGTGTAGCTTACCAGCTTATGACACTGCTGTTTCGCAGAATGAAGCGCACAATGAGCCATCAGGAGATTTTTTTACAATATACGGCGATTGCTACGGTGGCTGATGTTATGGAGCTTGTCGGTGAAAACCGTATTCTAGTCAGAAAAGGTCTTTCATATCTTAATCACACAAACCATATAGGTCTTCGTGCATTGATGGAGGTGTGTGGCATATCACCAGAGCAGGTGCGTGCCTATCATATTGGATTTATCTTAGGACCATGTTTTAATGCAGCAGGACGACTAGATACGATTGTTCATGCATTGGCGCTTCTTGAATCAAAGGAATATGATCAGGCGCTTGCCTTAGCTGGTGAGCTGTGGGCAATGAATGAGGAGCGAAAGGAATTAACGCGAGTCGGAACAGAGCGCGCAGTAGAGCTTATTGAGCATGCAACGTGGAAGGATGAGCATGTATATCTTGTTTACATAAAAGATTGTCATGAGAGTGTAGCCGGCATAATTGCAGGACGCCTTCGTGAGCGTTACTATCGTCCTGTGCTTGTCTTTACTGATGCGTCAGAAGAGGGGCAGATTAAGGCTTCTGGCAGAAGTATTGATGATTATGATATGTTTACAGAACTAAGTGCATTTAGGAACTTATTTCTTCGCTTTGGCGGTCATAAGATGGCAGCTGGCCTTACAATGGAAAAGAAAAATTTAGAGATTTTGCGAGACGGTTTAAATGCGAGATGTACGCTTACACAAACGCAGCTTATGCCGCTTGTCATGATTGATGCTGCGATGCCGCTTGGTTATATCAGTGAAGAGGTCATTGCTGATCTTGAAAAGCTAGAGCCATTTGGACGAGCCAATGAAAAGCCATTGTTTGCCCAGCAGCATTTGTCTGTGCTTCGTCTCTCACGTATCGGAAAGAATAGAAATGTTGTAAAAATGTCTGTTATGGGACCAGAAGGCATTATTATGGACGCGCTTTATTTTGGGGACACAGATGTGTTCTTTGATTTTCTTGAAGAGGAATATGGGCGTGACAATGTAGCGGCGGCTCTTAGGGGAATGCGCAATACAATTGATATTGGTGTGACGTATTATCCACAAATTAACGAATTTCAAGGGAAAAGAAGCCTTCAAATCGTGATACAAAACTATTGCAGAGTTTCGTTAAATTGAGTATAATTAAGAAATCACATGATACTAGGGTTAAAAGCCACAAAACCTGCTCGTGCTTGCACGATAAGGTTTTGTAGCTTGGAACCCGCAAAAACATGAGGATGCAGCGATTTTCAAAGAAAATCAGCGAATCCGAATGTTTTTAGAATTGCGAAAGATGCGAAGCATCGGAGCAATTCGTGAGTATCAAAAAAGTAGCGAAACGCGAAGGGAGAAGTGTATGAGAATCGGAATTCGTGCCCATGATGTAAAGGCAGATACCTTTGAAGGGCTTGTAAAGGAAATACACAATGAGGGAATGCATTGCTGTCAGTTAGCAGTACCGAAGGCGGTTCATGAGTTTCCAACCAAAAAGGAGGTTTTAACTCCTGGTATGGCATTGTACATGAAGGAAGTCTTTGCAGAGAACAAAGTAGATGTTGCAGTTCTTGGCTGCTACCAGAATCTGGCAACTCCTGATGAGGCTGCATTAAAGGATACTATCGACACTTACAAGAGACATATTGTATTTGCGAGTCTTCTTGGAGCAGGTGTAGTTGGAACAGAGACAGGTGCATGTAATACCGAGTATCGCACAGAGCCATTTTCATTTACTGAGGAAGCACTTGAGATTTTTATTAAGAATTTGCGTCCTGTTGTGGAATATGCAGAAAAACTTGGTGTAATTGTTGCAATTGAGCCAGTATGCCGACATATTGTAAACAATGCAAAGCGTGCAAGAAAGGTTCTTGATGCGATTGATTCTCCGAATCTTCAGATCATCTTTGATCCAGTGAATTTGCTTGATGAGTCCAATTATCAGGAGTATCCGGCAATTTTTAAAGAGTTTGTTGAGATTCTTGGACCAGATATTGCAACGATCCATGCAAAGGATTTCAAGATCGAAAATGGCAAGCTGTTAAGCTGCGCATGCGGAACAGGTCAGATGGACTATGAATTTTTGCTTCGCTATATCAAGGAGCATAAGCCGCATATTCACGTGCTGTTAGAGGATACAAATCCATCTAATGCACAGCAGGCAAGACAGTTTATGGAAGAAAAGTACGCAAGCTTATAATTTTCAACGAATAAATATGTTGAGTTGAAATGAGGAAAAGAGGTGTCTGATATGAATCCAGAAGAAGAAGGATTAATCCCGCCAAAACCTTCGGTTAAGGCACCGGCTAATTTTACATCGCCGGATGAATTATATAAAGAATTAGAGGATAGTGTCAGAAAGTATCATCCATCGGATGATCTGTCACTGATTCGCAAGGCCTATGAGGTTGCACTAAATTCGCACGGAGATCAGCGCAGACGCTCCGGAGAGCCGTATATCATCCATCCGCTTTGCGTAGCAATTATATTAGCAGAGCTGGAACTTGATAAGGAAAGTATTGCGGCAGGACTTCTTCATGATGTCTTAGAGGACACCCCGGTGACTTTAAAAGAATTGATTGGGCTTTTTGGAGAAGAAATCGCATTTTTGGTAGATGGCGTAACAAAGCTGACGCAGATCAACTGGGACATGGATAAAATTGAGATCCAGGCAGAAAATCTTAGAAAGATGTTTCTTGCTATGGCAAAGGATATCCGTGTTATCATGGTAAAGCTTGCAGACCGTCTGCACAATATGCGTACAGGTCAGTTCTGGAAGCCAGAGACGCAGAAACAAAAGGCAAAAGAAACACTTGAGATTTATTCGCCGCTTGCATCACGTCTTGGTATTTCTAAAATCAAGACAGAGCTTGACGATTTGTCTCTTATGTA
>ERZ827150.1880-NODE-1880-length-24684-cov-11.457306_pt1 | contig 24684 bp, 17 predicted proteins | sample MGYA00519779_ERZ827150 | MGnify/ENA primary metagenome ERZ827150 (study PRJEB31778, sample SAMEA3449267) | human gut metagenome | biome: human gut; feature: human-associated habitat; material: faeces | place: United Kingdom | collected 2010/2012 ...
CAAGACCTCCCTCTTCGAGGGAGGGGGACCGTCCGCAGACGGTGGAAGGAGTTCGTTTCCCGCAGCGGTGGAAGGAGTTCGTCCCCCGCAGACGGTGGAAGGAGTAAACCCCATTTTCGCACATTTTCGACACAATTCCGTCATTCTGTGTTAGAATAAGAGCAGAACATTATAAATAGCGGGCGTTTTACTTTGCGTCCGCCGTTTTTTCAAGATACAAAGGAGTATCGCTATGAAAAAAAGTTCGTTTGCGCACGCGGCCGAAGCGGTTCTGATCGCGCTGGCCCTCTGCGTGATGATCGTCCTCGCGTTCAGCGTCCAGCGCGTATCCGATGAGAGCAATCTGGCCGCGCTGTCCGCCGTGGGCGGCTGGTATCGCGTCGAGGACGGCGAGCGGGTCAGCGTCGAGCTGCCGGACGTCCTCGGCGGCGATTCGCCCGTCGCCCTCTGCACCGACGCGCTGACGGCGGCGGACGCGGGGCGCGTGTTCTCCGCGCGGGGCGTTCAATACGGGCTTGAAATCTGGCTGGGGGACAAGCTGCTCTACCGCTACGAGCCGACCGCGTTCCCGCGCAACCGGCAGATGATGGGCAAGCTCTGGGCGGAGGTGCTCCTGCCGGAGGAGACGGGCAGCGCGCCGCTTTGCCTGCGCTTCACCGATCCGGGCGCGCACATGCGCCTGAGCGCCCCGGTGGTCGGATCGGCTTCCGCCGTCACCGGCTACCACCTGCGCAGCATGGCCGTTTCGGCGGTGCTGACGCTCTTCATGTTCGCCATCGGCGTGCTCTCCCTCGTCGCGTTCGTGTATATGGGGCATAAGCGCCTGACGGAAAGCCGCTTTCTGGATGCGGCCGTCTTCCTGCTGCTGTGCAGCCTGTGGAGCTGGACGGATTCCGGCCTGATGCAGGTCTACGGCAGCCACGTCGCGGGCTGGAGCATGATTTCCTTCTTCGCCTTCATGCTGATGAGCGTGCCCATGCTCCATTTTGTCGCCAACACCGTCCGCCCGAGCCTGCGCCGCGTGCTGCGGATCTGCGCCCTGCTCTTTGCCGCCAACGCGCTGGCGCAGGGCGTCGCGCGGCTCGCCTTCGGCGTCCGCCTGATCGACATGCTGCCCGTCACGCATGTGCTGATGGCGCTCTCCGTCGGCGCGATGATGGCCGTTCTGCGGCGCGAATACGCCGCCGGACACGACAAGAACGTGCGCTTCTGCCGCATGGCGTTCATCGTGCTGGGCAGCTTCGGCGTGGCCGCGCTGGCGATGTATTGGGCGTTTCAGATCTACTGGTACGACGTGGTCTTTCAGACCGGCATCGTGCTGTCCATCCTCATCATGTTTCACGGGCTGATCGGTCAGGTCTCCGACGACGTGCATTTCCGCGTGGAGCAGTCCGTCAGCCAGCGGATGGCTTTGCAGGACGGCATGACCGATTTTAAGAGCGCGCAGGCGCTGGAACAGAAGCTGGCCGCGCTGCATCAGCACGCGCATGAGCTCTCCAACGCCGCCCTCGCCTATGTCCACCTGCTGGATTTGAAGGCCATCAACGACCTGCACGGCATGAAGGCGGGCGACGAGGCCGTCGTCGCCGCGGCGCAGTGCATCTCAAGCGCCTTCCCGGAGCACGCCGCGTGGGAAACGTCGTTCTACCGCGTTTCGGGGGACGAATTCGCCGTCGTGCAGCTCAACCCCATTCTCCCGATGGAAACGCTCGAAGCCAAGCTGCATGAAAACGCCATGCGCCTGAACCGGCGGGACGGAAAGACGCACGGCGCGCTCCGTCTGGCCTGCGGATACAGCCTTCTGCGCGCGCCCGACGGGGAGCCGCAGACCGTCAGTAACTGGAAGGAAAGCGCAAACGCCATGCTGCAAACCCGCCTGTCATCTGAAAAAATGGGGGGTTGACGCATGAGGACGTTTAATTCGGACTTTCTCTGGTGCGCCCTGCTGCTGCTGTCGCTGATTCTGCTGCACATCAGCCGCCGGAAAGCGAAGGTCGTCAACCTGAACAACCGCATCTTCCATGATATCGTCGTCCTCGGCCTGCTGGACGTCGTCTTCGATCTCGTCAGCAACGGGTTCATTGCCCGATGCACCGACTCGTTCTGCATCGGCGCGGAGCTCACGACGAACGTGTTCTTTCTGTTTCAGGCGCTCCTGCCCTTCTCCCTGCTCTGCTACATCCAGGTGCTGATTGAAAACCGGCGGCTCTCGGCGCGCGAGCTGCTCGTCATGGCCGTGCCCACCCTGGCGCTGGCCTTTATCATCCTGACCAACCCCTTCACCGACGCGCTGTTTTATTTTGACGCGCGGGGCTATCGGCACGGGCCGCTCTACTACGCTATGTATGTCAGCGCCGCGCTGCACCTGCTGACCGCGCTGATTCTGACCGTCGTTTACCGCAGGTCGCTGGGCAAAGACCGCACCCTCGCGCTCGTCGAGACGTTCGCCTTCGCCGTCGGCGGCGTCATCTTTCAGGCGCTCCATCCGCAGGTGCTGACGACCGGGTTCGGCATGAGCCTGTCCATTCTGGCGATGTTCACCACCATCAACAACCCGCAGGCCAACACCGACAGCCTCACCGGCCTGTACGATAAGCAGTTCCTCCTGCGCCGCGTGGACGAGATGCTCGCGCAGGAAAAGCCCTTCCACGTCCTGGCCGTCTACCTTTACAGCCTCGTTTCCGTCAACAGAACCTACGGCATGCAGGGCGGCGACGCGATGCTCCAGCATATCGCAAAGCAGCTTCAATCCGTCTGCGGCACCCCCGTCTTCCGCCTGACCGGCAAGCGCTTTTTGATCCTCACCGAGTCCCTGAAGGAATACGACGAAGACCTCTCCGGCGTTCGCGCCCTGTTTGAGGGGCGCGGCACGGACGCCCCCGGCGCATCCTCCGTCATCCTCTGCGGCGTTCCCCACGCCGAGCGCCTGGGCTCCGGCGGCGACGTGATGGCCTATATCGAATACCTCGACGGCCTGCCCGCGCCCAACGGCTCCACCTGCGTCGTGCAGGCCAACGCCAACACGATGCGCAGCTTTCTGTACAACCGGCAGGTCGAGCAGTTCCTCGGCCGCGCCGTCACGGAAGACCTGTTCGAGGTGTACTATCAGCCGGTCTATTCCATCCGCAAAAAGCGCTTCGTCACCCTCGAGGCGCTCAGCCGCCTGCGCCATCCCGAGCTGGGCTGGATTTCGCCGGACGTGTTCATCCGCCTGGCCGAAAAGAACCGCCTGATCGACGCGCTCACGGATTTGCAGCTCCGCCGCGTCTGCCGCTTCCTCAAGATCCACGAGGACGTCGCGCGGCAGATCGACAACGTGAAGGTCAACCTCTCCGCCATCAACCTGATGCAGGAGAACTGCGCCGAGCGCCTCATCGCCATTGTGGATGAATACGCCCTGCCGCACCGCCTGTTCCAGTTTGAAATCACCGAGACCGTCGCCACCGAATACTCAAGCCGCCTCAGCCGCGCCGTCGATGCCTTCAGCCAGGCCGATATCGGCCTGTGCCTTGACGATTTCGGTTCGGGCTTCGCCAACCTGAACACCGTCACGCACCTGCCGTTTTCGGCCATCAAGCTCGACCGCTCGCTGCTCTATCACATCCGCACCGACGCGCGCGCCGCGCTGTTTTACCAGAGCATCGTCTCCACCTTCCAGCGGATGGGCTATGCCGTCATCGCCGAGGGCGTGGAGACCGAGGAAGAGGTCGCGCTGCTGAAAACATGGAACGTCGATCTGATTCAGGGCTATTATTTCTCCCGCCCGCTCCCCGAGCCGATGCTGCTTGAGCTGCTCAAGGAGGAGCGGGGGTGATACGCCTTCTGCCGCTTACTCCTTCCGCCGTCTGCGGACGGTCCCCCTCCCTCGAGGAGGGAGGTATGGGGGTTTCGCCGGTCAAGGCCTCCGGCCTTGCCGTCGATTGCACATAGGGGCTTTGCGGTCGCCCCTATAACCCTTCGCGCGCCCTCACGAAACCTCGTATACAACCCCGGGTGCAGGGTCGAAACCCTGCTCGTTTTAATGGGGGTTATGGGGTTCCTAGGGGATTTAAGGGGGAGAAGTCGAAATCTCCCCCTAATCCCCTAGGCCTAGCAGAGCGCGCTTACTCCTTCCACCGTCTGCGGACGGTCCCCCTCCCTCGAGGAGGGAGGTCTTGGGGCTTCGCCGATCAAGGCCTCCGGCCTTGCCGTCGATTTCATATAGGGGCTTTGCGGTCGCCCCTATAACCCTTCGCGCGCCCTCTCGAAACCTCGTATACAACCCCGGGTGCAGGGTCGAAACCCTGCTCGTTTCAAAGGGGGGTATGGGGTTCCTAGGGGATTTAAGGGGGAGAAATTCGAAATCTCCCCCTAATCCCCTAGGCCTAGCGGAGCACGTCCCCGCATAGCCCGCAGGCTATGCAATCGTCCATGAAAAGAACTTCATATGCTTCATATGCCTGATATGCATCATATGCCCAACACACATCAGGCATATGATGTTTTTTTGAAAAATCAAAGCCGTTTCGCATTTCCGGGTTGACAATCACACATCACTTTCATACAATGTAATGTGTGATTGTCGAATCGAGGTGAGAAACATGACCGCGAAGGAGAAAATTGAATCGCTGCTGGAATCGTCGGCGGACGGCACAATCACCGCGGCGCAGGTGACGGAAGCCGGGCTGCACCGTGGCGTTTTACAGGAGCTCGTCGAGCGCGGCGAATTATACCGCTTCGGGCGCGGCCTGTATGTGCGGAGCAGCGCGTGGGAAGACGACTTTTCCCTCTTGCAGCACCGATATGGGCGCGGAATCTATTCAAACGACACCGCGCTGTATCTGCTGGGCTATTCAGACCGCACCCCGGCAAAATATACGATGACCTTTCCCAAGGGCTATAACGCGCCGTCTCTCCGTCAGGAAAATCTGATCGTCAGGCGCGTCGTGCCGGAAAATTACATGTTCGGCCAAACGCAAATCGCGTCCCCGTCCGGCAATCCCGTCCGCGTCTACGATTTGGAACGGACGCTTTGCGACATCCTGCGCGGCGGCGGCAGCGACATTCAGCTTGTCGGAGAAGCCATGAAACGCTATGCCGCCTCCAGGGACAAGAACATGCACAAACTAATGCGGTATGCGGAACGGCTTCGCGTCAAGCCCAAGGTGATGCGCTACATGGAGATTTTGCAATGATAACCAAAAATCCGATGCAACTGAAAGCCTTTATCAAAAACAAATCGGCACAGAAGCATATTTCAGCGCAGCTCGTCATGCAGAACTATATGCTCGAACGGCTGCTGGAACGCATTTCGCTTTCGCCCTATCGGAGAAACCATTAAAACAATCATAGACGCCATCATGGCGCAAACTTCATATTCTTCATATGCATCATATGCCAGACACACATCAGGCATATGATATTTTTTTTGAAAAACAGGGTTTTACAAAAGTTTTGATGTACTTGTTAGAATCGCAAATGGGAACAAATGTGTATAGGATGGACAAGCATTGCACACGTACTCCTTCCACCGTCTGCGGACGGAGCACGCGCTCCGCTAGGCCTAGGGGATTAGGGGGAGATTTCGAATTTCTCCCCCTTAAATCCCCTAGGAACCCCATAACCCCCATTGAAACGACCAGGGTTTCGACCCTGGACCCGGAGTTGTATAAGAATCTTCGAGAGGGCGCGCGCAGCCCCCAGACCTCCCTCATCGAGGGAGGGGGACCGCCGCAGCGGTGGAAGGAGTCCGTGGGCGGTGGAAGAAGTTCCCACCATTTCCGTTGATTTCCTGTTTTCTGTGAGAAGACAGTTGAATCTTGTTTCTGTTTTTTGCCCGACAGGGGAGAGGAGGATATGGGCATCCATCGGTTACGCTCCGCGGCGCAGAGGATCGACAGGCCGCCGGGCGAACGAATCCGAACATACGAGGGAGGAATTATTTTATGACCGGTATTCCGTTGATTATCGCCTTTTTCATCATGGTCGTCGTGATGATCGTCGCCATTTCGAAATTTAAGATTCATCCGTTCCTGTCCATCATGGGCGTGTCGCTGATTCTGGCGCTGCTGGCGCTGCCGCTGGCCAAGGTGCCGGGCACCATCGGCGCGGGCTTCTCGGGCACGTTCTCCTCGCTGGGCATCGTCATCATTCTGGGCGCGATGATCGGCTTCTTCCTGGAAAAGACCGGCGCCGCGCTCACCATGGCCGACTGGGTCATCCGCCGCGTGGGCGACAAGCACCCGGAATTGGCCATCCTGCTGATGGGCTGGATCGTCTCCATTCCCGTGTTCTGCGATTCCGGCTACGTCATCCTCAACCCGATTCGAAAGGCCATCGTCAAGAAGACCGGCGTTTCCGCCGTCGCGATGGCGGTCGCGCTGAGCGCCGGCCTGTACACCTCGCATGTGTTCATCCCGCCGACGCCGGGCCCGATCGCCGCGGCGCAGTCGCTGGGGCTTGAAAGCCACATGCTGATGGTCATTCTGGTGGGCTTCCTGGTCTCCATCCCGTCTCTGGCGGCGGGCTACTTCTACGCGCGCTACATCGGCAAGAAGGTTCACGCGGCCGATGAGGACAGCAACGAGACGACCAAGAGCTATGACGAGCTGAAGGCCGAGTTCGGCCAGCTTCCGGGCGCGGGCATCTCCTTTGCGCCGATCGTCATGCCGATCATCCTGATGGCCGTCAAGTCCATCGTGGATATGGCCAAGTGGACGGGGCTCTTCGCGCAGATTCTCCAGTTCCTGGGCACGCCGATGATCGCGCTGACCGTCGGTCTGATCATCTCCGTCGCGACGCTGTTCTCGGCGGGCAAGGGCAAGGAATTCTACGCGCTGGCGGATGAGACGCTGCGCACCGTCGGCCCGATCCTGTTCGTCACCGCCGCGGGCGGCGTGCTGGGCAAGGTCATCTCCGAAGCGGGCATCGTCACCTACATCACCGAGCATGCGTCCTTCCTGTCCAACGTCGGCATCTTCTTCCCGTTCATCATCGCGGCCATCCTCAAGACGGCGCAGGGCTCGTCCACCGTGGCCATCACGACGACGGCGGGCATTCTGGGTCTGTACTCGGCGGAAGGCTCCCTGATGAGCGCGCTGGGGCTGACCTCTCCGTTCGCCGCCGCGCTGACCGTCATGGCCATCGGCGCGGGCGCGATGACCGTTTCCCACGCCAACGATTCCTATTTCTGGGTTGTCACCAACTTCGGCGGCATGAAGGCCGAGGACGGCTACAAGACCCAGACGATGTGCACCCTGCTGATGGGGCTCGCCAGCATCGTGTTCATCTGGATCATCTCGCTGTTCTTCCACTAAAAACGCTTCTATCTGCAACATGAGACGGGATGGGATGCTGTCCATCCCGCCTTTTCATCCTGCTTTCAACCCAATACAAGGAGGTCGTCATGCATATGACGGAAGATGCAAAACGCATCATTGACGATTCGATTCGGGCGGTTCTGCCCGACGCCGCCGTTTACCGCGCGCTGGAAGGGCGGCGTTTTGACCGCCCCGTTACCGTGATCGCCATCGGAAAGGCCGCGTGGCGCATGGCGAACGCGGCGGCAAAGGCGCTGGGGGAGAACCTCCGCGAGGGCATTGTCATCACCAAATACGGCCACAGCGAGGGCGATATCCCGCGCATGACCATCTACGAGGCCGCCCACCCGATTCCGGACGAGGCCGGCGTGGCGGCGACGCGGGCGGCGCTGGCGCTGGCGGATCGCATGACCGCGCAGGACGAGGTGATTTTCCTGGTCTCCGGCGGCGGCTCGGCGCTCTTTGAGCAGCCGCTTGAAGGCGTGACGCTGGACGACTGCGCGGAGATCACGCGGCAGCTTCTGGCCTGCGGCGCGGACATCGTGCAGATCAACACCATCCGCAAGCATCTTTCCGCCGTCAAGGGCGGCCGCTTTGCCCAGCGCTGCGCGCCCGCGCATGTGCTGGCCATCGTGCTCAGCGACGTGCTCGGCGATTCGCTGGATTCCATCGCTTCCGGGCCGTGCTATCCGGATCGCTCCACCTGCCGGGATGTTGAGCAGCTCATCGAGCGCTATCATCTGGTCATCCCGCCGCACGTTCTGCCCGCGCTGCAAACGGAAACGCCCAAGCAGCTTCATAACGTGGAGACGCAGATCACCGGCAACGTCCGCGCCCTTTGCGACGCGGCGAAGGCCTCGGCCGAGGCGCTGGGCTATCGCACGCTGACGCTGACGACGACACTCAACTGCGAGGCGCGGGAAGCGGGCGCGATGCTTGCGTCCGTCGCGCGGGAAATCCGCCAGAGCGGCCAGCCGCTCGGCGCGCCCTGCGCCGTGATCCTCGGCGGAGAAACCGTCGTGCATTTGCGCGGCAAGGGCAAGGGCGGGCGCAATCAGGAGCTGGCGGTCGCCGCCGCCGCGGGGATCGACGGCCTGCCGAACACCCTGATTTTCTCCGTCGGCTCGGACGGTACGGACGGCCCGACCGACGCGGCGGGCGGCCTTGTGACCGGCGAATTTGCCGCGCGCTGCCGCGAAAAGGGGCTCTCCATCGAAAAGACGCTGGCCGATAACGACGCTTACAACCTTCTGCGCCAAACGGACGGCCTGATCGTCACCGGCCCCACGGGCACCAACGTGTGCGACCTGACCATGCTGCTGGTGAAGTGACGGGCGCGGAAAGCGGCTGAAACCGCGAGAAAAACAGAAAAAACAGCAAGACTTCGTGAAACGTGAATTTCGCGAAGTCTTGTCTGCGTTATGGATTTAGAACCGGGCGGAGGCGGTTATTTCAGCTCTCCGCGCTTTTCCTGCGCCCAATGATCGACAATGACGCTGGGCGCATAGACGAAAATCATATGCATGTCCTCGCTGCCGGTGTTTACGAGCGCATGCTTCTTCATGGAGGGAATAAACACGCAGTCGCCAGGGCCGATGGCCTGCGTTTCTCCGTCTACCGTCATCCGACCCGTGCCTTTGATGATCGTGTAGGATTCGACCGTTTCGTGCTCGTGCTCGGGAATTTTGCCGTTCGGGTCAATGACCACATAGCCCTGACAAAACTTATCCCCCGTTATCGCCCCGTTCTGGCCGATGACGACGCGCGTGCGCCGGCCGGCCGGGAATCGCGTTCCTTCCAGATCAAAAATGTGAACCTTTTCCATGGTTATTCTCCTTTCGGCTCGGCGTTCTCGATTCGCCTGACGGATTGCCGCTCAACCAGCTTCGCCTTATAATAGGTGATCGAGCCTTCGCCGAACTCGCGCGTGTTGATTTGATACATCAGGTTATTGAAAATTACCTTCAGGGTATCGTAGGTGGCATGGCGTATGGTCGTCAGCGGAGGCGCCATATACTTGGCCGTCGGAATGTCGTCAAAGCCCATCACGGAAACATCATCCGGGATGTGCAGGCCGCAATCCAAGATGCCCCGATAGACGCCGAAGGCCATGTTGTCGTTGAACATAAAGACGGCGGTTGGCCTGTCCGGCAGATTCATCAACCGGACGGTTTTTTCATAGATGTCGTCTTCATCAAGATCCCGCTGAATAAACGGCTTATAATCCGTCACGCCGGCGTCTTCAAAGGCTTTTTCGCAGCCGCGCAGCCGCTCGACGTTGTACTGCCGATGCGTATTATTCATGTAGAGGGCAATCTTTCGATGTCCCATATTCAGCAGATAGCGGATGGCGATGTTTGTCGCCTCTTCGTTGCAGATGTTGATGCAGGGCGCGTTGATATCAAAGGTACGGTTGATGATGACCATGGCGATTCGCTCGGCGTATTCCCGAACAAATTCGACGTCTTCCGTGGACGGAACGTACAGAATACCGTCTACGCACAGGCGCTGAAGCGTTTCAAAATAATTTTTTTCCCGCTTTGCGTCGCCCTGCGCGTCGCACAGAATAATGGAATACCCGGCTTCCATGGCCAAATCTTCAAGCGTTTTGACAATCTGCGGATAATAGGGGTTGACGATGTCCGGAATAATCAGGCCAATCAGGCGCGCACTGCCGGATTTGAGCATCTGCGCCGTCATGTTCGGCTTATAATTCAGTTTTTTAACCGCCTGAAGCACCTTTTGGCGGGTTTCGGGCGAAACCTTCGCGCTGCCGGTCATCGTTCTGGATACCGTGCTGAGCGATACGCCGCAATACTCGGCTACATCTTTGATTCCAGCCATGTCATCTTCCCCCGTGCGATCCGCTTTCAGCGACGATGAAACGTATCGCCTTCCCTGTATTTTTTCCATGCCGTTTCAAACCATTGATCGCTGTCCGGAAGCCCCCGAACCGGCCGCCACGTTACGCGGCACGATTCCGTTTTTCGATCATAGACGATTTCCTGAAGGCGCACGGTATCCGTCTGTTTTGTGACGTTTCGAAAACACTCCGCCACCCCTTCATGCGGCAAGGTACCATTTTTATTATACACTAAATAGGAATTTCTGGAAACACCTATTTGCCTTATATAGTCGTCAATCGCGCTCAGGTATACGAACTGGGCGATCAAAAGCTCCCGCAGGCGGAAAAAATCCGGCAGCCTGCGCTTGTCCGTCAGCCCGTGCGCCCGGCTTAGGCGGCTTTGCTGCGCCCTGTTTTCTCGCAGCGCCGTTTCGACGCCCTCCTGAGAACGGATGAATGCCCCGTATTGGGTCATTCGGCGGCGAAGCGCTTCTGTTTCCTGCTTCACGTCGATCGGCTGCTGACAGTCGGTCTCCTCGATGAGCCGCTGGATTTCGCCGATGGCCTCGGCCTGTTCGCAGAGAAATGCTTCCCGTTCTGGCACGGACGGCGCGTCATGGTGCACGATATACTGCGCGGCGCGGAGGCCGCCGACCTGACCGGCGTTCAGCGCCGTTCCGCCCGGCCGATACACGCCGTGGCTGCCGTTCACCTCGCCGATGGGGAACAGGCGGTTGATTTCGCTCTCCCACCATTCGTTTCCGGCGATGCCGCCGTTATTGTGCTGCGCGCAGATGGAGACCGCGATTTTCTCTCTGGACAGATCAATGCCGTGATCCAGATAGGTTTGAATCGACGGCGGATTCATTCTGGCCAGCCGCTTGAACGGCGTTTCCAGCAGCGCGCCGCAGTTTTCCAGATAGCGCCTCGCTTCCTCCGACAAACCGGAAAAATCGGGCTTTCCGTCTTTTTCCAGCGCCGCCGAATTTCGCGTAAAATCCAGATAGACGCGGCGGCCGCGGATGATTTCCTCCTGATAGATCAGGATGTCAATGAAGGAAGAACCCTCTCCCCCGGCCTTTCTGGGGTCAAACGGCCATTGATAGCCCTTGAGGAAGATCGCGTTGAGCATGTTCTGCGGCGTGCTGAACGCATCCAGCAGAAATTCCCGCTCGTCCTCGCCGCGCGCATCCACCGATACATAGCGCGGAAGGCACTGCTGGAACGAGCCGGAAAGATTCCAGCGGAATCTGGTCGAAGCGACGCCGTATTGGGATTCCGTCAGATTTTTCCCTTTCGCGCCCGCTTCGAACAGAAGCCCCGTCGCGCCGCTGTGCGCGTAGGGATATACGCTGGCCTGATACATGCCCGCTTCGCCGCCCGTGGCCCAGACCACGTTCGCGGCCGCAAAGACGACGAGCTGCGCATCCTCCGGCGCGGAAAGATCGAGCGCAATCACACCCGCCGCCGCCGCTTCCCCGTTTTCCATGCGGGTCAGCAGGCGTACCGCCAGATGGCGATCCCAGACGGGAATCTTCGCCTCCGTCACCCGCTTTTCGAGCGCTTCCGTCATGTATTTGGACGTGTACGGTCCGGCCGACGTCCCGCGGTTGATGGGATCGTGATCCGTTTTATAACCGATGTATTCGCCGCTTTCATTGATCGGGAACGGAACCCCAAGCTCGACCAGATGGAAGAAGGAACGAATGGAATTGGCCGCTTCCGCCAGCGCGATATCGCCGTCCACACAGCCGCCCTCAAACAGCGTAGCGGCCATTTGGCGCACGCTGTCCTGAACCTCTCCGCCCAAAGAAAGCTTGTAATAGGTCTGTTTATCCGATCCCGTATTTCGGGAAGTGCCCATTCGCATCCCTTCGGTTATGATGGCGATGTCCGTCTGCCCCATTTCGTGCAGGCGAAGCGCCGCATTCAGCCCCGCCGCGCCGCTTCCGACGACGATCGTGTGATACCGCCTGAAAACGACGCTCTTTTCTGCCTTCTTTTCTTCCATATCCTCACCATTTACAGGCGGCGAATATGAAATCCGCCGTCTACATCTATGTAATTTCCCGTTGTATACGCGAAGTCGTCCGAGCAGAAGGCCCGAACCGCGCGCGCCACGTCTTCCGGCTGCCCCCACCGCGCGATGGGGAACGCGCCCGCCTCAATCAGGCGGTTGTATTTTTCCTGCACGGCGGCGGTCATGTCGGTTTGAATCACGCCTGGGCGAACCTCATAAACGCGGATGCCCTCGCCGGCCAGCCGATCAGCAAACAGCCGGGTCAGCATGGATATGCCTGCCTTGGACACGCAGTATTCGCCCCTGTTGACCGAAGAGACCTCCGCCGAGCAGGAAGAAATATTGACGATAATGCCGGGCTTCCTGGCCTGTATCATCCGGCGGGCCACCGCTTGGGTCATAAACATGTTGCCCTTTGTGTTGGTGCCCACGACGTAATCAAAGCTCTCCTCCGTCATTTGGAGCAAATCGCTGCGCTCCTTCGGCGCAACGCCTGCGTTGTTGACTAGCACGTCGATCCGGCCGTGCCGCTCCGCCACCTCGTCCACCACGCGGAGCCGATCTTCGGTGTTTGCGATATCGCCCGCGTGCCAGCTGTACGAAACGCCGGCCTCGCGCAGCTTCTGCGTGCTCTGCGGATAGGCGGATTCCGGCTTGGTCGCCATGATGGCCACCGCATAGCCGGAGCGCCCCAGTTCAAGGGCGATGGCCAGCCCGATTCCCCGGCTTCCGCCGGTTACCAATGCCGTTTTCATAAGCGTCCCCCGTTTACTTCATCAGCAGATTCGGCAGCGCCATCGTCAGCCCCGGAATATAGGTGACCAGCAGCAGCACAACCAGCATCGGAACATACAGCGGCAGCGTCGCTTTGGAAACGCTCTCGATCTTGCGCCCCGCAATCGCGCAGCCCGTAAAGAGCGCCGTGCCGACCGGCGGCGTGCACAGGCCGATGCCGAGATTGAGCATCATCACCACGCCGAACTGAACCGGATCCATGCCGAAGCTCTTGACCACCGGCAGCAGAATCGGCGTCATAATGAGCACCAGCGGCGTCAAATCCATAAAGCAGCCGAGCACGAGCAGGATGATGTTAATCAGCAGCAGGATGACGTATTTGTTCGTGCTCACGCTGAGCAGGAAGTTTGTCGCAATCTGCGGCACGTTCAGGTACGTCATCATCCAGCCGAAGGCGCCCGCCGCCGCGATCAGGCCGTAGATCATCGCAAGGGTTTTGACCGTTCGACCCAGAATGGCCGGAATATCCTTGAGCGTCATCTGACGGTACACGAACAGGCCGATAAACGCGCAGTACAGGCAGGCAATCGCCGCGGATTCCGTCGTCGTGAAGACGCCGGCGGAAACGCCGCCGATGACGATGACCATTGCCAGCATGGCCAGCACCGTATCTTTGGTCACGGCCAGTGCTTCCTTCAGCGGAAGCTTTTTTCCCTTGCCGTAGTTCTTCTTCTTGGAGATGAAGTAGCAGCAGATCATCAGGCTCACGCCCAGCAGAATGCCCGGCACATATCCCGCGCAGAACAACTTGCCGACCGATACGCCGCCCGCAACCATGGCATAGAGCACCATGTTGTGCGACGGCGGAATAATCAGCCCCTGACAGGCGCTCGTCACCGTGACAGCCGTTGAAAAATCGACGTCATAGCCCGCGTCCGTCATCATCGGGATTTCAATGACGCCCAGCGAGGAGACATCCGCAATGGCGGAACCGGAAATGCCGCCGAAGAGCATCGAGGCCAGCACGTTGACATGCGCCAGACCGCCCGTAAAACGGCCGACGCACACATCCGCAAATTTCAGCAGACGGCTCGAAATGCCGCCCTGCGCCATCAGCTCGCCCATCAGGATAAAGAACGGAATAGCCAGCAGGGTAAACGAATTGAGCTGCTTGCACATCTGCTGCACCATCGTCATAACCGGGATATCCAGATACAGCATGGCCAGGCTGGTGGAAATGACCATGGAAAACGTGATCGGGCATTTGATGACCAGCAGAAAAACGAAGGTCAGAAGCAAAATCGCAATGGCGATACCGTTCATGTTCAGGCTTCTCCTTTCTTTTGCGCGTCCGTTTCGTCTTCGATGACCAGCATCTTCATCAGCACGAAATAGATCATCGTGACGCCCGCAACCGGAATCATCAGATACATCACGCAGGCCGGCCAGCGCGTGACCGTCATTTTAGAATGTGTCGTCGAAAGGATGAGGGCCGTGCCGTAATAGGTAAAAAACACGCCGACCAGCAGCAGCAGAATCCGGTTCAGGCAATCCAGCGCCTTCTGAACGGCTTTGGGAAACATGCTGAAGAACAGCTCCACCTTGATATGCAGCCCTTTGTCCACGCCGATGCTCAGCCCCAGAAAAGCCATCCAGATGGTCAGGAGCAGCGCGACTTCCTGATTCCAGCGGATATTGGATTTGAAAATGTTTCTGGCCACAACCTGTGCGCTGACAATGCCCACCACGGCGACAAGCGAGATCCGCGCGTAGCCGAATATGATTCTGTAAATCCACCTGTAAATCAATAGAAGCGTTTTTTTCAGCTTTTCCGTCATACGCGATTTCAACTCCTATTCCCTTTCAGAGAAAGAAGACGGAGCGGATACGCAATTCCGCTCCGTCCTCTCCATGTTTTTTTATTCGGCCGCGGCCTGAATCTGATCAACCAGGTCGGTGTACTTGCCGCCTTCGTAGCTGTACCAGATCGGCGTGCAGGCGTCGCGGAATTCAGCCGCTTCCTCGTCGGTCGGGGTGTAGATTTCAACCTTGCCCGTGTCCAGCAGCTTCTGCTCGTTTTCCTTCTCCGCATTGGCCCAGAGCTCTTTCTGGTATTCCCAGGAATCCAGCGCGGTCTGGTCGATAATCGCAAGATCCTCTTCGCTCAGCTTTTCGCGGGTTTTCTGGCTCATAACCAGAATGTCGACCGAACGGGTGTGGTCGTCCTTGATGTAATACGGGGCGACCTCATAGAAGGACATATCCAGATAATTGACGATGGAGTTCTCCGCCGCGTCGCAAACGCCGGTCTGCAGGGAGGAGTAGCACTCGGAATACGCAATGGCGATCGAGCTTGCTCCCAGCTTTTCAACCATGGACATCATCAGCTCGGATTCCTGCACGCGAACCAGCATGCCCTTCATATCCGCCGGGGAATGAATCGGCTTGGAGCTGAAGAAGCAGCGGGAGCCCGCATCGTAGTACGTCAGGCCGTAGAGACCGACATTCTTCATCGCGTCGCCGCGGAGGATGCCCATGCCGATTTCGCCGCCGTGCACCTTCCAGAAATGCTCCAGATCGGTGTAGATATACGGCATCATCAGCGCGTTGTAATCATCGACAAAGTTGGTCATCGTGGAAAGGTCGGCCTTGATGATATCCATGCCGCCATACTGCGCCTGCTCCAGACAGGAAACCGCGTCGCCCAGCGTGCCGTTGTTGTACACCTGAATCTCGATTCGGCCGTTCGTGCGTTCCTTCACCTGCTCGGCGAACCACTCGCACGCCTGCGTCGTCACGTTGCCATCCGGCTGGTTGTTGGAGAGACGGAGGGTAATCGTATCGTCGGCCATCGCCGTGCCGAGCCCGAGCACCATCATCATAGACGCCGCAATGGCGATCATTCTTTTTTTCATGTTCTTCTTCCTTTCATTATCTTGCGGTATATCCGCCGTCCACCGGGATCATGGCGCCGGTGATATAATCAGAAGCCTGCGAGGCCAGAAAAACGGCAATGCCTTCAAAGTCGTCCGGATTGCCCCAGCGCCCCATGGGGATGCGCTCGTTGATCGGCCTGCTTTTTTCGGGATTGTTGTAAACCGCCCGAGTCAATCCGGTCAGGATGTAGCCCGGCGCCAGCGCGTTGACGCAAATGCCATACGGCGCCAGCTCGTTGGACAGCGCCCGCGTCAGGGAAAGCATGCCGCCCTTGGAACAGGTGTAGCCGCTGACGTCCACACCGCCAAACGTCGAAAACAGAGAAGCCGTGTTGATGATTTTGCCACGGCAGCCCCTTTCCTTAAAATGGTTCGCTGCCTTTTGCGCCATCAGAAACGCGGATTTCAAATTGACGGCAATCACGCGGTCGAACACGTCTTCCGGATAGGTCAACACGCTTTCGCGATGCTGCATGCCCGCGTTGTTAAACAGGATATCAATATGTTGATTTTCTTCAACAGCCAAATGCCATACTTCGTCGATCATGGCGCTGTTTGATAAATCTACACGGTAAAGCTGACATTCACCTCCGACCTCTTCCACTTTTTGCTTTGTTTCGGAAAGATCCGCGATGTCAAACGCCAGGATTTTTGCGCCCGCCTTGGCCAGCCCCACAGCGAGGCCCTGACCGATGCCGGTCGCGCACCCGGTAACCACCGCGTTCTTCCCTTCCAACGAAAACAGATTCGTCTTCTTTTCCTCCTTTCTCTGCACACAATGAAAGCGTTTTCCTTTGTTAATCGAATAATATCACATGAAAACGCTTTCATCAATACCGTTTGAATAAAAAGAGGCTGTTTTTTTTTTCGTTTTTTTCGTTTTCAAAAAAATAGCAGGCTCAGCCCGCCTAGCCCGCCTCAGACTGTAGACAAAAAGCTATTCTCCCCCCGAAGGGGGAGAATAGCTCAGACTGTCGAGAGGAAATCCCTCCCGGCGGGGGTTTTTGTTATTCCGCTGTCTGCGTCAGCGTTGCGCCGACGATGGCCTGCGTCCACGTCTGGTTTTCCGTCACGCGGTAGTTTTGCAGGCGGGTCGTGTAGAAATCAAAGTACACGTTGGAGTAGACCGGGATCGCGGGCAGAACCTCCGTCCAGCGCTCCTGGAAGGCGACCCACTTCTGGCAGTAGCTCAGCACGTCGCCCGGCTCCGTCTTGCGCATGTCTACGGCGAGCTGGGCGAGCTTCTTATCGCGAATGCCCGTGCGGTTGACGGTCTTCACGTAGGCCTCGTCCGTCGAGTACGTCGTGCTCGGGTCGAAGACGGTGCCGAAGTTCGTCGCCAGATAGATCATGTCGCAGTCGCGCGCCACGCGGCGGTAGTAGATATCCAGCAGCTCGTTCATCGGAACGGCCTTGACCGTCAGGCGGACGCCGATGGAAGCAAGGTTTTCCGTCAGCGTCGCGTTCAGCGCGTCGCCCACGGCGTTCCCCTCCGGATAAATCAGCGTCAGGTCGAGCGCGACGGTCTTGCCGTCGATCTTCTTGGCGCGGATGCCGTCCTTACCGAGCCGCCATTCGTCCTGATCCAGCAGCTTGGCCGCCTGATCGAGGTCGAGCGGGTAATCCTTGAGCTTGTCGAGGGACAGCGCGTCCCACTGGGCGACGGTCTTCTCGTAGGCCGCGGTCTCCTTGGCGGTCGCGTTGGCCGGAAGATCGACGACGGGCGGCTGAATCGTGCCCGCGGCGAGCTGATACATCCACTGGCCGATGCCGAAATAGCCGTTGGCCTTCAGGCCGAAGTTGCCCGTGTAGGCCTTCACCAGCGCGTCGCGGTCGAAGCAACTCGCAATCGCCTGGCGAACCGCCTTGCCGGAGACCGTCTGGCGCTCGCAGCTAAAGCTGATCATGCTCAGGCCGCTGCGCGGGTAGTTCGCCACGGAGAACGGCTGATCCGCAGTGGATTGAATCCCCTTGCTGATCGTATCGGCGGCCACCATCTTGTTGAGCAGATCGACTTCGCCGCTGAGCAGCAGGTCGATGGCCTCGTCGTTGGCGACCGAGCGATAGACGATGGTTTCGATGGTCGGCTTTTCGCCGTCCTCGTTGCCCTTGTAATACGGGTTGATGGCAAAGCTGGCCGTGCCGCTCTGCGCGTCGTAGCGCGTCAGGGTGTACGGGCCGCTGACGACGGACGGGTGGCTCATGTAGCCGGTGGCCGCGTCCAGAATCGTCTTTTGAAGCAGCGCCGCGGTGAAAAGCGCGTCGCCCGTGCCGCCGGCATTGACAATGCCCACGCCCTTTTCGGTATCGACCACCTTGCAGCCCGGCGCAAGGACGCTGATGGGATACGGGCTGTAATCAAACAGCGCCATCTCGTAGAAATACGGTTCGTAGGCCTTGCTGATCGTAATCGACATCTGCGTGTCGCTCAGCAGGCGCACGCCGCGCAGGACGGACGATTTGCCGGACTGGTACGCATTCATCCCCAGAATCGCGCCGACGGCGGCGGACTGCCCGCCCAGCTTCGCCAGCTCCGGCGAGGCCGTCAGCAGGATGGAAAACGCATAATCCTTCGCGGTGATCGCGCTCCCGTCGGAGAACTTCAAATCGCCGTAGAGGTCGAACGTGTACACGCGGTTGTTCTGCGCGTCCCTGGAGACGGCCATGCCCGCGACCACGCTGTCGTTGATCTGGTATGTGCCGGTTTCGTGATCCCAGCTCATCAGATTATAGCCGTGCAGCAGCGCCCGAACGTCTATATCCGCGGTGTTGCTGCCGAACAAATCCGTGAAGAACGCGCCGCTCATCGCCGTTGTGCTGCCGACAACCAGTTGATTTTCCGCCGCCATCGCGACGCAGCCCGTCAACATCCACAGAGCGAGCAACAAGGTGAGGATTTTTTTCATGGCCTTCTTCCTCCTGTTGTTGTAGTACGGAGAGACCGCATCCGGCGGGCACAGCGCGCGCCGGATACGGTGAAAGGGTTACTCGAAGCAATCGCCCACGTTCATGGTGATGTTGCCCAGGCCGAGCGGCACACCGTAGTCATCCAGGTTCACGCCGTCGGCGGTGTAGATGACCGTCACCTTGATATCGCGATTGTAGATCGTGCCGCTGACCACGGTTTCGGAGGCCGTGTAGCCCGCGATGACCGGGGACGTGATATCAAACGTTTCGCCGTTCTTCAGGCCGCCGCGGTTGTAGGAAGCCGCCGCGCGCTTGCCGTTCTGATAGACGTAGCTGATCGTCAGGTTGAACGTGCGCCGCGGTTCCGGCTTCGGCTTCTCGGTCACGGTCAGCGTGCCCACGGACAGCGCAATGCTGTAGTTGGCCGCATTGAACGCGCCGGTCGTCGTATACTGGATGGCGTTCGGGGTGCTGCCCACGTTGGTGATGGAGCCGGTCGCCTCCGCCTTCGCCAGTTCGCCCGGAACGAAGCCGTCGCCGGTGATCGTCACGGCCGGGCGGGTCAGCGCCGAGCCGTCATACGTCTTGGTCGCGGACTGCGAGGTGATCAGCACGCTGCGCTTATTGATAATCAGCTTGCCCGGAAGAATGGTGCGCGCGTACATCTCGGAAACGTCCTTGTTGTTCGCATCGACAATCTTGATCTTTTCCGGGTCGAGGGTCAGTTCATAGCTTCCGGCGTTCACGCCGCTGCCAATCACCGCCGCGGAGAGCTTGTGGCCTTCCAGCAGCTTGCCGGACGTGATTTCCACATCCTTGCCGGTGATCGCCGCGCCGTTATAGGTCGCCGTCACGTCCTTCGGTTTGATGGTGATCGGGGAGAACGTCGGGGTTTCCACCTCGTCGCCGCCGTTCGGCTCTTTCGGCTCATCGCTCTTCGGGTCTTTGATCTTGTCGCCCGTCGCCGTCGCCGTGTTCAGAACAGAGCCTTTCAGCACGTCCGCTTCGGTGACGACGTATTCCGTGGTGAACGTCCTGGTTTCGCCAACGGGCAGCGTTTCGATGGTCGCGGTCAGCCCCGTCAGCGGGTCTTCGACCTTCACGTTCGTATACGGCACGTTGCCCGCGTTCTGAACCTTGATCGTGTAGGTGATCGTCTGCCCCAGCGCGGCCTTCTGCCCGTCCGGCACGTCGGAGGTCTTCGTCACGTTGAGCGTGGTATCCAGCTCAGCCGTGGTGACGGTATCTTCCGCCGTCCAGCTTCCGCCGCCCGTGAAGTCCGCCGTAACCGTGTTGTGGAAGACGCCCTCCAGAATGTCCTCCGATGTGATCGTGTAGGTCGCCTGAATCGTCCACGTTTCGCCCGGCTCAAGCGTCTTGGTGGCCGTTGTGCCAATCGCAGCGCCCTGCGGGTCTACAAACGTAACGCCCGGCTGTTCTTCCAGCGTGACCTCTTTCTGCTCGTTGTAGATGTTCGTGACGGAGACCGTGAAGGTGACCTTATCGCCCAGGTTGTAGAGGGATTGCGCGGTATCCGTGTCGATTTCCGTGCCGTGCTTCTTGGTGATGACATTGGCATCATCGACAGGATCGTCGGTGATGGTCAGCAGACCCGGAACGACCGCCGCAACGATGTAGTTACCCGTGGTATCGAGCTGTTTTTTCGGGAACTCCGGGTCTTCCGGGTTCGTGTTGAACGTGGCCGGATATTCGCCGACAAGCGTTCCCGTCGCGCCAGCGGTAATTCCCTCGAATGTCAGACCGTCAACCGAGCAGTCATAGCCGGAAACGCTCTTCGGCGTTCCATCATAAGTTGCCGTGGCGCTGTTCGCTTCCAGCGTGACGTTCTTATAATAGTAGAAAGTGATTACGTTCTTGGTCGAATCCGCGTCAATTGTGATCGTCTTGGGATCAGTCGATACCGGCGTGTAGCCCTCGGCCTCGACGGGGTGTTCCGTCACCTCTGCCTCGAACGTCTGGTCGTTCACGGTCTTGGAATCTGCGACCTTCTCGGTCGTCCCGTTCCAGTAGTAGTTCACCGTGTAGCTCAGGTCGTTCCGCTTCGTGTAGTAGACGTTGATCACGTTCTCGCCGGTTCCAATCGTCAGCGTTTCCGGATCCACGCTGTCGTAGTTGTAGCCGCTGATATCAATCTTTTCGTTTGCAGACGTGATCGTATCCTCGTACGTCATCCCGCCCTGAACCTTCTGATCGTGGAGCACCTTGTTTGTGACCTTCTCAAGGTAGTTCACCGTGTAGCTCAGGTCGGTTCGCTTCGTGTAGGTGACCGTTACCTCTACGTTGTCCGCAGGCATCGTCCCGCTCACAACGGGATTATCCGCCGTATAACCGGTGATGTCCGGCGATGTCACGCTGTAATAGGACTGATACGGAAGCGTTTTTTGGTAGCTTTTCGCCGCTTCGCTACCGTCTTCATACACATAGTTGATCGTCAGAGTATGATTGACCGACCCCTTATATTTATAGTAGAACTCTATTTGTTTCGTAACTTCATCGAACTTGAATGTTTTACCTAGATTATCATTTTTTCTTTTTAGTTCATAAATTTTGCCGTCTTTCGTAGTAATGGTTTCAGGCACATCTTTGCCTTTCTCATACGTTATCTCTTGTCCCCACGTGCCTTCAATGGCCTTTGAACCTATCTGCGTCCCACTAGAGTTTTCGACCTTAAATACAAGCCTATGGATAGGCGTAACATCTTTAAGATTTACCAGAATGTCCAAATGCCAAGTCGGAGCGTTTCCTGTTTCGGGATAATCTGTCGCACCGGAACAGGCCTTAAAACCATGAGCCCCATCTGTACTCCAAATAGGGGTGTTCCTCACTGGGATGTTTGTATTTTTTTCAAAATGAAATGCACTAGATTGAATGAGCGACTGAGCGTTAAGACTGCCCAAATCATATCCTTGGGCGTTTCCGCCTCCATAAAGATTTCCCAGTGTGCCGATGGGGGACGGCATGGTTTGCGCATCAATATAACCAAGCGTATACCATCCGTCCTTGTTTACATTGATTCCGCCTACCGATCCCTTCAGAACTTTTGCATAAACATAAATCTTGTAGGAGCCATCCGGCCACGTTTCTTCCGGCCACGGCCACCACCCTATGCTCTGCACCGAATTACTATCCAGTTTCATCCCTTCCGCCAGCGCCCCCACCGGCAGCAGATTGACGAGCATCAGCGCCGTCATCAGAATGGATATAAAGCGTTTTACTTTATCCCTCATTGTCTTATCCTCCTGTTTCATCTCGAAGCGGCATTACCCTTGCTTCCTGATACGATCAAAGCGAATCTGCGGCCAAACGGTGCGCCGCCTCAAGAAAAAGATTTCGGAAAAACGGGCGCGTCACTCCTGCGCGGCCTGCTCGGTCGGGAGCGTCTTCCAGCCGAAAATCTCGGCGCTCACGCGCCAATAGCATCCGGCGTTGCTCTCGTCGAGCTGGACGACCAGCGTATCTCCGGTCGCGCCGGAAACATCCGTCCACGTCGCGTCGTCCGTGGAGAACTGCCACTGGAGGGCATAGTCGATGTTGTCAAACCCGATCAGGGTCGCGCGGAGGGTCATCACGTCCTCGTCATACTGGGGTTCGCCGATGACCACTTGCAGGGTGCTGAAATCAATCTCGGGGATTTCGGGTTCGGCGTCTTCCTCGGGCAGCTCGCCCTCTTCGGGGAGGGTGAAGTCTTCGTCGAGCTCGCCGTCTTCCTCGGGCTTGTCGGCGTTGGCGTCCTCGCCCTCAACGGGTGCTTCGGCGGTTTCGCCCATGTCGATGACGGTGCCGTCTTCCGTCTCGGTGACGGTCGGGCCGTCGCCGTCCGGAAGCTCGGCCGGGTCGCCGTCCATCTGATCGTCGATGCGGTTCTCGTCGTCCGCGGCGGGCTGCTCGTCCGCGGCGGGCTGCGCGGTGCAGGTGTAGGTCACGGTCAGGCCGCGAACGTCCTTGTCGTAATCGGTCACGTCGTCCGCGTCAACGGAATAGTAGATCACTTCCGCGCCGCGCTGGGTCGTCAGGTCGGCGAAGGTGTGCTGCCAGCCGTCCTTTTCGGCGATCTTCGCGGAATAGATCTGGCCGTCGGAGCCGCTGAGGGTGACGGCGAGGGTCGTCGGGCGCAGGCCGATGGCGTTGTCCTCGTCCTCCCACTCGATGCGCACGGTGATGTTTTCCGTCTTCACCTCGTCGGCGGCGGGCGCTTCTTCGGCCGGCTGCTCAACCTTGGTGACGGGGACGGTCGGCTGCTCGACGGGCTTCTCCTCCGGCTTGGGTTCTTCGGTCTGGGATTCTTCGGCCTTCGGTTCCTCGGTCTTAGGTTCTTCGATCTGCGTCTCGGCCTTGGTTTCTTCTTCCTTCTTGGTTTCGTCGGCCTGGATGTCTTCCTTCTTCTGTTGTTCGGCCGGTTCCTCGATCTTCTGCTCCGGCGCCTCGGCCTTCGGTTCTTCCTTCTTCGGTTCCTCAGCCTTCGGCGCTTCCGGCGCAGGCTCGGCCTTCGGCTCTTCCGTCACCGGCGCGGGCGCGGGTTCCGGCTCCTTCACGGGTTCCGGCGCGGGCGCGGGCTCTTCCTTCGGTTCTTCCTGCACCGGCGCGGGCTCCGGCTCCTGCACGGGTTCCGGCGCTTCCTCCTTCGGAGGTTCTTCCTGATTCTGCTGCTCGACCACCTCGACGATTTCGGTGTTCTCGTCCGTCTGGGTGTCCTCGGCAAAGCCGGTCACGCCGCAAGAGACGCACAGCGCCGCCGCGAGCATCAGCGCCACAACCTTGTTCCAACTGTTTTTCATCTTGAAAAACCTCCTTTAGATTGGTTTGTATCTATCTTCTAACGTTCCGCGCGCCTTTCCGGGCGGCGCTTTATCGTCATGGGGAAACGAAATTGTTTCGCGCCCGTCACATTTGCGTACTCCGGCGGCGCGGCTTCTGTCCGTCCTTTTTCTGCGTTTGATGGGGATGAGAAGGGCGGAACATATTGTTTTCCGTTTGAAAAAGCGCACATCTGCGCGGCTTCCGGCGAAAAACGTTCATTTTTCCAGTTACACATGATGCGTCGTTATCTTACGTTTTCGCGCCCACTTTCCGGGTTTTCGTCACATTTCTGTAACACTTATTTTCGGGACACATTGTCCTCTTCCCCGCCACTTTTTTCCAATTATAGCACAGCATTTCGAATTTGTGAATCCTCCAAATAACATTCAAAACGGTTTTTTTACTCCGGTTTCACATTTTTTTAGCAAAGTCCGGAAACTAACCGTCTTTTCGCGTAACCCTCACACCCCGATTATACCACAATCTGTCCGTCTGCGGATGGGGCGCGGACGGGTCATTTGTGCCGAAAAACCGCCGTTCGTGCCATGTTCCCGCCGTTCGGCCAGTTCGGCCTGCTCACTCCAATTCTTCGGAAACAAAAAAAATCATATGCCCGACGCACGCGGCGCATGTCGGGCATATGACTGGGGATTTGATTCAATCTTTCCCCGCTCCCCCAGACCTCCCTCATCGAGGGAGGGGAACCGCCCGCAGGCGGTGGAAGGAGTTCGTAACCATTACGGGGTTACGGGGAATTGCAACCATTAGATGCATTTGCATCTGTGAGTTGCATTGCTGCCGTTTAGGAAACGGGGAATCATCGTCTGCGGACGATGGGACGCGCTCCGCTAGGCCTAGGGGATTAGGGGGAAATTTCGATTTTTCCCCCTTAAATCCCCTAGGAACCCCATAACCCCCTTTGAAACGAGCAGGGTTTCGACCCTGCACCCGGGGTTGTATAAAAATCTTCGAGAGGACGCGCAATGTCGACGGGCGCGCAATGCGCTTACTCCTTCCACCGCTGCGGCGGTCCCCCTCCCTCGAGGAGGGAGGTCTGGGGGGTTCGCCGGTCAAGGCCTTCGGCCTTGCCGTCGATTGCATATAGGGGCTTTGCGGTCGCCCCTA